>Ga0307510_10004315_pt1 | contig 16732 bp, 15 predicted proteins | sample 12_EM_MG_FD_207224 | JGI IMG/M metagenome (GOLD analysis project Ga0307510, IMG submission 207224) | Populus trichocarpa ectomycorrhiza microbial communities from riparian zone in the Pacific Northwest, United States - 12_EM | ecosystem: Host-associated > Plants > Roots > Unclassified | place...
AATGCCGATGCGGAACTCGATCCGCTTGTCCTGAGGCACATCGGTATTTTGTTCTGCCAAGCTGTGTTGGATTTCGTCGGCACACCGCACGGCGTCGACCACGCTGGCGAACTCAACGAGAGCGCCGTCCCCAGTATTCTTGACGATGCGTCCGTGATGTTCAGCGATCTTGGGATCGAAAAGCGTCTTTCTGAGAGCTTTCAGTTGCGCCAGCGTGCCTTCTTCGTCGATCCCTATCAAACGACAAGAGCCCACGACATCCGCCGCCAGAATAGCCGCCAATCGCCGCTCTACGTGCTCGCTGCTCAAGATGCACCCCAGGCTCGGGGAAAATCGAATGTTCAATAGCACATTTGTGGCCCGATGTCCGGCTATGCCCACGTCCGAAACGGGTCAATCGCTACACGGGCGACAGAGCGGCAAATCCGGCCATGTCGGCTATGCCTCCGAAAACGGAATTCAGAGCATTAGCGGCTTCGCTAGAGGCTGGTGCGGATTGATGGCGCTACCCTGGACGTCATTCAAGCTTCGAATCCGGAGCCTCGAATCATGCGCTACGAATTCAGCGAACTTAAGTGGTGCGCCATTAAGCCGATGTTGCCGAACGAGCCGTGCGGCGTTTGGCGGGTAAATGACCGCCGCGTGCTCGATGGCATCTCTTGGGTCCTGCGTTCAGGCGTGCCATGGAGCGACCTGCCAGCGACCGATGGTCCCCGCACGACTTCTTAGAATCGCTTCGTCAGGTGGATGATGGATTTATCTCGCTGATTTGCCCGACGTGTCAAATGTCTACTTCGGCACTCGACGAGTGCCGGCTACTGTGCATGGGGTTGTTTTCAATATTTTGGTGGGAGCGGCGAGGCTCCCCCGTGTCGTTCCGTCGCCTCCGGAAGGCTGCATCACCCGATCACGGATGAAGCGACGGCGCGTGGCTTGGACTGTCGCCCTATTTTCCCAGCGGTTTCAGTATCTTCACCAATTCCCCGTGCACATACTCATTCCCGCACACCACATGCCCGGTCTTCAGCGGATCGTCGCTGCCTTCGGTGCCCGAGATCGTCCCACCCGCTTCCCGCACCATGATCTGCCCCGCCGCGATGTCCCAGGGCTGCAGGTTGCGTTCCCAGTAGCCGTCGAGGCGGCCGGCGGCGACGAAGGCGAGGTCGAGCGAGGCGGCGCCGAAGCGGCGGAAGCCGGCAACCTTGTCCTGCAGCGCGGCCATTTCTTTCAATGCCAGTTCATGGTCGCCGCGGCCGATATGCGGCAGGCCGCAGGCGATCACGCATTCGTCGAGCCTGCGGCGGCCGGCGACGCGCAGCCGCTGGTCGTTGAGGAACGCGCCCTTGCCGCGCTCGGCGATGTACAATTCGTCATTGGCGGGATTGTAGATCACGCCGGCAATGATGGTGCCCTCGCGCTGCAGGCCGATCGAGATCGCAAATTGCGGAATGCCGTGCAGGAAGTTGGTGGTGCCGTCGAGCGGATCGACGATCCAGGTATGGCTCTTGTCGGCGCCTTCGCGGCTGCCGCCTTCCTCGCCGATGAAGCCGTAGCCCGGCCGCGCCTTGGCGAGGTCTTCGTACAGCATTTCCTCGGCGCGCTTGTCGGCCTTGGTGACGAAGTTCGCCGGTCCCTTCAGCGACACCTGCAGATGCTCGATCTCGCCGAGGTCGCGCTTGAGGCTGCGGCCGGCGCGGCGCGCGGCTTTCACCATGACGTTGATAAGGGCTGAATACAGCATGATGCGCGCTTACGGTATGAGGGAACGGCCCAATGCCGTCAGGGGTTTGGCGACTGGGTTGCCCTGCAGACGTGCCGTCGTCAAGGCGTCATTTGCTGGCCGTGGGACCGGTGGTGCCGGTCCATTTTTTCGCGGCCGCCTCGACCTTGGCGCGGTCCTCGGGGCTGAGCTCCGACAGCCGCTCGTCGAGTTCGGGGTCGCCCTTGCCGGCGGTCTTGGCGACAAGATGCCACTTCAGGCCCTCGATCTTGTCCACCGGCACCCCCAATCCGGTCACCAGCACGCGGGCGAGGCGGTTCTGCGCGATCGGCGAGTTCTGCCGCGCCGCCTTGCGCAGCAGCGCGACCGCCGCGGCCTGGTTCTTCGGCGTGCCGGTGCCGTTGAACAGCGCGATGGCATATTCGACCTCGGCGTCGACATTGTCGGCCAGCGAGGCCGCCTGCAGCAGCCGCACCGCCCGCTCGAGGTCTTTTGGCACGCCGTTGCCTTCCTTGTAGAAGGTCGCCAGCGCGTACTGCGCCTCCGGGTTGCCGGCGTCGGCTGCGGTGCGCAGCAGTTCGGCGGCGCGCTTGACGTCCTGCGGCAGCGTGTTGCCGTCGAGATAGAGCAGCGCCAGATTGTAGGCCGCCCTGGGGTTGCCGAGCTTGGCCGCGGAGGCCAACAGCTTGACCGCCTGGTCGCGGTTGGTGGCGCCGCCGCGGCCGGACAGCCGCATCATGGCGAGCGCGAACATGCCTTCGCGGTCGCCGGCATCGGCCGCGCGCTGGTACCAGTCGGCGGCCTTCGCATAGTCGCGCTTGATGCCGAGCCCGTTGGCATAGAGCTCGCCCAGCATCGTCATCGCCTTGGCGTCGCGGTTATACTGCGCGCGCGTGATGGCGAGATCGAAGGCCGTCTTGTAGAGGCCGCGCTGATAGGCGCCGTAGACGTTGTCGACGTTCGGATCGTCGAATGTCGGCATTTGTGGGTCCGAGGGCGCCGGCGCGGGCCTGATGGTCACTGTGGGCTTGGGCGTCGTCGTGGGTGCGGGCACCGGTGTTGCGGCCGGCTTTTTCGCAGCCGCCGGGGCCTTTGGCTTCGGTGGCGCCTGCTTTGCGGCCGGAGGGGGGGCGGGCGGTTGCGCGGCAGGCGGCGCCAGCGAGGTCTGCGCGGTGGCGCTGGCCATCGTCATCAGCAAGCCCGCAAGCAGCGATATGGGACGCAGGAGTTTCATTATCCGGCGTTATCCGTGCCCGGCCTTATCAGGGCTGGTCTTGTTTTTTCCGAACTCAGTTTCGTACGCTTGCGCGATCGCCTGTCCGGCATCGGTCAGCGCCGCCTTTGCGCCGCGCGGGTCGGCCCAGATGAAATCGCCGACCAGCACAAAATCCGCGCCGGCCGTTGCGAATTCGGCGGCCTCCTCGCGCGAGGCGGCGAAGCCGACGCAGGGCGGCTCGAACAGTTCGTCCCACCATTGCAGGCGTTCGGCAATCGCCTCCACCGAAGGCCGCTGGCCGTTGGCGTCGGGCTCGCCGAACAGCACGTAGTCGGCGCCACTTTCGCCCGCGGCCATCGAATCGTGCCGCGTGGCAAGGCTGCCGACGCCGGCAATGCGGTCCGGCTTCAGCGACGGCAAGGCATCCTCCAGCGCGGCGAGGCCGCTCAGATGCGCGCCGTCGGCGCCCGCGCGTGCCACCAGTTCGACATGGCCGTCGAGCAGCAGCGCCGCGCCGGCATTCTGGATCACCGGCGCCAGTGTTTTCACGCGCGAAATCATGGTGCGCTGATCGGTCGGCTTCAGCCGCAGCAGCACCGCCGCGACGTCGGCCGCGGCCAACAGCTCCGGAAGGACGCTTGCCAGCTGCGACGGATCGTCCACCTCTGGTGTCGCGAGATAGAGGCGCGGCGCCGGGCGCGGCGGAACAGGTTTATTGGCCAAGTCTAGGCGACCTTCTTTTCAAGGCCGGTTTCCCACTCGCCCTTGCTCGCCAGCGCATTCATCCGCGCACGGTGCGTGAAGGCGCGCTGGCCCGCGGCGATGTTCTCAGGCTTGCCCGACCACGCCTTTTGCGGCGCCGCCTGAAGCGCGCGGCCATAAGAAAAGGTCAGCCGCCAGGGCAGGCCGCCGATCTTGTTCATCGCGTCCAGATGGGCGGTCGCTTGCTCGTCGGATTGTCCGCCGGACAGGAAGGCGATGCCCGGCACGGCCGCGGGCACGCAGGCCTTCAACAGCCGCACGGTCTTCTCGGCGACTTCCTCGACGGAAGCCTGCTTCGCGCACTTCTTGCCTGAAATCGCCATGTTGGGCTTCAGCACCATGCCTTCGAGTTCGACGCGCTGGATGCGCAATTCCTGGAACGTCTTGTTCAGCACGCGCTGGGTCACGTCGTAGCAGCGGTCGATGTCGTGATCGCCGTCCATCAGCACTTCCGGCTCCACGATCGGCACGATCTGCGCCGCCTGGCACAGCGCCGCATAGCGCGCCAGCGCGTGCGCGTTGACGCTGATTGCCGTCATCGTCGGGATGCCCGCACCAATGTCGATCACCGCGCGCCACTTCGCAAAACGCGCGCCGCGCTCGTAATATTTTTTCAACCGCTCGGCGAGATTGTCGAGGCCGACCGTCACCAGTTCGTCCGGGCATTGCGGCAGCGCTTGCGTCCCCTCATCGACCTTGATGCCGGGGATGCTGCCTGCCTGTTCGATCAGCTTGACCAGCGGCGTGCCGTCCTTCGCGTTCTGCCAGATCGTCTCGTCGTACAGGATCACGCCCGAGACGTATTTGCTCATCGCCTCAGAGGAGCGGAACAGCATCTCGCGATAGTCGCGGCGGTTCTCCTCGGTCGATTCGACCTTGATGGCGTCAAAGCGCTTCTTGATCGTGCCGGAGGATTCGTCGGCGGCGAGAATGCCCTTGCCCGGGGTGACCATGGCGAGGGCAACCTTGTTGAGGTCAGCGAGATTCATAGAAGTTCTCCAGAAACATCATGCCCTTGCGCACCAAAATAGGCGGTTCTCGGGCAATTGCCTAGAAAACGTTCGTCGCACCGGGGGTGTTTGCGAGGCGCGGGGGACCCGTTAGGCCACCCGCGGATCGAGTTCGCCCTTGGTGTAACGCTTGGCCATTTCGGCCGTGGTCAGCACCTTCTTGATCTTGCCGGCCTGGCCTGCGGTATTGAATTCCTGCAGCCGTTGTTTGCAAAGCTTGGCCATCGCTTCCATCGCCGGCTTGAGATATTTGCGCGGATCGAACTCGCTCGGATCTTCTTTGAGAATCCTGCGGATCTGTCCGGTCATCGCCATGCGGTTGTCGGTGTCGATATTGATCTTGCGGACGCCGTTCTTGATGCCGCGCTGGATCTCGGAAACCGGGACGCCCCAGGTCGGCTTCATCTTGCCGCCATTGGCGTTGATGATGTCCTGCAGGTCCTGCGGCACCGAGGACGAACCATGCATCACCAGATGCGTGTTCGGCAGCTTGCGATGGATTTCCTCGATCACATTCATGGCGAGGATGTCGCCATCAGGCTTGCGGGTAAATTTGTAGGCACCGTGCGAAGTGCCCATCGCGATCGCCAGCGCGTCGACCTTGGTCTCCTTGACGAACTTCACGGCTTCGTCGGGATTGGTCAGCAACTGGTCGTGGGAAAGCTTGCCCTCCGCGCCGTGGCCGTCTTCCTTGTCGCCCATGCCGGTCTCGAGCGAACCGAGCACGCCGAGTTCGCCTTCCACCGAGATGCCGCCAAGATGGGCCATGTCGGTCACCGTCTTGGTGACCCCAACATTGTAGTCCCAATCGGCGGCCGTTTTGCCGTCGGCTTTCAGCGAGCCGTCCATCATGACCGAGGTGAATCCGGCCTGGATCGCGGTCATGCAGGTGTCGGGTCCATTGCCGTGATCGAGATGCACGCAGACCGGAATCTGCGGATAGATTTCGGTGACGGCGTCCATCATGTGCTTGAGCATGACGTCATTGGCGTAGGAGCGCGCGCCGCGCGAGGCCTGGATGATGACGGGCGCATCGAGCGAGGAGGCCGCCTCCATGATGGCCAGCGCCTGCTCCATGTTGTTGATGTTGAACGCCGGCACACCGTAATCGTGCTCTGCCGCGTGATCGAGCAGTTGACGCAAGGTAATGCGGGGCATTCATAATCTCCTGTCTTTACAGCGCCTTCGGCGCCCAATGGTTCAACGCTGCTTCAAAACTTCCACGCCGGGCAACGGCTTGCCTTCCATCCATTCAAGAAACGCGCCGCCGGCCGTCGAAACATAGGAAAAATCGTCGGCCACGCCGGCCTGGTTCAGCGCTGCGACGGTGTCGCCGCCGCCGGCGACCGAGATCAGTTTCTTGGCCTTGGTGCGCTCTGCGGCATGCTTGGCCGCGACCATGGTGCCACGGTCGAACGGCGTCATCTCGAACGCGCCGAGCGGGCCGTTCCAGACCAGTGTCTTGGCGTCGTCGATCGCGGCGTGAATCCGCGCGGTCGATTGCGGGCCGACGTCGAGGATCATGCCGTCGGCCGGAATGGCGTCGAGCCCATAGGCGTGCGAGGGCGAGTTGGCCGCGAAGTGATAGGCGACCACGGCGTCAACGGGGAGGATGATGGCGCAGTTCGCAGCCTCGGCCTTCTCCATGATGCGCAGCGCGGTGGCCGCGAGATCCTTCTCCGCCAACGACTTGCCGACGCCTATGCCCTGCGCGTGCAGGAAGGTGTTGGCCATGCCGCCGCCGATCACCAGCGCATCGACTTTTGAAACGAGGTTTTCCAGCAAGTCGATCTTGGTCGAGACTTTTGCGCCACCGATGATCGCGATGACCGGCTTGGTCGGCGCTTCCAGCGCCTTCTCAAGCGCAGTGAGTTCGGCCTGCATGGTGCGGCCGGCGTAGGCTGGCAACTTGTGGCCGAGGCCCTCGGTGGTAGCATGCGCGCGGTGCGCGGCCGAGAACGCGTCGTTGACCCAGATGTCGCCGAGCTTGGCCAGTTCGGCGACGAACGCCGGATCGTTCTTTTCTTCCTCTTTATGGAAGCGGGTGTTCTCCAGGCAGAGGACGTCGCCATCCTTCATCGCAGCCACGGCCTTGGCCGCGGCCTCGCCGATGCAGTCGTCGGCGAAGGCGACCGGCTTCTTGATGACCTTCGACAGCGCTTCGGCGACGGGTTTCAGCGAATCCTTGGCGTCGCGTCCCTTCGGCCGGCCGAAATGCGCGAGCAGGATCACCTTGCCGCCCTTGTCCGAAATTTCGGTAATGGTCGGCGCGACGCGCTCGAGCCGTGTCGCGTCGGTGACGCGGCCGTTCTCCATGGGCACGTTGAGGTCGACGCGCAGCAGCACGCGTTTGGCCTTTACGTCGACGTCATCGAGGGTGCGGAATGTTTTAGACATTTACGTACTCGAACTCTCGGCGGTCATTCCGGGGCGATGCGGAGCATCGAACTATGGTGCGCGATTGCGCACCGGAGAATCTCGAGATTCCGGGTCTGGTCCTTCGGACCATCCCGGAATGACGGTGCAACAAGACGAATGCCCGGCACAAGACCGGGCATGACGAAAAATAACTTACAGCAGCTTCCCCATCGCCACGGCGGTGTCGCCCATGCGGTTGGAGAAACCCCATTCATTGTCGTACCAGGACATCACGCGCACCAGCGTGCCGTTCTGCACCTTGGTCTGGTCTTCGTGGAACGTCGAAGAGTGGGGATCGTGGTTGAAGTCGATCGAGACGTTCGGCGCCGTGGTGTAGCCGAGGATGCCCTTGAGCTGCTGCTCGGAGGCGCGCTTCATCGCCGCGTTGATTTCCTTGACGTCGGTCGCGCGCTTGGCGACGATCTTGAGATCGATCACCGAGACGTTCGGGGTCGGCACGCGGATCGCGACGCCGTCGAGCTTGCCCTTCAGTTCAGGGAGCACCAGGCCGATCGCCTTTGCGGCACCGGTCGAGGTCGGGATCATCGACATCGCCGCCGCGCGGCCGCGATAGAGATCCTTGTGCATGGTGTCGAGGGTGGGCTGGTCGCCGGTATAGGCGTGGATCGTGGTCATGAAGCCGGTCTCGATGCCCACCGTGTCGTTCAGCACCTTGGCGATGGGCGCGAGGCAGTTGGTGGTGCAGGAGCCGTTGGAGACGACCAGATGATCACTGGTGAGCGTATCGTGGTTGACGCCGTAGACGATGGTGGCGTCGGCATTGTCGGCAGGCGCCGAGACTAGCACGCGCTTGGCGCCGGCGGTCAGATGCGCAGAGGCCTTATCCTTGGCGGTGAAGATGCCGGTGCATTCCAGCGCGATGTCGACGCCCAGCGCCTTCCACGGCAGCTTGGACGGATCGCGCTCGGCGGAAACCTTGATCTTGCCGTTGCCGAGGCTGATCGAGTCGCCGTCGACGGTCACGGTGCCGGGGAAGCGGCCATGCACGGAGTCGAAGCGCAGCAGGTGAGCGTTGGTCTCAACCGGGCCGAGATCGTTGATGCCGACCACTTCGATATCCTTGCGGCCGGATTCCGCGATGGCTCGCAAGATATTGCGGCCGATGCGGCCAAATCCGTTGATCGCGATCCGGATTGCCATGCTTGTTTCTCCTTCAATAGCTGGCGCCGTCCCCGCGGAAACGTTCCACGAGGGGCTTACGGCGGAACGCCCGGTTCGGCCGGGCGGGAACGGTCAAGATAGGGCTTAGGTAGACCCTTTTTCCGGCAATCTCAACCGTCAGCCCAAGCGCTTCACGGCAGCGTTAACGACGGCGTCGGCGGTAATTCCGAAGTGCTTGAAAAGGTCCTTGGCGGGCGCGCTGGCACCGAAACCGTGCATGCCTACGAATTCACCATCCTGGCCGATTGCGGCATCCCAGCCCCAGCGCACCGCGGCCTCGATCGCGACCTTGACCGGCGCATTCCCGATAATGGCGTTCCGCCGGTCCGCCGGCTGCGCCAGCAGCAGTTCGAGCGAGGGCACCGAGACCACCCGCGACGCGATGCCGCGTTCCGCCAGCTGCTTCTGGGCGGCTACCGCGATCTCGACCTCGGAGCCCGAGGCGAACAGCGACACTTTGGCGTCGCCCTGCGCCGCGACCAGCTCATAGGCGCCATGCGCGCAAGGATTATCGCTCGGCGCATTGGTGCGAAGCTGCGGCAGGTTCTGGCGGGTCAGCGCCAGCACCGTCGGGCCGTCGATCCGATTGAGCGCCAGTTCCCAGCACTCCGTGACCTCGACGGCGTCGCAGGGCCGGAACACGCGCATGTTGGGAATGGCGCGGAGCGCGGAGAGATGTTCGACCGGCTGATGCGTTGGGCCGTCTTCGCCGAGCCCGATTGAATCATGGGTCATCACATAGACGACGCCGGTGCCCATCAGCGCGGCCAGCCGCATCGCCGGGCGCGCGTAGTCAGTGAATATCAGGAACGTCGCGCCGTTCGGCGCAAAACCGCCATGCAGAAAGATGCCGTTCATCGCGGCGGCCATGCCGTGCTCGCGGATGCCGTAATGGATGAAGCGGCCCTTCGGCGTCTTGGCCGAGAATGCCACCGCCGATTTCGCCTTGTTGTTGTTGGAGCCGGTGAGGTCGGCGGAGCCGGCGAGAAATTCCATCGGCATCGCGGCTGCAATCGCCTCGATCGCGGATTCGGAGGATTTCCGCGTGGCGATATTCTGCGGCGTCTCCAGCAGCGCCTTCTTGTGGGCGCGCAGCGCCTTTGAAAGCGCGGCCGGCCGCTCGTGCCGCAGCCGACGCTCGAACTCGGCGCGCTTGCGGGGGCCGAGCTCGGCGAAAAGGTTTTCCCATTCTTGCCGCGCGGCAGCGCCGCGGCTGCCGGCTTCACGCCACGCCTTCAGCACGTCGTCAGGCACCGAGAAGGCTTCAAGCGAGATGCCGAGCTTTTCCTTGGCGCCCTTGAGTTCGTCGGCGCCGAGCGCCTCGCCATGGGCTTTGGCGGTGCCGGCCCGCGTCGGCGCGCCGTAGCCGATGGTGGTCTTGCAGGCGATCAGCGACGGCTTGTTGGATTTTTGCGCGCGGGTGATCGCGGCTGCAATCGCCTTCGGATCATGGCCGTCGATCAGCTCGGCCGCCCAGCCAGCAGACTTGAAGCGCTTCACCTGATCGACCGAATCGGCGATCGAGGTCGGGCCGTCGATCGAGATGCCGTTGTCGTCATACAGCACGATCATCTTGTTCAGCTTCCAGTGTCCGGCCATCGCGATCGCTTCCTGCGACACGCCTTCCATCAGGTCGCCGTCGGAGGCGAGCACGTAGGTGTGATGCCCGACCACCTTTTTGCCGAATTCCGCGGCCAGCATCTTCTCCGCCAGCGCCATGCCGACCGCGGTGGCGATGCCCTGGCCGAGCGGGCCGGTGGTGGTCTCGATACCCTTGGTGTGGAAGTTCTCGGGATGGCCCGGCGTCAGCGAGCCGAGCTGGCGGAAATTCTTGATCTGGTCGAGCGTCATGTCCTTGTTGCCGGTGAGGTACAGCAAGGCATAGAGCAGCATCGAACCGTGACCGGCCGAGAGCACGAAACGGTCGCGGTCCGGCCAGGCCGGAGCAGATGCATCGAATTTGAGGAACTGTGTGAACAGCACGGTCGCGACGTCGGCGGCGCCCATCGGCAGACCGGGATGGCCGGATTTCGCCTTTTCGACGGCATCCATGGCAAGCCCGCGAATCGCATTGGCCATACGGGTATGATCGACCTGCGTCATGATGAAAATCCGCCTGAAATGAGGTGCTTGGTTGTGGGGTACGTACTGGGCAAAGGCCGCAATACGGGCGTGGATTAAGGGAAAGTCGGGGCTGGATAGCACCTCAATACCCCGAGTCCAAGGCTGAGGAAACGCGCTTGCCATGCGAAAGTTGCTTAGCAGTGCATAGCTTCGCGCGGGCGTTGCGCTTCCCTCGCTTGCCACGTAAATTTCGTGCTCTAACCGCTTGCCGAACCGCGGATTTTGCTGCCGCGCGGCGGGCCTACGCGAAGGTGCGCGCTGCCTCCCATGAGCGATCGTCCCACCAACGGGGCCGGCAATGCCGAGCCGATCTATGCCGACATCGACGCCGCCACGCGGCGCCTGATGATGGCGCTCGATGCACTCGAGGCCGCGGCGGAGCGGCGGCGCGACGCCGACCGCGACGAGAACGAACTGGCGAGCCGGATCCAGGCGCTCGGCGCCGATCGCTCGCGGCTCGCCGATGAACTCGACGGCTCGCTGGTGAAGACGCGGCGGCTGGAGCGCACCAACCGCGAGGTATCAGAAAAGCTCGAAATCGCGATCGGCACCATCCGCGCGGTGCTCGATCCCGGAGAGGATGAATGAGCCACATCAACGTCACCATCAACGGCCGGCAGTACCGCATGGCCTGCGAGGAAGGGCAGGAAGTGAGGCTCTTGAAGCTTGCCGAGAGCCTGGAAACGCGGGTCGGCGAGTTGCGCGGCAAATTCGGCGAGATCGGCGATGCGCGTCTCACCGTGATGGCGGCGCTCACCGTATGCGACGAACTGCTGGATGCCAACGCGCGCATCCGCGCGCTGGAGGGCGAACTCGAAACCCTGCGCAACGTGCGCGTCGCCGCCTCCGACCGCGCCAAGGCCACCCAGGTCGCGATTGCCAACGCGCTCAACGCCGCCGCCGACCGCATCGAAAAGACCACGCAAGTCCTCAACCGCACCATCGGCAACGGCGTCGCGATCGGGTGAATCTTCTTACCCTCCCCTGCCCTCCAGGGGAGGGTGAAGTGAAACGCAATCTAAGGGCGATCATAAGCCGTACCTTTACCGCTAGCGGATTGGGTCTGTAACGCTTACATTGGACTGGCGAAGCTGCGTCGTGCGTCAGGAGCCATATATCCCCGGGGCCTTATCGATCCTTTAGGGAACTGTCCCTGGCCGGGTCCGTGGACCCGGACATATGGTGCCCACCTACTTTCGTAGGGAACTCCGGGATCGAGTGCTTCAACGGCGTTCGCGGCTTCGCACTTTGCTTGCGACTTTGTCCTACCCGCGCGCGTCCCGTCATACCCCGCGAAGGCGGGGTATCCAGTACGCCGCGGCGCCTCGGTTGAATCACTGAAGTCTCTGGAATACTGGATCACCCGCTTTCGCGGGTGATGACAGCGGAAAGATACTGCATGACGGCAACCCTGTCGAAAGGCGACCTCCGCACCGCAACACTCGCAAAGCGCGATGCGTTGAGCGACGAGCAGCGCGCGGCTGCCGCGCAAGCGATGGCAAAGCGTGGCGTGCCGTTTGCGATCGAACCCGGCATGGTCGTATCAGGCTATTCGCCGATCCGCAGCGAGATCGATCCCGCGCCGTTGATGCGCAAGCTCGCGGAGCAGGGCGCGAGGCTGGCGCTACCCGCCGTTCTGTCGCGCGGAAAATCGCTGGCGTTTCGTGCGTGGTCGCCCGACGACCGGCTGATGATGGGGCCGCTCGGTATCCTCGAGCCGTCGCCGGCCGCGCAAGAGCTCATTCCCGATATCATGCTGGTGCCGTTGGCGGCGTTCGACCGCGAGGGCCACCGCATCGGCTATGGCGCGGGACATTACGACTATACGCTCGCCCATTTGCGTAAAGTGAAAGCCATCACGGCCGTCGGCACCGCCTTCTCGTTGCAGGAAATAAAAGCTGTTCCCGCGCTGCCGCACGACGTGGCGCTGGATTATGTGCTAACGGAAAAGAAAGTGTTCGATTTCCGGAGCTGAACTTTGCGTATTCTCTTCGTTGGCGACGTGGTCGGCCGGGCAGGCCGCACCGCGATCGCGGAATATCTGCCCGGCATGGTCAGGGACTGGGCGCTCGATCTCGTCGTCGTCAATGGCGAGAATTCCGCCGGCGGTTTCGGCATCACCGAGGCGATCTATCAGGAATTCCTCGACGCCGGCGCCGATGCCATTACCCTCGGCAATCACGCCTGGGATCAGCGCGAGGCGCTGGTGTTTATCGAACGCGCGCCGAAGCTGGTCCGTCCCGCGAATTTCCCAAAGGGCACGCCGGGCCGCGGCGCGGCACTGGTCGATACCAAGAACGGCAAGCGCGCGCTTGTGATCAACGCCATCGGCCGCGTCTTCATGACGCCGTTCGACGATCCGTTCGCGGTGCTCAACCGCGAACTCGATGCCTGCCCGCTGCGCGAAGCGGCGGACGCGGTCGTGGTCGATTTCCACGGCGAGGCATCGAGCGAGAAACAGGGCATCGGCTTCTTCTGCGACGGCCGCGCCAGCCTCGTGGTCGGCACCCACACCCATGTGCCGACCGCCGATCACCAGATCCTTACCGGCGGCACCGCCTACATGACCGATGCCGGCATGACCGGCGACTACGATTCCATCATCGGCATGCAGAAGGAAGAGCCGCTGCGGCGCTTCACGACCGGCATTCCCTCAGGCCGCTTCGAACCGGCGGCCGGCGTTGCGACCCTCAGCGGCGTTGCGGTCGAGACCGATGATGCCACCGGCCTCGCGCTGCGTGTTGCGCCGGTGCGAGCTGGCGGCAGGCTCGAGCCGGCCGTGCCCGGCTTCTGGGTCTGACAATACCAATGTGGAGAGAAGGTCGATGCGCAGGCTGCTGATTATTGCGCTGGCTGTTTTCGTTTCCACCGCGGCCAATGCGCAGACGCTCACCCAGCGGCCGGTCTCGCAAGGCGCGGTGACGCCTGCCGACATGACAGAGCGGCTCGAGAAAGCCGCCTTGCGCACCAAAGAACAGGCGCCGAAAGGTGCGGCGCGTGGATCGTCGATCGATTTCTGCTGGCCGTCGAACGTCGAGGAATATCAGGCGATCGGAAAGTACGTGCTGGTGCTGGTCAGCGTCGTCACCCAGGACGCGGCCGAACTGCCGTTGCGCCGGGTCTACGTGACCGTCAACGGTGAGCAGACCGAACTGGTCAAGCTCTCAAGCCAGCGCGGCGATGTCAGGAAAGGATCGACCACGTTCTCGATCCTCGGCCCGTTTCGCGAGGATGGATTCTACGTCGCGCCCGCCGGCCTGATGATGAGCGACGGCTATCTGCAGGCCGACTTTGCAATCCGTCGCAACAATTTCAATTTGTACAAGCTGCCGGGCACGGCGCCGGACTTCATCAAGGCCGACAAGGACCCGATGCCGGCCAGGGATGCCACGCCGAACATGCCGGCGCTGAAGGCGTTGCTGACGCGCGAATATCAGGGGTTTGAGCTGCCGGCGAGCCTGCGATAGCGCCTTTCGCTCATGTCACTATTGCGCCGTCTGCTTGCGCAGCTCTGCCACGTCATTCGCTGTCAGCTTCGATCCTTTGGCGCCGAACCGCGCGGTGACGTAATTGGCGACTGCCGCGATCTCGTCGTCGGTGTAGGCATTGCCGAAGGCCGGCATCGAGAGCGCGCCATCCGGCGTATGGCGTTTGGTGCCTGAGATGACGATCTGCGCGACGTTGGTCGCCGCGGGATCGTTCACCGCCCAGGCGCCGGTCAGCGTCGCCATCGGCGAGATCGCGCTTTCGCCGCTCCAGCCGTGGCAGCTCACGCAGGCGCCTTCGAACACCATCTTGCCGCGCGCATCGGCCGTGATGCCCTGCTTGTGCGAGGCGGGCGCCGGCAGCGCCGTGGTTGCGGGCAGGTCGGGTGATGGTGTCGGCGGCACGCTGCGCAGGTAAGCGACGATGGCGCGGATGTCTTCCGGGGCCAACTGGCTGAGGCTGTGGTCGACGGCTTCGCCCATCGGTCCCGATGCCGCGCCGTGGCCAGGGGCATGTCCGGCCGAAAGATAGGCGGCGAGATCTTCATCCTTCCAGCCGCCGACACCGGTGCTCTTGTCCGAACTGATATTGAAGGCGCGCCAGCCCGCCGTCACGGCGCCGGCGAATTTCTTGCGATTGTCGAGCGCAAAGGCAAGGTTGCGCGGCGTATGGCATTCGCCGCAATGCGCCAGCGCCTCTACGAGATACGCGCCTCGATTCCACTCCGGACTCTTCGAGGTGTCGGGCGTAAAGCGCGTGTCCGGATTGAACACCGCCGACCAGAACAGCATCGCCCAGCGTTGGTTGAACGGGAACGAAAGCGTGTTTTCAGGCGCTGCCGCGCGCACCGGCGGCAGGCTGAACAGATAGGCCTTCACCGCCAGCAGGTCTTCATCGTTCATGTAGGTGTAGGACGTGTATGGCATCGCCGGATAAAGCATCGCGCCGTCGCGGCGCTTGCCGCGCTGGACCGCGTTCAGGAAATCCTGATCGCTGTAATTGCCGATGCCGGTTTCCTTGTCGGCCGTGATGTTGGTCGAATAGAGCGTACCGAACGGCAATTTAAAGCCAAGGCCGCCGGCATATTGCTTGCCGCCCTGACTGGTGTGGCAGACCATGCAGTCCGCCGCCTTGGCCAGATATTCGCCGCGTTCGATCAGGCTCGCTTTTTCAAGCGGAGCCGGTACGCCGGTCGGTTTTGTCCCGCGATAACCCGCGAGCCCGACTTTCGAGCCGCCGGAAAAGTCGAGCGGGCCGGGCCCGCGGATGATCCATGTGCCGATCGCGATCGCCGCAACGACAACGGCGGCGAGAGGCACCAGAATGCGCACAGCCCGTCTCATGCCTTCTTCCCCGCAGCAATCAGCGAACGGTCGATCGGCATGCGCCGCAGCGCCACGCCGGTTGCGGCATAGATCGCATTGCGCAGTGCCGGCGGACCGCCATTGACACCGGTCTCACCGATGCCGCCGGGCGGCTCGCCGCTTTTCACGACATGCACTTCGATCTTCGGCGTCTGGTTGATGCGCAGCATCCGGTAGTCGTGGAAGTTCGACTGCTGCACGCGCCCCTTGTCGATGGTGATCTCGCCCCAGAGTGCTGCGGTCAGTCCGAAGATCAACCCGCCTTCGAGCTGCGCCTTCACGGTGTCGGGATTGACGGCGATGCCGGTGTCGACCACGGAGGTGACGCGGCGCAGCGCCACTTCACCCCTTTCGTCGACCTCGGCTTCCACGATGGTCGCAATGAATGTCTCGAACGACGGCTGCAGCGAGACGCCGCGGCCGACACGCGGCGGCAGTTTCTCGCCCCAATTGGCCTTTTCCGCCGCGAGATTGAGAACCGCCAGCGCCCGCGGCTTGCTGCCGAGCATGGCGCGGCGGAATTCGATCGGGTCCTTGCCGGCCTTGCGCGCCAGTTCATCCATCGCGCATTCGACCGCGAACACGTTGTTGTTCGGGCCGACGCCGCGCCAGAAGCCGGTCGGCACTGCCGGTGGCTCGGCGCGGACATATTCGACATGGAAGTTCGGAATGTCGTAGGGCGCATCGACCGCGGCGTCGACGGCGTCGATGTCGATGCCCTTCTGGAACGCCGGCGGCAGCCAGCGCGCCAGGATCGCCGAGCCCGTGACCTTGTGTTTCCACGCGGCGACCTTGCCGTCGACCAGCACCGCGGAAATGTTGTTACGATAGACCGGGCGGTAGACGTCGTGCTGGGTGTCTTCCTCGCGGGTCCACACCACCTTCACCGGATAGTCCACCTGCTTTGCCACGCGTACTGCGGCGACCACCATGTCCGGCTCGAGCTTGCGGCCGAAGCCGCCGCCGAGCAGGTGGTTGTTGACGATCACCTTCTCGACCGGCATTCCCGCCGCCTTGGCGGCTTCCGACTGCACCCGGCTCACGATCTGTGTGCCGGTCCAGATCTCGCAGGCATCCGGCCGGACATGAACAGTGGCGTTCAGCGGCTCCATCGCCGCGTGCGCAAGGAACGGCAGCTCATATGCCGCCTCGAACTTTTCGCCCGTCGAGAGTCCCTTGGCGATGTCGCCGACCGATTTGGCGACCGCGCCATCCTTTTCGCTGGCCGCGCGCAGGTGCTGCCAGATGTCTTTCGAGCTGATCTTCGCGTTCGGCCCTTCGTCCCAGTCGATCTTGAGCGCGTCCAGGCCTTTCTTGGCCGCCCACATGTGATCGCCGATCACCGCGACCATGTCGTCGAGCACCACGATCTTGCGCACGCCGGGAATCTTTTTTGCGGCGCTGTCGTCGACCTTGCCGACCTTGCCGCCGAACACGGGGCAGGCGGCAA
>Ga0307510_10004316_pt1 | contig 16730 bp, 10 predicted proteins | sample 12_EM_MG_FD_207224 | JGI IMG/M metagenome (GOLD analysis project Ga0307510, IMG submission 207224) | Populus trichocarpa ectomycorrhiza microbial communities from riparian zone in the Pacific Northwest, United States - 12_EM | ecosystem: Host-associated > Plants > Roots > Unclassified | place...
CCTAAAAAATAGGAGACTCGTCTAAAATATTGACGTTTGTCCCTAAAAAGGAGAATTACGTCTGGGTTACCAAGAGAAATAATGGACATAATCCATATTTGGTATTTAAATTTTTGACATCGGTCCTTTTCTGTAAATAAAAGAGACGTGTTGACAAACAATATTCGTTTATAAAACAAAAATTATTTTGATATCGTTGAGAAATGGGTATAACCATACTTGAGAATTGGGCTTTGGACCCACGAATGATGACATGATGAAATGGGTGTTGGACCCGCGTTGTTATTTCTTTTATATTTATTTTTGGGTTTTTTGTTTTTTTCACATGCAAGAAAATTTACAAGTATTTATATATACAAAAATATCAAAAATACCAGTAGGGACCCCCAACAATTACCTGAGTGCCACTGTATAGGTAAAAGACTGAAATACCCTTGAATTCTCGGAAAATTATGAAAATGCCCCTGGTGGCGCGTGTGGCTCACGCGCGGTTACTGTTGGAGGCGGTGAAATTTTCCAGCGATATTTCCGGCCAAAAATGGTTGCTTCTGGTAGATCTGATGGAGAGGATTTTGATGAAGGTGGTTTCGACGGCCGTTGATGGCTAATGAGGGAGAATCGTCGGTTTGAAGCTTCGGGTGGCCGACAAAAATTGCGGCCTTTTTTCGGCCAGATAGGGAGGAGAAAACGCTGAAACCGGTCGGGGTTTTGCTTTATAGGTGGGTAGAAACCTTTCTGTGGTGGTTCGGATTCTTCACACGGCCGGAAATGGAAGATCGGATGAGAGAGAGAAAATCGCCGGTGAGAGGACAGAGAGACTCTGAGATTGTGCTACGGTGTGAATGCGAGCATCGTACACTAGTGCCGCTGAAGGTTTTGAACCGTTAGATCGCGGTTGAACTGATCCTGCGGCTGTGATTGGCTTGATCTGCAAGTTGATCGGACGATCCGGATGGTCTGAGGTTTGATCTAGTATGGCGCGGTGTATCGAGAGTTTGGTACACCGGGTGACATGGCACAACAGGATCGAAGGGTAGATTATTTTAAGGGCTGAGATGGATTTGGGTTTTAATCTAGTGTGGTAAACCCTATTGTATCCTATTAAATCAAAGTTCAAGAACTAAATACTATTGGTTAGGATATTTTTGATATTTTTCAAATTGTTTTTTTTTTTAAATCAATATCTTATTTGCATGAAGAAAAACTACAAAAAAACTTTAAATAGTAATCCTAATCTCTCCTCTTTCTTTTTTTTCTTTCTTTTTCTTTCTCTTTCTCTTCCTCCTTCTTTTTGCTGGCAAATTTTCACTGGCTATTTATAGCCAATGACAAGGGACATTAAAATCTTAATACACATGTCACGAATTTGCTTTAAATAAAAATTTCTTCGCCACAACTACTCCGCCTACTATTTGCGCAACTGCCCTGCCTAGTATGATAAATTTTGTATTATTGATTTTGTTTTATTATATATAATAATAAATATTTATATAGGTAAAACTAAAAAATCAAATCAGTATTAGAAAAAAAGCCCGATTCAACCGCTAAAAATCAATTTTAATGACCGAAAATTATGTTGAAACACTGAAAAAAAAAACTTTTGATGGGTATCAACCCGGTGGACTCGGTTTTGATCAAAAATGACGGTTTTGACCCGAAACGGCCTGAAACTCATTTTTTACCCTGGTCGACGTGGTTTGACCCGTATTGACTCGGTGGACTTGGTTTTGACCGAAAATGACAGTTTTGACCCAAAACGGCCTGAAACTCATTTTATTTCCTGGTTGACATGGTTTGACCCGTATTGACTCGGTGGACTCGATTTTGATCGAAAATGACGGTTTTGACCCGAAACGGCCTGAAACTCATTTTTTACCCTGGTCGATTTGGTTGGACCTGTATTGACTCAGTGGAATCGGTTCTTATGGAAAGATGCGGTTGACTCGAGAAAAGTATTTTTTTGAATTTTAAACTTTTTCTTAATTTTTTTGGATTTTTATAAATAATAATAGAAATAAAATAACATTCAAGAAAATCTTGGTGAATCCAAAATTGGGTTACAACAATAATCATCTTGATATTTTTGGTTTAGTGGAAATTAAAATTACACCACACCCCATAATATGACATTAATTTAGTCTGGTTTGGCTCTCTCATCCTAGAAATTTCTATCAATGTGAATGTTTCTACCAATTGTAGAATTCTGGTAGGCTGGAACCCAATGAAACTCAACCTTACTGTTCATTGCGAGCCACCTGTTCCATCCCAAACAACTTACACCTCAGAATAACTTTTATCTATGCCCTCAACACCCTTGCTAAAAGAGAGACTTTGTGGAATTACATTTGCCAAACATACCCCTTCACTACCACAACCCCCTAGATCCTGATAGGGGACCTCAGTGCCATCATGAAATCTACTGATCGGTCAGGAGGAGACAGTGCTAGGTATAGCCACCTGGATAACTTTAGTGCATGCAATCAAATTGTTGAGCTCCTTCAACCCCCCCTACACAAGGCTGAAGTATACATGGCACAATGGTCAACATAATGATAACATAATAATAAAAAAAGCTTGACTGGATTTTTTGCAACCAGACCCTCCCTGAAAAATGGCCAGCAACTCAATCTGTATTCCTGCCAAGAAACCTTTTGGATCATAGTGTTATGGTCCTCCAGCTTAACACATATTATCCCAAACCTTACCCGCTTTCAGAGTCTTGAACTTGTAGACAGATCGTGAAGATTTCCTCCCTAAAATAACCAATATATGGCACACTCCAATCTATGGCAACCCAATGTACCAATTCACAAACAAGCTTGACCTTGTAAAGATAGAGTTGAAAACCCTTTATCGCCATCACACTAGCCATATCCCTAGCAAGATAGCTCAAGCTAAAGTTGACTATAATGCATCTCAATTCCTCATGGATCAAAACCCTACAGCAACAGATCTTCACACTAATGAAAGAGCTCTAGCAAAGCATTACATACAGCTCTGCAAAGATGAGGAATCCTACTATACACAAAAATTCAAAATACAATGGCTTCAATTTGGTGATAGGAACACCAAGTTCTTTCATAAATCCCTGCTTCATCAAGTTAGGAACATAATTCACAGCTTGATAGATGAGATAGGTAACCTCATCAATGATCAACTAGCAATGGGCAAACTAACAACATAATACTATGAAAAGCTCCTCACATCTTCTCCCTCCCCTAATGATAGAGACAGTTCTCATTTCTTCCCCAACACCATATCTGATACATCTATCTCTACTCTCTCTCAATCAATTTCTAATGAGGAGATTAAGTCTGCTTTATTCTTCATCCTTGATGACAAAGCTCCTAGTCTTGATGGCTTTACAACACTATTCTTCAAACACAGCTGGAACATTATAGGGGAAGATTTCACAAGGGCAATCAGGTACTTTTTATCAAACAACAATCTCCTTAGATGTGTTAATGCCACAAGGATAGCTTTAGTGCCTAAAATTGAAAATCCTTCTTGTGTGAATGATTACCACCCTATCTCCTACTATAATGTCATGTATAAATGCATCTCTAAGATCCTAGTAAGCAAGTTAAAACTAGTTCTTTTAGACATCATCAAACCCTGTTAATCTCCTTTCCTTTCTGGAAGGCAGATTTCAGATGACATCCTCCTTACTCAGGAGCTTCTACACAATTATGTAAACCCCGGGAAACAAATGTTTGCCTAAATTGAAAATTAAATAAATGGAAAATAAAAGTGAAGAAATTCATGTACAAAGTTAAATAAAACGAGAATTTAGAAACTTTTGGATATAAATTTTCAGACAAAATATTTCGACATATTATAAATTTAACCCAGAAATATTAAGAGTTGGATTAAATTAAAGAAAATGAACTAAACTAAAAGGTTGAGGGGTGGAATTATAAGAAATAAAAAGAGGTATAACTTAATTATAAGGAGAAAAGATATGGGGGTAAAAATATAATACACTTAAAAAAAATAGGGTCTAAGTGCAAATAAGAGAAATTAAGGGGTATAAATACCCCTCTCCCTTGCTCATAAAATATTTGCAGCAACTATTAAGAGAGAGGGGGGAGTTTTTAAATTGTTCTTGCCAAATCAAGAGAGAAACGCCAAAAATTCCAAGAACCCATCCAAGATTAAGGGTTTATAAGTAGACTAAACACTTGTGGGAAAGGGATTAACAAGAAATTTTGAAGGTAAAGAGAGAAGGGAGGGTCGATTGTCATTAAAATAGGGGGAGTCAAAAATTTTCAACTGGTTAAAGATCGAAACCTTGATTCTTACCAGGTAAGGAGTTCTAAACATGGTTCCATAAGTCGTTTCGAATAAAATTATGAATTGATGTCTTAGTGTTGAATTTTAATTAAAGTTCTTAGACTTGAATTGGGGAAAACATATTAATTGTTAGAATTAAGTTAATCCATGTGTTGTATGTGATAAGGGGCATGAAATCATCAAAGAAAATGTATGGGTAATTGAGTTAGGGGTGGCCAGCCATATGAAGAGCAAAGAGGGAAAGGGGGAAATTATGGTTTTCCTTATTGAATTTATTATAATATGTTGTTCTTTATGTGAATGTGTGTGTGAATTGAATGAAATTAGCATGAAAGGAATGAGGGAACTTTTGGTTCTTTAAGGCCATGCTTTTGGCCAATTATTCATCAAAGGGGAAGGATGTTTAATTTTATATATTTAGCTTGATGATGTGTTTAATTGTATCAAAATGAGAAAAATACATGTTGAAGTAGCAAGGATTGTGTTTAGAAGAATATTTTTCGGAAAGTTAGTAGAATCGATAAAACAATGTTCTATTTTGACGTTAAAATGGGAGATTAAAATAAATAAAGTAAATTGGCTCTTAAAAGGTATTTTTGACACTCTTATATGGTATGTGATATGGCTATGGGTTGAGATAAAAGAGGGAAAGTTCAATTGTGGATGTTGTGTGTAAATAAGAAGGTTGACGAATTTGGAGAGATTCGTCTCCTGACTTTCGGAGAGAATTCAGGTAGAAGGATGAGGGAATTAGAATCAGGTTCCTTCATAAAAATTATAGTTTTGGATGTTGACTAACTAAGGAAATTGGCTTACTCAATTCAGAGCTATAGAACTCCGGTTATGAGTCACCAACCGAGATTGAGTCATGACAGACCCTATTGGGCAGTAGGTTTGATTTGTTGATGAGTAATTTCGAGTGTCTTGGGGGTAGAATTTGGTTCTCCTCATTTATGGAGACTTGTAACCTCATGTCTTAGCTTTCCAACAAGACCAACCTTGCTTGAGACGGAATCTGTGAACTTTGAATATAGTCAAAACTCTAAGGAGAGGTCAGAATGCTTTTTCTAGATCGGTTAAATATATCATTTAAAATTTGTAAATTTAAAGATGATGATTTATAGAAAAATAGAAGGGAGTTAAAAAAAATTAGTGCATGACCCTTCATATAAGAAACGTTGATTGTCAGTATGAACCTTGTGTACAATCGTGCTTTTAACACCGAGGAAAAAGTTATGATAATTATGAATAGAAATCTTCAATGAATTAACTTGAGAACCCCGATGATTTAAGTAAATCATGTAGGAAGTGAGATTCAGATTTTTGACAAAAAAAACATTATCGACTATCTAGTTATATGATATTGAGCATATCTCTCAATCTGATTATTGGATCAAGGTGAAATATTATGAATAGTCCCTTGATATATGTTTTTACCTTGTGTTAAATTTTCAGGTCATTCAGAATCTAAGAAGGCCTCGCAGAAATACCAATAAACCCAGATTTGATAGAAATGCGCATATGTATAATTATGAGGAGTAAATGGGTCATTAGGGAGAAAACAAATTTTTTTTTTTAAAGGTTGTTATAGTTGCAAATGTAGCAACAATGAAACTGTCTTGTAAAACCTTCATCTTCTCCTAAATATTTGAGGGAATCAACCATAATTAAGAGCTTTAGGTGAGATTGAGTTGGTCTTTGAGAGAAAATACATTAAAGGCAGGCACTTTGACAACCATATCTCCACTTTACACCTTGGATTGGGCTTCCATTTGGGTATATTGTTCATCGCTATGTCGGCTACATTCTAGCCAGAGGGATTTTCAATATCAGGTTTTGTGAGAGAGATATGGCCGATGGAATATTTCTGGAGAAAACATCCTTCTTTTTAGTTGCAATCGCCAGACATTTTCTCCTCCATCAACCATTGGATGGGGATGCAATATGGATATATTGTTCATCCAAATGTTCTTTGAAGTCTGAACGGTGAAGATCAGACAAAAACACCCTGGCCATAAATTGTTCTTCCTGAATAGTAGGTCTTTAATGTTTAAGGTCAATTAAGTTTTGTTCAAATATAGAGAGATCTAATTGTTGGATTGATTTGTAATTTGGATATGTTATGCTAAATATGATGCAGTATGACTTCACCGTTAGGATTGATTGAATATTGAATATGAAGAGAGTTATGTGTAAATGTCATTTATTGATATTATGATATTGGCATGAAAAGTGTGATAATAAGGATACATTCAAATAATAAAGTTGAAATAAATCTATGGGTATATTTTATGACTTTAAGTAGAGTTGGTTGGATAGGTAAAGTGTATCCTTGCATAAGATGTTGGTAGAATGAAAATGTGATGTTGAGAGAAACTTGTTGCTTAAACAAACATGAGGTATAGGGTTAACGATATATTATGTGATTATGAATGTAGTAGAAATTGCATGTAGGGGAGTGGTAGAAAGATAATTATTAAAGCTGATATTATTAAATTAAGGAATTCTACTCTTCCATAGAGATAAAGAAGAACATGGTCCATGCCATACAACATGTTGAAGGACTAAAATGTAACTTGTAAAATATAATTGTCAGATTAGGATGAAAAAATGAAAGAATTGAGATGAAAGAATTTGATGAAATAGACCTAGTAAGTTTTGGCCAAATAAGGACTCAAGAAAGATTTGAATTGTTGATTTATTATCCCTTGTGTAAAGAAAATTGTGTTATAAGAAGGTTATATTAAGTAATGTAAGAACAAGAAAGAAGTTGATCACTTTCTTCTCTCGGTTTAAACAACCATTCCAAGAGAAGCCTTCGATTAACGTTTACCAAAACCTAATTTTGGTCTTGAGTGTGTTTTCTGCACATCAAGCTCCTTTTATCTTGTCTCCCCCAGATCCCAAGTATCCAAACCCCAAAACCCTAGCTGGAGGGCTTTTTGCTGAGGATGCCTCTGATGGATATAGGGTTAAGAGTGAGTCTCCTTCTACAGAGTATATTCTGGTGGAGGATTTTCAAGCTGACTCAATCGGCTCCACTTTCTTAGAGGCTAATCTTGACAGAGGTTCATCCCTCCCTAGCATGGAATTGAACTTTGCTTGTATCGATTGGGTCTCTTCATCTAGTGCAAGAGTGCAAATTTCCCCTGATGCTATTGGGGTCACCTATGTTGTTCGTCCACGAACTGATGATCCAGTTGATGGTGCTCAAGGATGTCTTTCTAACTCAGGTAATACTCAAAACCTGTTGTAAGGATATGGAGAGACTTGTTCTATAGATCTCGAAGTGGTAGGTAAGCTCCTACTACTTCTCCTCTATGCTACTACATTTTACTTGTCTATCAGAGGGCTTAACAGCCTTTGAATCTTCATGGGGCGCCCTTCCTCATGAAGCTTTGGTGAGTTAGTTCTAGATTGTTCCTATTGTTGTTTTGGTGTCGTAGTCTTCTCTTTACGGGGGACTCTTTTGTGGCTTGCGACGTTGGTTTGTTAGAGCTGATGATGTTATCCTCTAGTTTTATATGGGTTGGGCTTTCAATTCCATGCCTTTTGTTTTTGTTCTCTTGTTTTGTGTTGGTCTACCGTTGTAGTCTGCTGTTTGGATTGATTCTTTTTGGTTGGTTCCTATTTGCTGCCTCTTTCCGCCATGTTGAAGAGGTTGTTTGTAAGCAGAGGCTGCTATGTCTCTGATTGGTTTTGCTTTTCCCGAATCTTGGTGGAGATTGTCTGCTTGTGTGTAGGTTGGCATGTCCCTTGCAGGATTACTACCTGTTGGGTATGGTTGCTGGAGTCACCCTCTCCACTTATTTGTGCTACTATTGTATGCAGTTTGGTTGTAGTCTCGTATGTTGCAAATGTTAGCCTACGCTTGAGTTTGCTCATATGGACTGCTACTGGTTTGCTAGGGTTGATTCTCTCTCTAGCTTTGTGTTGCTGCTCTTGTAGTTGGTTTTGCTAAATGTCTAGTTTCCTACTGGTTATATGTGGCTACTTTCGATTTTGTTAGTATGCTGGTGCAGATGGTGTGGATTTTTATTCCCACACCCTGTTTAGGTTTGATCTGTTGGTCTTCCTCTGGTTTGCTAGAGTTGTTTCCACTCTAGCTTCCTAAAGCTGGCTGATGTTGTAGGTTCTCTTCTCAGGGTTGCCTTTGACTGTTCATGTGTGGTCTCTGGTTCCTTTGTTAGGTTTCTATTTTGATAGCTCATTCCTGTTGTATTGAATTGGTTATTGGTGAATTGAGGCTGCCCCTTGGCTTGGTGATTGACGTCCCTGTTACTTAGGGGTCTTTCCCCCTCTGCATGTTCCCCTATTGTTGGGTGTGCAGATTACAGTTGTTTAGATTCGTTAGCTTGCTACTTTATCTTATTGCTGGAATGGTCTTGGTTTGATGGTCTTCACTTTGGGTGGAGGTTGCTTCAAGGTGCTAGCTAGCTTGTTCATTTATGTTTGTCTGCCGAAAATTAGCTTTGGTTGGTTATGCTTGTTTGAGCTCTCCTGAGCCACTCTGTGGCTGTGGCTGTGGCTGTGCCCACTCTGTGATAAGGGATTTTCCTTATTGTTGCTAGATGTTTGCTTCCACACTAGAGTCGGCTGAAAGCAATAGCTTCCAGTTTGTTCGGTTTGCATGTCATGGTTGTCCTACTGCTAGTCTTCTTCTTGGTCTCGGTGCCTCCCCTTGCTATATGCAGATTGTTGTTTGCTTGGATGCCTCTACATGATTTGGCTTTTTGCAGTTGGCTACTGTGTTGTCCTCCTAGATCCTATTTTGGTGTTTCTTCTTGCTGTATATATCGTCCTGGGTGTTACTGTCTTGGTGCATTTTGTATGTTATTTTACTGTTTATTTGGTGCTGCTGGCTTATATACTTGCAGGTTCTTCATGTTGTTGCATGTGTTTGCTGGTTTGCTGGTTGGGTAACCTGTTGCTACTGTTTGCAGTTGGTTGCTGAAATCCTCTTTGTTGGACTGGATGCCCTGCTGGAGTTGTTGCTCCCTCTCTGTCGTGCCTGTACATGGATTCAGGTTGTTGCCTGCAGAGACTTGTGTGCTTCCTTGACCAGCTGTTGTCTGGGTTGTTTTTGGTTATTGTGATCCCTCTTACTTGTTTGTTTGAGGGTTGCTTTATGGAGATATGTTTGATGGCCATATCCTCTGTGGTTTGGCGCCTGTTTGTTGTTTTTGTTTAACTTGCTAGATTGTTATTCTTGTATCAGGGAGCATGTTCCCTCTGCTTGTTCAAGGGAGCTTGTTCCCTTGATCACTAGTTTGTACATGTATATATATTCTAACTTGCTGGTTCTCCAGCTTTGTTTTATTTTGATCTATAAAATTTCTTACATTCCATCAAAAAAAATAAAGTTGATCATTACCTAATGACATCACTATTTCCTAGCATGGTTACTTTGAGTGAAAGGTCAAGGGATGACTTAGTGTTGATGAAGTAGGGGGAAATATTTAGAAACATCATGATGGGTTCACAAGGATGAAGGAGTGATGGGTTCACAAGGATGAAGGAGTACTTAAAGTCAAACTTGTATCAAGAGTATTACTTGTAAAAAAGGGAGAGATTAATTGATGCACACATGAGTCATGAACCTTAATTAGGAAGAGTATAATATTGATAATATTGTTAACAAGATCTTATTTAGAAACAAAAGTTGTATGAAGCATAAGATAATGGTTGTCAAATGAGTAAATTGGAAAACTAGACAGTTTTGTTGATTAACCTTACAATAAGATTAGGGATTGAAAAGATAAATTTTGAAGGAGGTTTCTTCATAAAAGTTGTAGATATAGATGTTACCTTTGAAATGAAACTGACGTTACTTAATTTGGAGTTGTGTAACTCCAAATATGATCCAGAAACCGAGTAAAGGTCTAGTCGACATAAAACCAGGTAGATTGTATATGCTACTATGATAGTTTAAATTGAGCCCTAAAATAGTATAATTTTATAAACTCCAGGTGTAAATTCAGTGTAAAATTGAAGAAATGTTTTAAAATGGATAAAGAAAAAAAATGAATGATGCGCGTGCGTGCACACACACACACACATATAAGGTAAGGATATGAAAATTGATCTGAAAACATCGCTAGTAATGTTGGTTAAGAAATGTAAACCCGGTACAACCCATGAGTTCCATAAATATTCTAAAGGAAATTAAGCAAATAAATTATGAAAATTAAGGATTTGAAACTTGTAGAAAGGAAGAGATATGGACCTTTGAAATTTAGAAAAAATGGTTAGCAAATAAATTTTAAAAAATAAAAGTGTGAAAAATGCCCTAAAAATAAAAAATTTCAAAATGTGAATTAAATTTAAACAGAAATGATTTACGAGGAAAGAAAGGTATTGGGGTATAAATTAATAAATTTCAATATTGCCTATTGAAAATAGATATTAAAAATATATCGGGATAGGGGAAATAATACCCAGTAACTATAAAAATTACTATTTAAAAGGACAGTGCGAATTTGACAAATTGTTACCTATATAAGGCTTGTTGTGGCCAACCATGGGGAATAGAGAAGGAAGAGAGGGAAAAACTCCATTTTGTTTGAAACTTCTTGAGAAAAACAAGAAAAAGAAGAGTGTTAGTGATGCTAAAGGATTTAGGCAACAAAATCCTTTAGATTTAAAATATTTTGAGAGAAAAAATTTAGGGATAGAGTGAAGAGAAAGTGGTGGCAACAACAAGTAAGGAAGAAAAGGTTGGAAATCCTTGATTGGTTGGCAATTAGAGCCTAGATTGCTCTTTGGTAAGGTGTCTGAACATCCATTTAAGAAGTTCTTGCAATAATTGTTAAATTTTCATTGAATTTTTCATCAAATTGAGATTAAGGTTCATGATGAATTTTGAGAAAAATGAGAAATTGAATTGAATTGATGTTTGTGACATAGAATAAGGTTGAAATAAGTTAAAAATAACAAGTAATTTTGAAAGAAATTTATAACTCCTTATTAAGTGTATGGCCAGCCATTGATGTAGGAAGAAGAAAGGTGTTTTATTTGAATCTTTAACTTGATGATGTGTGTTTATATAAATTAAAATGATGAGAAATGCATGAAGGAATAACAATGAAGATGTTAAAGAGGGTTGAGAAGAGTGTTGATTGATTAGTTAATGAAATTGGACAAACAAAGAAAGGTGTTTTACTTGAATCTTTAACTTGATGATGTGTGTTTATATAAATTAAAATGATGAGAAATGCATGAAGGAATAACAATGAAGATGTTAGAGAGGGTTGAGAAGAGTGTTGATTGATTAGTTAATGAAATTGGACAAACAAATTCTTAGAAGGTGTTTTTAGCATCATTATAGTGTATGGCAAGGAATTGGTTTGAATGAGGATAAGTTAAACTGGTGATGTGTGAATATTTACGGAATTGTCGACAAAATTAGACAGATTCATCTCTTGGTCTTCCAGAGGAAATCCGAGCATGGAAATGAGATAATTTGAACTAGGTCTTTTCATAGAAATTATAGCCTTGGATGTTAGCTATCCAAAGGAGTTAACCTTGCTTAATTTCGTGTTTGCAAACTCCAGTTATAGGCTACTAACCGAGAGGGGGTCAAGACAAACCCTAGTGGACAATTGGTCATCTTCTCAATAATGGGTAGTTTTGAGGACTTTAGAAGCAGAACTGGGTTCTTCTCCCTCATTGGACTTATAACTCTTTGTCTTAGCTTTCTAAGGGATTAAGCCACGCCTTAAACCGAATTATATAATGTTAGTTATGGACGAAACACAAAATAGTGTTCAAATGAGGAATTACACCGATTGTAATGTTGATTTGCATTTTTGTTAAAGAACTTAAGGAAAATGATTTAATGGTAACATGAGATGTAAATTTAAAGAAATAAGGATAATAACTAATGAGATGATTAAAAAGAAATTGTATAGATTATTGATTTAGAAGGAATAAATACTCATGAGTAATGACGTGGTATGCCTGTTAATGTAGGGGGAGCCACAAAACTCAGACAGCAGCTGGGGACTACCAGTCAAGCTTTTATAGCAGATAGGTGCCCAACACCTAAGGCTTTTTATTTTCTACCATTTTAAATTTGCTAGATATATAAGTGATTTGAACTTAGTGATCTATATATATGATTTAAATTTGGTAGTCTATGTCTATGTGTTCGGTATGAATAAAATGTTGTGATGAAATTGATTAGTTATCCCGAAAATTAGGATAACTAATGGTATCAACTGGGCTCATTTGATATCGACATTTCAGATGACATTGATCATCTATCCAGGTTTGGATAGCTAATGGTATCAATGGGGTTCCATTAGTGCCTGCATTTCTTAAATTGATTAGTCGATCCTGGGTAATTGGGTGACTAATGATGTTAGTAAAGATTACTAACATTAGCATGGTTACTCTCAGTTATGGGAGAAAGATAAATTGATTAACTATTTCGGGTAAAAAATAGTTAATGATATCAATGGGTTGCATTGGTATCGACAACCATTTCTGGTATGATTAGCTACTCTGGGTAATGAAGCTAATAATGTCAAGGGTTCTTAACATCGACAACTTAGATTGTAAACCTGATGCGGATAAGAATTGATTAACTATTCCGGGTTAGGAATAGTTAATGATATCAATCGATTGTATTGATATCAACACTTGAATGAAATTGATTAGTCTAACCCGGCAATGGAAGACTAATGATACTAATGAGATTCATTAGTATCAGCAATTAACTTCCAGAGAATAGGAGGAGAAGTGTTAATTAGTTATTCCGAAAAAACAAGATAAGCTAATGATTTCGAGAGAAGAATATTATGGTATTAAATAAGGATTGATCCATAAAGAGATGGCGTTCAAAATCATTTTAGTCGTGTTGTGATTTCCAAGATGAAATTATTCTTGATAATTGATTAAGATATTAGATGGAAAATGTATATTGTAAAGAAGTCTATATCTAAATTTTATATGTCAAAAGAAATGCCATGAAAATTATTACCTATCGCTATTATTATTGTTGTTATTACCTTTTTATATTTACATGTAAATGTTATTTGTTATTTTCAGGTCCATCGGGGTCACGTCAGGAATGATCTTAGTTTAGCTATCTTTTGCTATGTAGTTATGTTGTAATTCAAGACACTTAACTCTAAACTTAAAATGTAGTATTGACCCGTAAATTTGTGTCACGGCCCAATTCCCGGATCCATGACCGGCACATAGGCAAGGTTCCCCTCCAAGGTTCCATACCTATGCGAACCCAAACTTACATACAAACTTATTCTTCAAATAAGTCAATCAAAGTTCAACACAGCAGTAACAACAAAACTAACTTTATAATATAATTCGATTGTCTTAATACAAGATTTCATATAAATTCATAGTTTTGGAGCACTAACTAGACATAAAGAAAAATGTATAAATTTACAACCAAAAGAGCAGGTTCTGAAGGTCCAACAAAAGTGACCTGCTATCAAGCTATAAGCGTGAAAATGATAAATAATGAGAGTGTGAGTTCAACAACTCAGTGAGTAGATAACGTTCAATATACACACACGAGGTAATACAGCAATGAGAAATATATATACAAGTATGGCTTTAGGTTCTTATAGAAAGGTTTATCAAATAAGCCATAACAAGAATATCATATGGTAAAACTCGTCAAAAAATCAAAATGCAATGAGCATGAGGCTTCGTACTGTGGGATGATCAGTCCACACAGGTTGGTGACTCCCCCGACCAACTAGGGTTTAGATACGATGTGCACAAAGACTAACACTACCCTGTTAGCATGGGTATTCTGACTGTCATACCATAGGTTCATAATCATAATCAAACAGACATATTCATATCTCAAGGCTCAACTCATGACATCAATCAAATGAGGAGCTTTCAATTCAAAATATATACTGGTTCATATCAAGAATTCAGATTCAACAATTGATCATGCTTTATCAAAACAAGGATAATAATTAACATATATATTATCAAGAAGCATGATCCAATTCATATTAACAAATTAAATATTTATAATATTTCTCATGCATATGGAAAATTATCCACTCACCTGACTCGAAAGCAAACAGAAGTCAAAAGCAGATACCGAAGGAAATCCTACTGACGTCCCGCCGGTAGAATATCAGGATTATCTGAATACAAATGAGACATATTCAAGAATGACTCAAAAGAACATATAACCTATTTAATATACTTAAGTAAGGGTCTATTCTATAACCCTATATGTTTTAGAACTAACTAGTTATTTTTCCTAAAAACCTCATATTAAACGGTTTTTTTCCGAAATCTAATCCATAATAAAACAAATAATAAAATTGATAATAATTCACTAAATAACCCTCAATTATTCATCAAACCAATCTGCAAAAGTTAATATTACAACTAGGGACTAATCTAGAATTTATCATATTTTTAAGGGTCAAATTGCAACTTTTGTCAAATTGAAGGACCAAACTAAAAATATCATAAATCCATGACTATACTGAAATTCTGACCATAATTAACCCTCAATTCTGTCCAGAATATCTCATTATGCTCCAGGGACCATTCTGGAATTTTTCCAAATTTTTAGGGTCAAATTGTAATTTTTATCAAATTGGAGGACTAAATTGAAAGTGTTAAATTTCATAACCATACAGGAATTCTGCCCATAATTCATCCTTTATTCTGTTTAGAATCTCGGAATATGCTCCAGGGACCAATCTGTAATTTTCCAAAGTTTGGGGACTAAACTGTAATTTTCACAAATTGAGGGACCAAACCGAAATTTTGTCATCTTCAACCTCCAACCCAGAATTTAAACAGAAAAACTACTGTTCTTTCCAAATTTCTAACTCAAAATTCACCATTTACACAATTCATAACTCAAAATCATCACAATCTTCCTTATAACATTCAATTTAATTCATCAATTAAACCCAAAACATAAATTTTCAAAACCCTAACATTCATCAAAACTGAAATTAAAGTTCAATTAACATACATTTATACATTTAATAACCTAAATCTTACCTTTAAACTTATTTCTTCAACTCCTTTCTATTTCCCTTCTAATTTTCCTCTTTTCTCTTCTTCTTCTTCTTTCTCCCTTCTCTCTCACGGTTTACTCTCAAAATATTCAGATCTCTTCTCTTTTTTTTTCTATATATATTTAGCAAGTTTGTTGAATTACTACAATACCCTTCATTCATTTATTCCTACATCTAAGCCTTCAAGGGCTCTATAGCCTTTTCCTATCTCTTTATATTCAAAACATTACAATTCGGATGTATGACTTTAATCTAATGATGTAATTCTAAGTATCTATTTTAACCATGCATGTTTATAGTTAAAATTGGATCCTTCACTTAAATGTCAATATATGATATTATTATGCATGATATAGTTTATGTAATAATAATATGTAGCAATTGAATTATGCATTGTTTTCTTTTGTGAACTTGAATTTTGTAATATTATTGAATAAGTTGTGTTGTGTTAATGATGATGAGTTTAGTTGAGATCCATGATGATTGGATCGGGTTGTGAAATGACATAGAAAGTGTAAATCTAGTATTGTTGATAACTTGGGACCTCGTAGTATAGAGGAAACTCCACTAAAATATAGGTAGAAATTTCAGTGGATTTAAAATAAAATTCCTAAAATTTCCAATTACCTATTGTGTGTTATCCCAGAAATTAGGACTATTACAAATTTGAAGTTGATTTTTTTAAAAAAAAAAATTCATAGGCATGAATTTTAACTTTCAAATGGAACTGGTCTTGATGAATTTGGAACTATATAACCCCCGATATGACTTAAAAACTAAAGGAAGGTTGAATTCAACCTTATTGGATAAATTTCATTAAGTGTAATAACAGATGAATTTGGGTACTTTAAAGATAAAACTGGGTTTCCCTGCCATCACCTGTTGAAATCAACTTGTCGACCTTAACCAAGTAAAGTTGTTGATTAATGTCTTATCTTTCCAAAGAGTCAAGATAAGTTCAAAACTAAGGTCTAGAACTCTGCTTGTAAATGAAATATGAAACAATGCTCTTGAGTAATAAAATGGGGATAAAAAGTGTAATGAGAAAATTAGTTGAAGGAAAATGAATGATATTTCAATGATATTATGAGAATTCACATTATGATAAAGTTATGAAGTGATACCTATGCTATCTCTTAATCCAAACATAAGAGGTGCCTGAAGTAGGTTCATTTGCGGTTGGAAAGACTTGTTTGGATGGAGGAGCAGGTAGGTGCCTCAGACCTTGTCTTTTCAATCCATGTAAACTTATTGATAAATTTCAAAATTTATTACTATATTTTTATGCTAAATACTAGAATGGATATGAGTACCTTATGTAACAACCCGCCTTTTCAAGCCTAAAACAACGGTAATTTTTTTTTTACTTGACACACATCGTGTCGGTAATTGGCGAACCTATTTCCT
>Ga0307510_10004317_pt1 | contig 16728 bp, 21 predicted proteins | sample 12_EM_MG_FD_207224 | JGI IMG/M metagenome (GOLD analysis project Ga0307510, IMG submission 207224) | Populus trichocarpa ectomycorrhiza microbial communities from riparian zone in the Pacific Northwest, United States - 12_EM | ecosystem: Host-associated > Plants > Roots > Unclassified | place...
GACATGGGTGGAGTAGGAAGTGAACTTTCTTCTGGTATTGAAAGTTTGGAGCTTCCAGGAAGCGTACTTGCTGGATGGGACGGGGTTCCTTGGGGACTTGGGGTGCTAGGGCGACTGGTGAGTTTCTGGAGGGTAGCAACGATCCTTGTTTCAGCTTCTTGTAATAAGTTGCTAACGTTGAGTGTGTCCTCGTCGGTGGATGATTTACTGCATGTAGATTCTTTGTTGGAGTCCAGTTTGTGATCGGATCCTGCTGTGATAAAGCTATCAGCTTTCTTGATTTCTTCAGGGATCTGAGGCTGGGTTTCTTCTGCTTCAGAAGTACTAGGACTTTGGAAATGTACCTTCTGGTTGTTGAGGTATTTCCACTTGGAGTATAGGGTATCCCACTTGATTTGTTTGTTGTTATAGGTAGCAGTTCGTTGTATGAAGTCAAAATCGTTGACTTCGTCAAGGTGAAGGACAAGGAATCGAAATTTCCTTGTAACGAGTGCTTTGTTATTTGCAGTGAATTTCCAGGGGGTTCCTACTCCTTCGCACCAGATTCCTGGTGTTAGGAAACAAGCAAAGAGACACCTAGTGTCTTTATAGTCTGCAGCAAAGGCGTCGGTGGTGTAAACAGGTATATATGCGTGTTCTTCTTCTGTGAGTTCAAGTTGGTCTTCGGGTGGAAAGTTATTAAGGATAGTTTCCCAAGAGTTCATGCAAGAGTGACAGTATAACTGGGGTTATCCCAACTGTAGAAAATCGTACACACTTTAACCAGACACAGAGTTCTAGTATCACTATGATGGGTAATGCCTCTATAATCTTCTAGAATACCGTTGATTGTGATCGAAGTATGGTATTTCCAAAAGAATTTATTAAAGGCCCCGATATGCAGAGTGATAGTCTGTAGCTCTGTCAAGGGGTGGCTAATGTGTTTCTCAGTACGATTCTGTAGGAGGAACAAACAATGTTGCTTGAAGATGTGGAGCTCTGTGCAATTTCTTGTAGGGGCGGTGACGCCAAGATAGATAACTTCCGGTAGATAGATCTGTGATGTGGCTCCGACTAGATCTGAATTTCCTGAGATGTCGGTGTGGTGGCTATGGGGAGTAGGGGGCAGTGGTTGTTCGATTCTTGGTAACGCGTTATATGGTCTGTGTAGTACTTCTTGGATGTGATGCGTTACTGGTACCGTGAAAGGATTCGGGGGTGGGGTTGGTTCTCTATAAACTTGGGGAGAGGGAATGGGCTGGGGTCGTCGGTCAACGAAGTTCTGAGTGCAGCGGAGTCTATGTCTTCCTCTTTCGTTAGAGGGTATGAAGTGTCCTCGTTCCTGGGCTGGGGCTGAGTGATTTCTCCGGCTATGTGGACTGGCCAGGTTATCGGTTGTAATGGAGACCTTCTATAGGTCCTGTTCTGAAGAATCGGGGGTCCCAGAGGTGGATTCCGAGTGGGGTGGGTGGGGTTCCAGGGTAACGGCTATCGCAACGACAAAGGTCAATTCTGCAGAAACAAAGATCCGGGTTGTCGTTTGAAAAGGTGATGTCTTGGGCACGCCGATATACCGATTCAGGTGTACTTGGGGGACTGGATTGAGGGGTACCAACCAGAGTGGGGGGTAATGTACTGTCCATGCTGTCGTGATACGATGAATCGAGTGTGAGAAGATCTGGTTCCAAGAGGATATGCTGGAAACGTTCCAGGTATTCGGTGTCTCTTCCCTGGTTATTTGGCTGGGTGATGGGGAGGGTGAAACCGGAAGGGGGATCGATGAGACTTGTGTGGGGGGTAAGGAGATCTGTGGTCCAGGCACGGTTGTTCCACTGATATGTAAGGATTCGTTCGTCGCTATAGACGAACTGGTATAAGTTAGTTGAAGTGAATTCTCCACTTGGGTTTGTCTGTAGTTGAATTTTGTTGAATTCCACTTCAACTTTGGTTTCCAACACATAAAATCTAGATAGAAATCTGATTCTATGTCCGGCTTGGATCTGCATGATAATTTCCGGTCTGTGTGACGGGATGAAGTAGTGCCAGAAAAAGGTTTCGTCGTAGAACAAGGAGATCTGGGTGGCTGGGGATTGGTCGAAGTTATGGGTGCCAGAGAGTTGCCAATATGCAGTGCAGCGTCTTGCTGCATTAAGGATGTCAACGAGTTGGTAATCAATGTAATGATAAAAGCGTTGAGCACTGAAGAGATGACCAAAGGGGAGGATGTCTAAGAGATCTTGAGGAACCAAGTGATGTTCGCTCCAATATGTAAGTTGGACTTGTTCCTGGAGATTGGCGATTCTTGAGTAAGTTTGTCTTAAGATTTCTTCACGAAAATTGGCCACTTAAGACAAACAAGAAAAGAGTTGAATAAACCTCTGATTTATTTACACCAATAAGTCCTTTGTAACTTACTAAAAAGTATTACAAAGGGTTTTCTGAGGGGGGTGTAATGAAATCGAATGGTTTAGCTGGGACACAAGGGGTAGGTACGAAGCAAGAAAACTGGGGGTCCATGCGAAGCAAGTCCGTAATGCATGTGCTATGGTTAGTAAAAAGAATCCCCTGCTCTACGAAATGTAAGTGTCCGCAGAGGATGGCTGTACAACCGTCTAAAAAGTCGTACGCGATGAGGGGGACGAGGGCTCCTTCAAAGTGAGCGAGCCAAAGGGGAGGGAAACATGAAAACACAAACTTAATTGAGTCCAAAAAGGTGGTCTCAATATAACCGAAGGGGAACTTGGGGGACCACAGGTGCTTGCCTACTTTGGCACAGATGTGGACCGGGGGGAGGGCACCGTCAGAGTGGATGTGGATGGAGTGATGGGCGTCGGCGCGGAAGGGGGTGACAAAGTACAGGGGTGCAGCGGTGTCAAGGTCTTGGGCCCGAGGGATGTGATTGAGGAATTGGCTATTGATGAGCTCCTCGGACAAGAACCAAATATGACGACCCTGCTTGTAGTAGACCGTATACTGATAAGGGTGTCCGTCGGCAGGGAGGCAAGGCGGGGTGGCGAAGAGGTATTCGAAGGGGCTGACGTCAACTGTCGGGTAAAATACTGGGACAGGGAGAGGAGCAGGTGACGATGGGGTGGGAGAAGTGACGGTGGCGATGAGGGCTGTAATGATGGACGGGGGGATGTTCTCAAGGGGAATGTCCTTGAGTGAGACGTGGTCGACCAAGTCACCTGTGAGCTGAAAGTGGCTCCAACTGTCTTGGTTGAGTGGGGGAAGGAGGGAGTCGAGCTCAGCTTGGGCAAGGCAGACGACGTGGGCGGCGGTTTCTTCTCTGAGTTGTTCAAGGTCGAACTCAGCAGTGGCGCGAAGTGCCTCCTCAGTGGGCTCGGGAGTAGGTGGTGATGGCGAGTGGACCACATAGGGGTCAAGATCAATGGGGGTGGGTTCAAAGGTGTCTGGGTTGATGAGGGTGATGCCGGTGCTAGCGGACGAGGTGGAGTATTGTGGGGACTGTGGAATGTACTGGTCGTAGGGGCCAGGGCTGGTGGGTTCAAGGAAGGGGAAGCCAGGGACGGTGAACTCGAAGGGGAGTTCGGGACTGGTGGCAATGGTGGGCGACCAGGGGATGACGGGGGACGATGTGGAACCAGGGGGGTACTGGAGACGGGGGCTTCTGGGACTTGGGTAATTCCAAGTGTTGTGGGGACTGTTGAGGACATTGTTGACGACCTCAAGGGCGGCGGCGGAGTTCTCCTGGTAGATGGCATTCAAGTCAGACCAAGAGGCGACGGAGAGGGAAGGTGAGGACACTTCCAAACAGTCAGCTTCAACTTTAAGAGACTGTTCTAATGTCGGGAACTCACTACTTTATGGGTAGTGAGACTCAATGACGGCGCGGAGTTGAAGGTGACTGATCCAAAGGAGCAGCAGAGAGACATTGAGGAGGAAGAGGCAGAAGGCAAGGAGAGGCGGGACAGAGTAGACTGTTGGGGATGACAAGCGAAGTGCTGCTGGCGATGAGGGAGCTTTGAAAGGCTCCAGTGTGGGGATTGACAAGAGAACAGTCTAAGGACTGTTCACCTAAATTTGTAGGTCTTATATACTAATACAGGGTGGTCTGTGTGCAGTTTAGGGTAGGTACAATTACAGGTAACGGGGGACTGCACAGTCAATGCGCAGTAACTGCGGATTACATTATACATCTTGATTAGGGTCTAGCCCTAATGAGTCGCGTCTTCGTTGATTGAGTCGCGTCGCGTATTCGTTGATTATTTAGTGGACGCATCTTGTTGATCATTCCCACAATCTGCCATGTGTTGATCAACGGGTTAGACGCACATCCAAAGCACGTCTGGTCAGGTAACATTGTTGATGACCATGGCCTTGATAGGTCATATATTATCTTCCCAGGGTCACAGGGTCATAGGTTCCCAGGGTCACATGCTGATGAGTCACGTGATGTACAAGTGGCGAAGGGGTCACGTGATGAGTCATGTGTAGGGTCATGTGATATGTTCCCACAGTCACGTGGTGCTGAAGTTACAGGTTTGTAGCTGAGACTGGGGGGTGCGAGTACCGCTTGCGACAAGTTTAGTCATCAGGAGGGGGGTCTGTGAGTAAGTGCATGGGCACATAGTGACGTCACCTGCCATCAGGCACATCCTCTGGGAGTATGCTCTGCAGAAACAGTGGAGGAAGAAGACCTGCAAGACCACCAACATTGCTCACCATTGTCCAAGGGTCAGGGCTCCAACAACCAGGTCTGAAGGGAGTGAGGAGGAAGGAACTGGGATTATGCCACCCGTCCATTTGTATCGGGGTGGATCCGCACAGTTTGCTTGCTCCTTGTCCCAGAGGCAGAAGGGGAGGGTTTTTAGAGGGAGTGGGGGAAGGTGTCCAGGTAAGGTGGCCTGCTGTGCCTCTGTGCGGAGCTCAGCAAGGTTAAAGTCTTTACCTTGGGGGCCAAGCCAGTGACATGCAAAGATGCATGGGTCGACTCCCCTCCGCGTTGGCTTTCTATTAAGCTTGACAGGGAGGGGGGCACATAAAGTCTTTGATGGTCTCTAGTAGATCGATAACCATGTTATAGCTGGATTTAGCGCCCTTGGCTGCCTGACACATTGGATGTGAGAAGGATACGGGATTAGGAACCGGAAAGATGGATAGTGAGTAGGATGCCAATGGCTGTGAAGATTAATTTTGTGGGAGGGAATGCCTGTCGATCGAGTGTCAGGAACTGGGAATACCTCAAAACACCATCCAACGTACCAGGCCAATACCCTCCCCAAGAGTTGTGCTTGTGGAAAGCGCGTGGAGAATGTGGACTACTTGCCAGAGGGATCTTGTGATTTGGCCATCAGCCCCTCAAAATTTTCTCAGGTTCTGACCTTCATGTTGGAGAACGTTTATGACAGAGTCAGCAGAATGACAAATTTCGAGCAGCTTGGAGAGAGGATGATTGACCAGTTTCAGCCTTGTCTGTTTCTCATAGTTCTGCAAGGCGGGGTTGAAGAGAAGCTGAAGGCTAGAACCTGAAGAGTCGTTCATTGTATGAGAGTAGAAGTGCTCCTGTGTCCATTCCCCCAGCTTATCCATTGAGAGGTAGGTAACCTGCTTTGCACGCAGTGCTTCAAATACAACATTGGATAGTGTTGCCACCATAGCGGTCTCTGCCTCAGCTCCTGACCCAGCTCCGTCTCCAAGTAAAAGTTCTTCATGTAAATGCAATCAAAATGGGGGCCATGCAACCATGATTCTCCTGAACACTGACCTCACTGAACTTTCCATATCGCTGGAGCATGATTCCGGAGGTGTCCTAGCAATGAATCTGGCTCCAGGGTGTCCAGTGGCTACAGAAGTAAGGGTGATGGCACTAATACTAATCAAATAAACTTACAGAGCTGACAAGGAATTCAAGGTCATCATTGTGGACAAGTGCCATGCAATCAGGCGCTTGCTATTTGACTCCAGTTTAGGGATGCTGCAGTTTGGTTCCGAACTTTGGTCTGGACCCGAACCTTCAGTGAACTGGACCCAGGTCTGGTCCAAGATTCGGCACTGGGGCTGAACCAGACCCAAAGTCCAGTTCTGGGTTTGGGGGTGGGCCTGAACCTGGTCTGAACCTCCAAACTGTAAGGCTGGCACGCAGCTGCCAGCCCCAAAAGCAAGTGAGCCCTGCATGCACTTCCTGACTTCTGCAAGTCGCCCAAGCTAGACCTTGTGTTTACCCACATTGCCTCAAACATGCATTTCAAGGTTCAAGACCCCTGAACGCTTCTGGTAACCTCTGCCCCCACCCAACACAACCCTCTGCACCCAACTCCCTTCCCCTGAGTCCCCTCCTCTCACCTGCCTTGCATGTACACAAATTTGTGCTGCACTGCCAATCCCCTGATCTGGCAATGCTCAGGGCTGGGAGTGTATGGACTTACTGATGGTGAGACCTGTGAGTACATGTTTTTTCAATGTGTATTCAGGCCCCTTCAGTGTTTCCCATATTCTCCTGGCTGCCTTCATGCCCTGATCCTCTGAGCTTGACTCCCCTCCCTTCCTTATACCCTTTCCCGGTATTCTCCCCCCATCATGACTTGCATCAGTGCGCTCATGTTCACCTATGCGAATTGCGATGATTTACCAATTCACATTTTTCCACTGACCCAGTGATACTCAGGGTTGGAAAGACTTGAAGGGGCCCGCGATGCTTAAAGGGAGCATAAAAGGTGTGTGCATCTGCTCTCATCTTCGCATCCTCAACTTACCATGTCATCCGACAACTGTGCTGTAGGCCCAGATGGCAAGCTCTTGGACAAGTCTGAAATCACCTGTGTTATGATCTACCCCAATTTTTCTCATCCTTGTCAGACCCCCTCCTCATCACCCTGTCCATGCCTAAGCGACCATTACCATTGAACCCATCATCCCTACCAGACCTGCCACCATTACTGCCCAGTGAACCATCCAAACCATCGTCACCCCTTGATCAGCCCCCAGTCGAGCCCCTTGTCCCCGTCCCCTGGAACATCCATCGTTGGGAATACTCCTCAATGGAGATGTACCAAGAGCCAACCCCAGTGGAGAACCCACTGGAAGACCCAGACAGTCCCATGGAGGACGCGCCGCCCTTAGAGCCCAAACCATTCGTTCCATATGCACCTGATGTCCCTGGAGGCAACACGCACGCCTTGTCCCCAGAAGAGTCCCCTGTCATACCATGGCAAGAGTACCTTGCCCTGGATAGTCCTGTGTCCCGCAAGCACTCCCTGTCACCCACAAGTTCCTCTTCAGCACCCATACGCCAACGCACTAGTAGAGAAGGCAGTTACCACTCAATCACGCCTACTGCCTCATTGCCCATAGCTGGCACCTCGCCCCAGAATCAGGGCTACCAGTCGACCTCTCCAGAAGGATCCGCAAACAATCCCTCATCCACACAGAGCTCCGCAGACGACGCAGATAGCGACATGGCCCTTAATTGGGTCACCATCAATACAGACTACCTTAAAGGGTAGTTGCTTACACTAGACGCCCATTAGACCAGAATGGACATGCGGAGACCAGATCTCCTCGGATCAATCTCAAACCTCATGGTCGTCATCGCATCATGACGATGCTTCTCTTCTTGGAATGACCCGCTGCCATTGTTCGACCCTTAAGGATGGATTAGGCAACTTGTCACTTTATCATTTGCTCTCGCTCATTCTCTATTGTTCGACTCATACAGACCGCAGCACTTATCCGCGGACCTTCATACGTCACAGACAGGCTCCTCTTGACCAGAACTACTTACCTTAGTGATAGTAGCACGTGCACCCGCCTGCCTGTATATAAGCGCCCTGTATTTCGATAGTCAAGCCCTAAGCTTGACTTGATTAACAATATCAATGTTCTTGAAAGCTCCCCAAGTGCCTCCCCTTTTCCCACTTCTTACATAAGCCACTCAGAGTCGTCTCTAGTAATACTAGAGACTTCTACTCCTTCAAAGTACTCGCCACCAGTTCACTCTTAGTACAAGTCATACTATCAAGGCCCGTTGAAGCCTTAACAACCTGGGTCCATGACCCTGATGACAATAAGCCCATGCCCCCAGTGACAACATCCTCAACGGATCAATGCCAGCTTTCTGCGATGACCCTTGATTCCTTTGTTGTGCAAGTATTGCCCAAGGACTGGGCCGTTAAAGTCCAAAATCCAGCAGTAGCAAAGCAAATAGAACCAGATCTTGCTGCATTCCATGCAGTCATGTGGATATACGAGCACTGGGTGTTTGATATACTGACTTATTTCATTGTCGGTAAGTGCATCCTCGGCAGAACTCAGTGTCAGTGCGCTTACATTTTGACTAGACTTTATCTGTGACCACCTTTGTCAAGAATTGACTTTGAAAATGAATCACGGAATTATATGCACACCACAGACTTTGTTGCACAGGATTCTTCCCTAGCGGAGCGTGTTCATATACCAAAGGTTTATCCAGAATATTCGATAAAGTGTGTTCTCACCGCCAAGTGGATTTCTGGTGTATGTCTCAGTGACCGGCAAGGTATTCTGAAGCTTATGGGAGATTCGAGCACAGCCCTACCTTCGAAGTGGATGACACCCCTCGGGTCCCCCATTCTCTCGTCTGATGCTGACAGTTTGTGCCCCCTGGAAGGAGGCATGAAATGAGTGATGCAAACGATGATCGACCTTTTCTGTGGCATCTGTGCACAAACCTTCCACCCATCGCCCCCAGCTCGTCCTTATAGATCATGGCCTGTACGTAAAACTGAACCCCGAATTTTGCAGACAGTACTCAGAGCTATGGAAGGCGCTACTTGCAATGAACCTCCCTTAGTTCGCATTGCCTCACCTCCTGTCCTCTATCTCGCTTTGACCTTGTTGACATCGCCCTCATTAACCCTCAACACCTCCTGTTGCCATCTCCTGTCTCCTGACGACACCGACTCCACCACCTCTCCTTCCTTCTGCAATGCTTTCCTGTGTTCGCCTTCGCGCCCCCTGCTGTTTCAGTACCCTTATGGGCCTTGCACTGCTACAAGCCTCAGTAGGGTAGCGTCTGTATCTAAGCAAGCCTCCTGCTTCTGCGGAGCGCACACGATTGGTATTACCTTTGGCCTCAATTCCAGTTGCTTTCTCACAAAAACTCTGCATGATTGCTCCCTTTGTTCGACAAACGGGGGTTACAAGACCGTCGACAGATCTCTGCTTATCGTAGGCCTCGCAGCAATTGAAACCACACCAAACACATCGTCCCCGGCTCGCACCTTCACACCAACACCATTGCACCGACCGTCACACCGTCTCACCCCCTGCGTGTCCCCATGCTCGTGCGCCCGACTACACTGGGGTTCAGACAGGGCCCGCCCATACCACCTCCCCATTCTCTGACCCCACCTGGAGCAGCACGGATGCATGCCCCGCAGCCACAACATTATGTAAATACAGACGCAGTCACGGTGTGTATTCTATTTTCCTTTTGTTTGTGCTGAATATTTTTTTCTATGTTTTGCATGTCATGCACCATCACACCATCTCACCGTCTGCGTGCCACTTTACCCCCTTGCACCATCCGTGTGTTGCACCCTCGCATTGTCTGCACGTTGACCCTTGCACCACCTGCGTGTCGCACCCTTGCACCGTCTGCGCGTTTCACCCTCGCACCATCTGCACGTCGCACCCTCGGACTGTCGGGTGGGTCATCTTGCACCCCCACGCAATTTCCCCTTGCGCGTTCTTGAACTCTCAAGTGGTGTCAGCCCTGATCTCTTTGAACTCACAAGATCTTCAATGCTACACCATCTTCAGGTCCGGTTTGGGTTCACATGATAGAAGAACCTGAACCGGACCTAAAGTCTGGTTCTGTTAAGGTCCAGTTTGAGGTTCGCAAAAAAGGGAGAACCGGACTTAACCGGACCGCGGCATCCCTACAAGTCCAGTTAGAGTGGAATAGCCGCGTGCAGTGACCCAGCCATACTGGCGTACTTACCTCCACAATATACTCTGACAAACCATGAAGGGGATCCTGATACTTCGGAACATCAAACAAAGAACGGAAGACGATAGGCAGTGTGACGAACGCCAGTGTCGGCAGGCATGCCTATCAGTTTCAGACGCGCATCAGATCCCGGATCGATGTCAGGTTCAGGCATATCGGGAGCAGGTCCCGCCAGTCCCCGAAGTCTTGGCCATCTGTGCAGGAACCGGACGACACGGTACCCTCAGATGAATACGCATTGGTTCTCGGGTAGATTCTAGTACCGGATATCAAGCAGGGGTGAAGCCGGAAAATGGTACAAAAAACTACCTCACCACTGGGGCCAAGTTTCAATTCCCCCCCTGTCGCGCTTCGCTCCTCCAGATGGACCCCCAAATTGCCGGCTGTTTGGACAATGAACGATAGTTGTGTGCCCCCCCGGCTCTCGGAGAAGACGACGTTAACCCATGACCTTGCGAGATGATGGCCAGTGACAAGAATGATATCCTCCATGCGGTTGACTCCCGACCCACTATTTTCGGCGACCTGCATACAGCAGTCGATATTCTTTACTAACCATTTGCCAAAGTCGCCTTGAGCGGCCGTATCCTTGCATGCTGCAGAGAGAGGAAGAGATAATAATGCACCTTGCCTTCCAGAACATGAAACCGTGACCTGCGCGTCGTCATCTGGTCTGATACAATGAGATGTAAGCAATGAGAATCCACGCTAGAATCCCAATTTACCCTGAGGCATGAATGTTATGTCCAGAATGCTCTTTGGTAACATTCCTCAAGCAGAAATCTTTGTGGTTGTCTCTATCCCTGCGGATATGTTGTGGTGTCTTTGGTTCCAGTCTCGGGGGATACACTGGACCGTGATCATCGTGAGTATCTGGACCGGATGGGGAATCTTCCAGAAGTAAAGCATTGAACAGATGGTAAAAACAGCCCCTGCGAATGAAGCCGACGTCGCCCACTTCTATGGAATTGTATAGCTCCCCAGGACCTGGATTCTATAGGGCATGTCCATGACCTGGATACCTGATGGCAAGCTCTTCACGGAAAATGTTACAGTCATCCATGAGTATGAGCGACAAGGGTCAAGTTCTGTTATCAGGAGATAAGGCGACCACAGCACGGTAACACTCTAGGTTTTCCGGCCTGATACGCTGAGGCCTTGACATGTCCAGCTTCGGACGCTAGGTGTCGACCAGAAATTGTCGTGTGCATTCACATCTGCGCCATGCTCGATGAGCACCTGAGCAAATTCCACATGTCTGCCAATCGACGCAAGATGCAACGGAGTCTATTTGTCATTGTCCTGGATTCTGTCCCCAGTCCCATACGGAGGACATGCATGCGGCTAAGTGCTGGAGCATGTGTGCGCCTCAACTCGATCTGTAGCGGCGAGAAGGTCGGCGTGTTTGGAGGGCGTAGTGAGTCCTGGGATGAGTCATGTGTATCATATTGTTCTTTGAGCTCAGTGGGGGGAGTGGTCATGTTTTCAGGGCGAGGGCCGTGGCCCGGCGGATTAAAAGATGGCCTTCACTGTCAGGGTGGGTGAGGCAATCACGAGTTTTATGAACCATGGCTACGATCGTATCTCCCAGGACGACAACTTCGTCACCCGCACCAACACCAGCGCCCTCACAATCTCAAACTCAGACCTACTTCAACATCGTCATGTCCAACCTCATCAAATTGGGCGCGCTCACCCTTGAGGACTTCCTGCACGATCCATATCAGGAGCCCGCACCACAAGAAACTTCCTCTCCAATCCACTCTACCACAATGTGCCTGTCGCACCACCGCTCGTCATCGATGACAACCAAGACCGCGGTTAGAACGGCAAACCTGCACATACGCCCGCACCAATATTTGTCCTTACCAGATCTGCTCGCAAACCTTTGGGAGAATCACGCTGCAGATTATGAGACCATCAAAGAAGAGAGCAAAGAAAGTGAGTGTCTCCCTGCACCTTCCTTATCAAAGCCCACTCATCGCTGTTTTCCTTTTTCCTTTTTCCTTTCTCCACCTCCTCTGTAGAGAAAATATGTATCATCACTATCATGCGTCTGAATGGCGCGACGCGCTTGTATACATTGAAACCAGAGTTTTCGCACAAGGCATAGGCCCACGCTGCCACGGCGGTTGTAGTGGCCAGCATGGGTGCGATAGAATTCTTCAAGCATGGTTCCCCTGAGGCCGTTGCAAAATGTGGACTCGTGCTCGCACCCCTCGACGCGCCCTGCTCTGTGGAGACATCGAAGAACGACACAGAGGAGGATCCTACAGTAAAGGAGATCAAGAAGTGCTGCGTCGAGTGGCGTGCTGGGCATGTCAAGCTGCGGTGGATATTCCTCATCGATAGCAAACCGAAAGGGAGTGAGTCTTCTTTTCCTCCCTCTCTTCCCTCTGCCCTATGCTTTCTGTGTTTCATGGTTCGAGTTGTTTACGATGGACTCGGGTGAAAGCAATACCAGATTATGGATGTGTGCTACAAGTCAAACTCTCAATGCACCTCTTCCGCGTCTTCTTGGTCGATGTCGTTCACCCAACTTTCGAAGCTGCCAAAGCTACGTGCGCTGCAGACGTGATCTCCAATGGAATCCTGGACTTTATCAAGTTTGGAAACGGACAGACTGCCCCGGCCGAGAGGCGCCTCTCTCAAGAAGACGACACAACATCCGCTCCGCCGCCGGTTGCGCTCACTTTGCAAGGTTTCTTCAAGGCGCTCCCACGCCCGTTGCCGGAGCCCGTCGACGACAAGATGGTGGCCGAGATCAATGCGCCGGGCTGGCTGAACGGCCTCTTACAATCTGCGCCTGGCGGAAAGTTCGAGCACAAGTTCATTTGGATGACCGACGCAAAACTCGGCAGTATGTTGTTTTTTTTTCTTTTGCATTGGCTTTCGAGCGATCGGATATCCCATTGCTCACCACCCAGCTTTGGACTTTTAGTGCACAGTGCCATCCTGCATCTCATGCGCCCTGACGAGGTCCGCACGTACATGGTCGAGCCGCAGTTCCCACAGTGTGTGGATGCGAAGAACGCCATGTGCCTTGCATCACTCGCAGTGGGCGTTGGAGCATACGTCCGCTCTGTCAGCAGGGCTATCGAAACGAAGATATCCCCCGAGACGAAGACGCTCGTCCTAGAAAGCATACTCCCCTTCCTAACAACGGAATACGCCAAGTTAGTGTGTCGGCGGCTCCGGCCCGTCTTCGGCTAAAGCCGGAGTCAGAGTCGGCGCCAATTCCAGCTGAGCTGAGCCACTGGCAATCACAGCCGCAAATTTAGTTGGCTCTGCTGAGCTGGCTAAAGTTCAGCTAATGCAGCTGGCACATCTATCTTCAGATGATGTCTACCCTCCTCAGAACTGCCCAAGCCCACCAAGTGTCCACTCTGTCTCTTGTCCACTCATGCTGCATCATTGTATCACCCTTGCCCCTCTTATTCCTCCCATTTTCCACCCCTGTCGTCAATGTCAATGGATTGAAGCTGCTGCAAGCTGCCCACTTGCCATGCATGAAGTTCTCTTGGCCAAAGACTTGCAGATCACCCACGTCGCATTGGCTGACTAGGGCTGTGCGCCATACCGTATATTATGGCTTTATGGCCATATCGTACAGGTCCCGTTACTGTACCGTCAAAGACCTTGATTCACCCTCCAACGGCCATAAAGCAAGCCCTCAAAGGCCTCAAGCCCCTTGTCCCTCACATGACATCCGTTATCATTATTGTATCGCCCTCACCTCTGAGTTCCCTCTCCATTCCAACTACACAGCAAATGCCCTTGTTCACACGCCTCAAATCCTTGTTCTTGACCTTGCTGCCTTTGCCTCCGTCACCACTGCCCTTGTCAATGCCACCATCGCCACCTTTGCCACATCAGCAAAAGTGCAAAAAGTAGGTAAGGGGCTTCCAAGGCAAAGATGGCCCCTTCCAAGGCAAAGTTATGACTATACAGGGTGTGGGTTGACCTATACAAGGGCTTACAAGGCATCAACTACACTACCTCCGTTTGAAACTTTTGCTGATGCATTGTCATCGCCTTCACCACCCTTGTTACTGCCGCCACCGTCATCGCTGTCCTTGCCAACACTGTTGCTGCCACTGCCCCTCGCACTGCCACTGCCTTCCTCACCAACGTCACTCTTGCCCTCGTCCTCGTCCTCACCTTCACACGCAGACTCAATTGCAATGCCAAAGCCATGGTTCCTCGTCGATCACAGTGCCGACGTGACACCCCAGGACAAGCCTGGGACAACTCTGCTGCATAGCATGATTCCATTCCTGGGGACTCAACATTGTGCACCTTGTGACAATTTTTCTCAACATCAGACACCTCTTTTATCACATACAACGCTGTGCAGCCTGTTGCCAGCGGTAGAGGTTTGTTTTGTTTCCCTTCTTCTTACTTACTCTGTGTGTAGAGTGTGACACCGCTAACCACCGAATCCAACATGTTCACAACACAACTCCATCGCCCCCACTCAGTGTTATCGCATCCACAGTGTTGTCCCTACTGCCTTGTCAGCCATCGTTATCTTGCCTTGCCAAGACCTTTGTGTTCTAGTTCCGTGCCGAAGACACTTGGATTGCTCACCATCATTGCCGCAAACCAGCAAACAACAACGCACCCTTCGCCTTGTCACCTTGCTTCCATTCCATTCTTTTCCCCTTTTACTCACAAATACCCATAGCATACCTGTCGTTATTGCATTAACCTCGCCCTATACAATACACATCACCCAGCCTCGCTGAAGAGGATCGATCATCAGATCACAGCAGGCAATCGTGGCCTTGTTTCCCCATTTCCTCTTGTATGCAAATTCTCCTTTCTCTTTTCTGTCTAAATCTACTTGAAACGACATTGCTTGCTGTCAATTGATGACACCATGCGCTGCCCATATGTTTCGCATTCTCATCGATTACTAACCATCTTTAGATTGTTCCACAATCAAATGAGCCCTCCAGCACTCACACGACTAATACCCACCAATCCTCCACCCCCATCTGCTCTATCATGCGTCCTCAGCTTAGGGCGCAACATTGATTCTATTCCTTCCCTTCTTCTTCCTCGAACTCACAGTGCAGACTAACTGTCGGCACTACAATGGTGAGGCTGATACGTGGCAGTAAATACTATATACAGCTGAGCTGACAGCAAAGCTGTCTGGACCCTGGAGGTCCAGATCTTTGTCTTTACATATTGCATGTTGTCTCCTTATATGTTATATCTTGTCGCGTATCATGTCTATTGTCTCTAGTGCTGTCCTGGGTGCATGTATTTGACATCATACTGTACAGTGAATAAATTGAGCCTTATGTTGCATTAGGTCATGAAAAGTGTGCGTGCCTTGGCAGTCTGAGTCATCATGTCAAGCTCCCCTGCTCAACTTCTCTTCTCAATAACCCATCCCTCTTGCACATGTCTCCTGTTCGTTACCCCTGTTTACCATGCAGCACGCTCTTCTCTTGGTCATGGACGTAACCCAATGCTGCTTCCATCTGACTTTGACCTGATGAAGTGTGATGAGCGCTTTCTTCACCTTTAAAGGGGACATGTTTTCCCCTGTCCCATCTGCAGTTGTCGCCTTTCCACCTATGTCTCAACGCTCATCAAACAAGACGAAACAGATCCCTGAACAGCTGCTGGCTGCGCACAAGGCTCCAGGGTGCAGAGTGCCGAATACTGCAGCTCAAGAATGTGGTTCTTGCACCTCAAAAGCATGTCAGGTTGCTCCATCTCAAAGCTGATCAAAGGTAAGCTCCTGGGCCCTTGATTCACGTTGGAACTTACCAAGAAAATTAGGCTGCCACTTGTCAGCTCGACCCAATCTCCAGCGGCAAGAAATTTGATCTGCAAGGTGACAAAGACGTATCGGATCCATCTGATACTAATGTGCCAGATGGCACATCTGAGCACATTACCCAAAACACCAGTCCCAATCCAGACACAGTCACCATTCCTTCACGATCTAGTGGCACTAATGTGGCCCATGATATACTTTATTTCTTCATTGTGCTCAAATTCCCAGAGGCCACCAAGAGCATTGAAAAGGTGCAGAGAGCTTGCAAGCTATGTGTGTGAGTATAGCCTTTCTGATCACAACTCCATCTTCTAATGAACTGGCAGCAAAAGCTACGGTTCCGACAAGGACAACATTCTGTCGGGAACTTACTACTTTATGGGTAGCAAGACTCAACGACGGAACGGAGTTGAAGGTGACTGATCCAAAGGAGCAGCAAGGAGATGTTGAGGAGGAAGAGACAAAAGGCGAGGAGAGGCGGGACGGAGTAGATGGTGGATGACGACGGGCGGATTGCTGCTGGCGACAAGGGAGCTTTGAAAGGCTCCAGTGTGGGGGATGACAAGAGAACAGTCTAAGGACTGTTCACCTAAATTCGTAGGTCTTATATACTAATACAGGGTGGTCTGTGCGCAGTTTAGGGTAGGTAAGTTTACAGGTAACAGGGACTGCGCAGTCAATGCGCAGCAACTGCGGATTATATAATACATCTCGATTAGGGTCTAGCCCTAATGAGTCGCGTCTTCGTTGATCGAGTCGTGTCGCGTGTTCGTTGATTGTTTAGTGGACGCGTCTTGTTGATTGTTCCTACGATCTGCCACGTGTTGATCAACGGGTTAGACGCGCGTCCAAAGCGCGTCTTGTCATGTGACATTGTTGATGACCAGTTCCTTGATAGGTCATGTGTTATCTTCCCAGGGTCACGGGGTTGTAGGTTCCCAGGGTCACGTGCTGATAAGTCACGTGATGTACAAGTGGCGAAGGGGTCACGTGATGAGTC
>Ga0307510_10004318_pt1 | contig 16728 bp, 5 predicted proteins | sample 12_EM_MG_FD_207224 | JGI IMG/M metagenome (GOLD analysis project Ga0307510, IMG submission 207224) | Populus trichocarpa ectomycorrhiza microbial communities from riparian zone in the Pacific Northwest, United States - 12_EM | ecosystem: Host-associated > Plants > Roots > Unclassified | place...
TATTTTTAATAATTGCACATACAAACGACTCTAAAAAAAATCAAAGCAAGAATTTTTTATTTTAATTTTGTAAAAAGTGTAGCGTGGCAACAAATACAAATGCTACCTTAGGAAGAGTTTTCACGCTCTTCCGTTGCGTTTGGGTAAGGGTTGCGTAGGTAAAGTCAACACGTGAAAATTGAGTTTTAATTACGAGGATAAGGCTAAAACTTAAGAGTTGAAAGCGATTTTTCGTTTGATAAATAAATAAATAAAAAAAGATAATCGGTAAATGAGATGCTTCGCGGTAGGAGATATTCCCCTGGTCATAGTCGGTGCTATGTGATGTACGCTAGGTTAGCTGTTCCTTTCCACCCACATCGTGCCACCTAAGGATTTAATTGATTGGGCCTTCTTCTTTCTCGTGTACATGCCATGCCACATCTTGCGCAGCCCAGTTCACTTTTTCTCTCATTTTACACTAGTTAAGTTCAGTCCCTCTAATTTATCACGACCACTTAATTAGTCCATATAGTATGATAAATAATTATATAGTCTCCCAGCATATATTGATTATCTTTAATTTAGTATATTTTTGTTCCAAAAATGCCCAGTTGCATTCCTGATATTACCACTGAGGTGTTTTTGCACAGAAGAAGCAATCGCATGGTTGAATTTGTATTCTCTGTTTTTTTTCCTGAAACTCCATGAACAAAAGACTATGTCCTTTAATGTCAAAAACTAATTTCAATTAAATAAAAGTAAATTGGTGAACCTAATCAATCAACTTTAAAAGGTAAATGAGCATGACATGATAAAGAAATTGTTTGATATTGTGGTAGTAATTGTTTTTTAAAATATTTTTTATTTAAAAATACATTGAAATAATATTTTTTTTATTTTTTAAAATTTATTTTTAATAATAACACATCAAAACAATATAAAACAAAAAAATAATAATTTATATAGTTTATTAAATTTATTTTCACGGGTCATGAAGTTAACGATCATTTAAACCTCTAATAGTCATCATATTAGCAACTACATGGCTCGAACCTGAAATAACAGGAAAAACAAACATCTTGATCCCAAACTCTTATGATATCTTGTAATCTTTTGCTTGTAAAAAAAAGAAGAAAATTTATATAGTTTATTAAAACTTGATGGAGTGGATTTTGAATTATTCATTTTTTTTTTCAAACACGTTCGGTCACGATAGGAATCTATTTACATGTCACATAAATAAGAATTGATATTTTATGTTACATTAATTAAGAAGTTAACAGCCAATGAAAGACCGGGTTTTTGAGTTTATTGTTTACTGATGGTTTAAAAAAATTCGAAACAATTAATTCGGTGTGGATAAAACCACCCCGAGTAGGCAAGGGCTAGCATTTAAATAATAATAATAATAATAATGTTCACTATAGAGCCTATTTTTCTTTTCCTATATTCTATTTTCTCACAGATAAGCCTTGAAAGGATTTCTTGGGATTTTTTCCTGAAACTCCATGAACAAAAGACTGTCCTTTCATGTCAAAAACTCATTTCAATTAAATAAAAGTAAATTGGTGAACCTAATCAATCAATTTTAAAAGGTAAATGAGCATGAAAGGGTAAATAAATTGTTTGATATTATGGTAGAGATTGTTTTTTAAAATATTTTTTATTTTAAATTATATTGAAATAAAATTTTTTATTTTTTAAAATTTATTTTTAATAATAACACATTAAAAACAGGTTAATAAAAGATTCGTTCCATAAATCAATTAAATGACAAAAATGTTAACATGGGTCTTTATCCCAGTGACTCAAAACTAAAGATATTGAATTTGTGGTATTAACTTTATGGCTCGTGGGATTAGTCGAGGTGCGCGCAAGCTGGTCCGGACACCCACATTAATAATAAAAAAAAAACTAAAGATATTGAATTTGTGTTCAAAATATTCTAAGCAGGATGTTGGATAAGATGTTCTAAGCATGTAATACAATTTCATACAGAATATTACAGCATCGGCTTCAAAAGTTAAGAATATATATCAGAAAAACATTTTGTCCATTTTATGTCTTAACCAGTCATTTAATAACTCATGAATATTATTCTTGCTCCGATTCTTACTCCATGTACTTGTTGATAAAGCAAATGTATACTTATTAATATTTATTTCAATTTGTTTTCATCTTTTTGGTGATTTTGATGATAGAAAATTTTGTTAGAAACACTTAAAAAATATATATGAATGAAGCTATATTTAAAGTTTGTTTCATGTTGGGGTAATTGTTGCTTTTCAAAATGTTATTTATCTATAAATATATTAAAATAATATATTTTAAAATTTATTATTAATATCAGCATACCAAGGTAATTAAAAAATATAAAAAAATAATTTTAAATAAAAAAATAATTTTTTGATAAACACACTACTAGTTGCATTACTAAATAGATTCTTAAATGTACTTTCATAAAAAAATTTGGATTGAATTATTAAATTTACAACTCCCTGATGATTTATAAGTAAAAGAGATTGAGATCTCGATGTTTAATTTTTTAATATCTATTTTTATTATAAAAGGGTAAGAAAATTATTTAAAATATGAAAAGGAAAAGAAGAATATTTTGAAGACAACAACTTTGTGTGAGGAAGAATTTGGTGGATACAATGAGCAACAAAATCTCACTTTAAGTCTTTCTCTCTTTTGAAATTTGCCTTTTTTTGCTAGTGTTTTTTCAAATTTGCTGTTAAATGCTTTTTTACAAATTCTCATGCCGTAAAATCACAAAAAAAAAAAGAAAAAAAAAGTAGTAAAAAGTATTGAATATGGGCTTTATCGAGCATAGGGAATACTTTTTTTCTCTTGCGAATTGCCATACACACTCAAGATGTCTCTCTTCTCTTTTGACTCTTCTATCTATGGATTACAAAGTTAGTTTCATGTGCCCTCTCCTCTCTATTGCATACAAAAATTATATCCTTTCCTATGATTCTCATACAAACAAAATGATTCGACGACTTTAGTGTACGGACAGATTATGAGCTTCAAAATTCCATGAAAAGTAAAGCCAGATTTCGTCTAGGTATAATTGGTTTCTATTGGTTCCTATGTATAATAACCGTATATAGAAAATTTTATACATGATTTTTTTTATCATTAAATATAGCAGAAACTACGTAATGATATTTTTTATTTTTTAAAAATAATTTTTGATATCAGCACATCAAAATGATCTAAAAATATCAAAAACATATTAACTTGAAGCAAAGAAAAAAAATGTTAATTTTTTTTAAAACACTCTTGAAACGCAAAATCAAATAAAGTCTCAAGATTGTCATAGAGTGTCGGTCTTTTTCAATTCATAAGATGTAATTATCAAATCGTTATTCAAAATATATAAAACCCAACAAATTGGTAAATACAATTAAAACACTAATAAAAAAAAAACAAAATTAGATTGGTATCTATAAGGAGCTAGATCCAAATTTATTTAATTAAAAGAGAAAAGAAATGAAGGCGAGAAAGGTTGCTGTCTATGATTCTGGCCAATAACAATTTAAGTTAATTATAATAAACAATTCATTAATAAGATAATATTTGATTAATTTTTATATAAAAAAACATATTTAATAGACATGTGAATATTCTTTGCACACCATTTATGATTTTAGTTTTTTTTTTAAATACGAATGATAACAGTAGATGGTAGGAGTAATTGTTTTTTTATTAATAATTCATTAAAATGATTAATATTTATAAAAGATGTTTAAAATACGTATTCAAATTCTTTATAATTAGTATTCACACCTTCTTGCTCATAATTTATAATAAATAGTTTTATTAGGTGGCAATGCTTATAATCTTTCTAATAGCTAGATGTAGCATACATGTCAGCCAAATGCATGCCAATATTAGATCAATATTTATATCTATATTTTACTATGTTATGATAGGATTATGAGTTCGATGATTATGATCATATCAGACAAAAAGGACTGATTATGCGTATATAATCCCTATCTTCTGTGAATGTACAACTTGCCAAAGCCATCAACACAATCACATGGTGGCTAGCTATTTTGTTATGCTGATCAAACCCACATGGCCGGACATGATCCAGGAAGTAAATGGTGTTTATCAGATCATGGGCAAGGAACAAGATCTGCGTAGAAACAGACCCACATGGTGGGATTGCAGATGACTGACCCACATGGCATTAAAAAGGAAGGAATTGGCTAATGACTGAGGAGCTGGGTTATGATGGCAGTCGTAAGGCAAAAAGGAGCAAGTTCAAAGCTCAATTTGGCAGCAGACACTCCCTCTCATGCAACACATAAAGTGAAAGCAACTACAAGCTTCAATATTCTTTGCAACTCTCTACAAGCAAAGCCAGTCTGCCAAAATCTCTCTGTTTGTTGTATTTTTTTTTCATCTTTTGAGTCAGATTTTCACACTAGACACCGATTCTGTTTTTCAACGAATTTGGTAAAGAACAAAGAAAGGTCGTGCAGACTAGCTAGAGGTGGCATTTGGAACCAAACTCCAAGAAAAATTCTTTTTCAATGGTTTTTTTTTTTCCACGCCTCAAAGTCTTTCAAAGAGTAAGTAGAACTGTAGCATATTTCTTCTTGAGAGATGCATGCTTGATCTTTGATGACGTAATTGTCTTAATCAATTAACTTGGCTTCTTGAAAGAAAAGAGAACCACAACTAGCTAGGTGCTTATTTACAGCACCCTCCCTAATTTTGGCAAGTTGAATGGTTCAGCACACAAACAGACACGCCATTGCAGTAAAAGCAGAACTTCCTTAATTAATCCATCTAGGATATAGATTGTTACGTCAGAGCAGGTCCTCTTGACTGCAATTTCAAAGGGATTTTTACAATCAATATTGAGAAAATCACTAAGGAAGCTGTGTGTGTGTGTGTGTGTAAAATTATCACCAGAAAAGTTACTGTATAATAGAAATCTTTAACATGGCATACCTGTTTAAATATCCTGATTCTAGCTAGCTAGATGATCACATCCGATTCTTTAATTAGCCTCAATTGTACATGTATGTACGTGTTTCATTGATCTTCACTGGTGCTTTCTTGTGAGCTGCGAACAGAATATAAAAAAGAGACACAAATTGAAATACTGAACATAATGCAAGATTGCCAGATTTTGAGAGGTGAAGAGGTGTAGTGGGCTAAAGATATCAGGCCATTGATTGAAGTTCCATAATTAAGGGTTTCCAGCTAGCCAAGAGGTTAATTAGCCTGTGATTTTGAGTTGGGGGGAATGAAGCCTGGTCCGAGATCACTCAAAAGATGAATGCGTGCGCTTCAGGTGAATGGTCTCGAACCAGACAGCATTCCCCTCAACTGTGTAGCAACGAAAGAGAGGGAGACTGTTTGATATTTGGCCATGCATTGTTCGTTCATGGGCCCTTATATACGTGAGAGCTGAGGATGAGTTAACAATAGACTATGAGTAAGTATCTTTTTGTGGGTCATATATTGACATGGAGTCCCACTTTCTACAGCTTCCCTACCTTCTAATCATGCTTTCACAGAGTGTTAAAGAAGAAACTTTGGCTTTGTTTGCTTTGAGTACCCAAATATTCACTTTGCTTGTTGCACGCAAATTGTGATCCTCTCTACCTATATAGGGATTGAACTGTACAACTTTTAACATTTTTGGAATGTCTTGGCATCTGAACAAAACAAAAATCCTTTGTACAAGTACAAGGATTTTGAGTGTATATATTACGGATTGAGGATTGAATGATATACGAACACCTAGCTTGGCGGAGAAAATCGAGGACACTTGTCAATGATTGATAATAACTGGGCTCAAATCGCAGGGATTTGCGTACAAAATTGAGGTCAAAGCAAGAACTTTTGTCCGTATCTATCGAATAACAGAAGCATACCAAAAACTTTCTCCCGCCTGCCTCGCCTCTCATCAGCACATCTCATATGCAAATTGATTATCCAATGGAATAAGGTACGCTCGTTTGTAAATTAAAGAAATGTACTTTTAAAAAAATCCCATTATTAATCATTTCTTAAGGAACTAATTAATAATATCTCGTATTGGAGAACTTATAATGGAATGAAAAACGCGGTAAAGAAATAGGACTCGTTGATGCATGATGATCTTGACAGGGGTGTTTAAAGGATATCTCTTTTGGTTTCCCACTCGAGGAAAAAGGGGTAGATAGGAGGTGAGAGAAGCTTGTCATCAATGTTTTCCCTAAACAGTTCGATTCCAAGCTTAAATGTAAAGAAATACAGGTTGGCCTGTTAAAGCTTTGAACAGAGCCATAAAGAAGGGTGGAGGAGTGGGCATGAGAGGAAAAAGTAGGGGGGAAGTAGGTTTTATTAAGTGATGCATACTGTGTAACATGGTTATTGCCATGTTTGTAAAAGTTGACCACTTGCTATTCAATTTTTTAATGAACCATCAAGGATCAACTGGCTTGGTAGAGATGGGAAAAGGAATGGGAAAATGACACTAAAGATACATGGAATTGCTACGAGAAACAGCTTTGAAGTCCTCTGCTTACAGAGCACTGAAGCTGAGCCATTGACTGCACATGCTGTTGGGGTCCAATACCATATCTAGTGCATGAAAGATAACAGTAATGTCCTCCTCGTCTAACAATACTGTGTTTCTGCTCGACATACAGTGGTAAAATCTGATAAAAAAAGAAAGAGAAGAGAGAGTAAGTATTAGATTGTAATTTGTAATACTGCACGCTTCCTAATACCACTTCTCCTGTTCTCCCTCGAACAAACTGGGAAAAAACATAGCAATCTACTTCTCAAACCATTATGCTCCTGCGGCCACAAGTCCCAAGGCCTTCTCCCTTACACCAGAATCCGAACAGTGGGAAAATATGAAAACTGATGATATTTATGCCCAGGGCTAGCAACATCATCCATGTCAGAAGCCTCATAACAGAACAATTTGCTTTTTAATTTATTTATAAATTGTCTATATATTATTGGATCAACTTTACACAAGGACTAAGTACTTCCTCGATGAGATTCAAAACAGAACACCAGCACTAACGCTTTCATAAGTAGGCTCCCTCTCACAACCTTTGTCATAGATTCAAAATCGAGATGATAAAGTGGAAATCAAAAAACGAACCCACTCACTACACCAGTTTTCAAGAACAGAACATTTCGCATACAATGAAGTGTTCTTTGGAAATCTGTAAAAGGTAACCACGAGTTGAAGTTTGACTGGCTTGCGTATGCTTGCTGAGATATTCACTCGTTAGTCGATTAAATAGATTTAAAATCGTTTCCTAAGAACAAATTCGAATAAGTTAATGCTCGCTTGTAGTGAAATTACTGTTTTAAGAACATATTATTGCAAGACGCAAGTACTTTATCTTAATTCTTACAAAAACATGATAAAAAGACATTAACAGAGAACTAGAGTTACTATTGACCAATAAATTTCTTATTGCGTTACTATTTACTAAGACAAAAAATTTATAAAAGATTAAAAACCATGTCTTTTTTTTTAACTTTAATTAATTATTTCTTCGATTACATCCGAACATTTTTTTTCTCTCCAAGCATTCTATAGCTTAAAGTTAAACTCGATTTCGGTTGGATTTACATAAAAAGAATCGAAATTAGACACCAAACAGTTCCGGTACAAGGCATAGGTTTTACCCGAGTTTTCTCAGTGGCAGAGATTTTTTTCCTTTTGTTATAAATGAGGTTTTTATCATCAAAGCTACGAGGCAGGAGCTCACCCTACTACAAAAGCATTACGAAAAATCGAAGAATTGTAACAGGAACACAAGCAAACGACAACTTCTATCTATAAGAATGGCAAAAACTCCATCTACTACAAAAATCTGAGAATCTGTCTGGAATCCCTCACAGCAGCCACGGGCAATGTTGTATTGGACAAGATTGAATCATCTGATGAGTCAAAACAGCATTGCCTGAGCTCTCAGATTTGTGAATTCTCATTTCTTGAGCACCCTGTTTCGTGGATGCACAATTTGGGACAAAAAATTGACAGCTGAACTGCCATTCCAGAGCTTAAAGTAGACCCAATTTTAATGCAAGTCCTTTTGACCAGCAATATTTTTTTTCTCACCGCAAAAAAGTCTCCTTTTGCTGTTTGATTACCAAAAACACTTGAACACAAGGTGCTTTACTCTCTATGGGCATCTTTTATTTTATTTTATTTTGCTTTAAGAGCTTTTCATGATGACGCTTACTACAATTATGCAAAACAAAGATTTGGCAAAGGCACAAATTTCCACTCTAACAAAGCACAGCCCAGCATCGGGGGACCCCCTGTCCCTGCCTCCCTAACTTTCCATCCCCTGTCTGCGTGTGACATACCATTCAAGAACACAATCAAACAAACGACTATTAAGTACACAAAATCTTCGTTAACTTCAAGTTTTTCTACCAAATGGACAATTTCCATTTCTTTTCTAGTCCTCGGATTGATAGAAAAGTAAAATCAGATAATTCAAATACGTAAAATAAAATAAAATCAATATTGGAAGACCAGCAGTTTGTGCCACACTTTCCTGTGTTCTAAATAAAAAGTTCGAGACCAAGCTGTTTGCAGAAAAAAGGGAATTGTTTATATAGAAATCATAAGTTGCAGAAAAATCACTTACCCTTCATGGATTCCATAAACAAGGAAACAAGCCGTTGCAACTTATAAAGGGGCGACTTTTAACCTTCTTCAGAACAATCGCCAAAAACAAGAGAAATTGGGACATTTTGCTTCATATATATTAAGATCTCACACAGAATTAAGACTGGGCATCAATGCCCCATTAAAGCATTCAAAGGCCAATTGTCAAATTACGAAGATTCAAAAAACGTGAACCACATTTCTACGTTGGAAATTTTTGTTTCTGGGTACGCACCAGATGAAAAGTTTTATAATTCGTTGCCCCACTGCATAGGCCAAGGAAACCTGTCATTCCAGATTACTAAATCAGCTGCACTTTTAGTAAAATCACTGCTTGAAAACAGATAGCTTGAGCAACCAATGAACATCTTACGAAACAGAGCTGACCTCCAAAGATTTGCATTAGGAGAAACGCACTCTCTAAGTGGAAGTGCTTGCAAGAAGTAGGCAGGTGGTTTATGACCAATGGGGGACGTACAGCTCGGTGGTTTGCCTCATTTTGTTTACGAGCCTTGTACATCTTTTCCGTCTCAATCACAGCCAACCTTTTCACCTGTGGAAAAATAAATGATGCATTAGGACAAAACGACCTAAAAGTAGAAGCAATCACAAGTATTTGAAGGTATAACCAAAAAAAAAAAAAACACTAAAATGAAAGGCAAATTCACTGAACATATAGACTCCCTGATATAGTGTAATTATTGTTTTGTTTTTTCAAAAAAAAATATATATTAATACCTCGATATTGAAAATATTTTGATATTTTCATACTATCCATGTTTTTTTTTCTTTTAAAATACAGTTAAATAACTCAATTATTCTTAAAGTTAATTTTTGCAACTAACATATAATGTCTTTTAACTTTTTGAAACACAATAAAAAGGGAACTTTATTCTTAAAATTAAAAAATAAAAGTGCATCAAGCTGCCTTTTGGATTTTTCATTACAATAATATTTGGTCTTCTTATATAGATTAAATATTATTTAAATAGAAAAAATTGTTGGCACGTGAATGATATCCGCTCACTTTAAAAAGCATATGTAGTGCTTTCCGGTGACCAAAAAATCTTTTTGCCATGTCATTGAAAACACCGTCGCATTCTCTTCTTATTAATGTAGCGCAAGTTAGTGGTGATGAGGTAGTTTGTTGTCGGTGAGACTTTTTTTTTTCTTTTCTCCTAAAAAATTACAGCTTGGTTTTCTTTATTATTAGTATTTCAACTCTAGTTCTTATTCTTTTGATTTTTTTTTTGTTTTTGATCTTTTTGTAAAAAAATTATTTTTTTTCAATTTCATCATTCAATCCTAATTTTTCATGCATTATTTTTTTAAAAAAAAATTGATCCTTATTCGTTTGATTTCTATTTCTTTCTTGGACCTTTTATAAAGGTTTTATTGGTTTTCAATTTCATCATTCAATCTAGATTTGTGATATATTATTTTTTTTATTTGGTTCTTATTCTTTTGACTTTTCTTATTCTTTTGCTAAAGTTATTTTTATTTTCACTTTCACCCTTTAATAAAAAAATTATAGTTTTCCTCTAATTTATTTTTTATTTTTATTTTTTTAATTGTGCAAAATATCTTTTTTCTTGATTTCACCTTTCAGTGTTTGATTTGTTGGGGATTGGGCTTCGTTGTTTTTCCATGCATGGTGTTTCTGGTCTAATAACTTAGATCACAAGTTTGAAGAGTTAACGAGGTTGACATCTTTTTTTCTGGCTTATTTTATTTTTCGATTTCATCTTTTGACATTATATTTTTTTAAAACGGCTTTGTAGTTTTCTTCAATTTATTTTCTATTAGGTTATTCCGATCTTAGGACCTGAGAGGCGGGTTTAACGGGTTAACCTGACCTGACTTAACTCTTATGGCCCAAGTTACATGTCTATCATGCTAACTTGGATTGACTTGGACCCTTTTTTCTATTTATTTTTTACGCAATTTTATCCTTGCATATTTAATTGAAAATTGAATTACATTGTTTTACTACTCTTGAAAAATAATATTTCTCTCAAATTATCGTCATTGTTTATATATATAATTTTTATTTGTTTATTTTTGTTGTTTATTTTTTTATTATATAATTAAAATAAAATAAAATTATTTAACTAATTAAGGTTATAAACCGAGTTGTTTAAAAAACCTCATGGCATCTAAATATTATTTTTTATATATAAAAAAAAACACGGACTCTTAACGAAGCCCGAGACCACGTTTAGTTTTTTCTATGTATAAACTAAATTTGATAGAGCATCCTCCTGACTGTAGGCGTATTCCATAGCATGACAACCCGATTGCACTCGCCAAGACATGACGTCTGTGAAGTCTTCTAAATCCTGGAAAGCGAAGCCATTATTTGACTACAGAGTTTGGTTCATTTATTGCTAACGACGAACAATTATTTTTTATTCTTTATATTTGAAATATTTATCATCATCAGATTTATTTATATCTTTCTTTTAGTTTTTATATTTGTTTTTTTTTTGTAAATTTCCTTTTTTTCTTCATATTATTTTTAAAAATTATTATACAAAAACTAAGAAAGTCATGTTTTATTGTAGCAATTGTAATGTTATTCTATTTTTCTACTATGTTAAAAATTATTTCAAGATTTTATATGTTTTTATTTTATATTATTATTTATAAGCATTGATTTTTTTATTCATAATTATATTTTTTACTCGATGTTAAAAAATAAATTAATAACATCTGTAAATTTAGAAAAAAAAATTATTCAACTCGTAGCTAGACAAATAGAATATACACGTTAATATTTTTATTTATTTATTAACACATATGGTTCTTAATTTATTTAATTAAATGCATGTATTTTTGGTTTATAATTAGGATTTGTTTTTGTAAAATAACACATTAAAAAAACCTTTATATTTATTTTTTTACTAGAAATAATTATCCTGACAAAACTCAGTTTAAATACTAGTAAATCCTAAAACTTATAAACTAATAAAAATAATAGTAAAAGGAGAAGTAGAATAGCGTCACGTAGAGGTCCCATGTCCACCTCTAGTTTGACTGCGAAATATCTACATCACGACTATTCTTTTAAAGAGAGGCTGCTAGGCAGTCGGACTCAGAGGAGTAGAGGAGTGTTTTCTGGCAGTGTCCTCATCGAATGGGCTTTGTTTGGATATTGTAATCTTATCCATTGTGTTCCTAAGTTCCAGTGAGATCTCCAACACGGCCTTCTGTTCTGTTCAAGTAAATTTGTCGGAATTCGATGCATATGGAATTGTGCATGGAAAGCCAGAAGCCCGTCTATATCCCACATGTTGGCTTCCCATCTGTTGAGTTTTAAGCAATTTTTTTCCAAGATTTTAGGGGAAGATTGGATGAGGAGTTCAGGATTAGATGAGACTGGCTTGAGAGTGCAAGGATAAATTGATTAATTCTCCCACTACCAATGGGACATGCTTGTGTTTAGAATTCTTGCTTGATTAGCCGAAAACACCCAAGTGCCCTTCAGGTATCTTCTCTTCATTTACTACAACCTCAAGCATACTTGTGTTTAACACAGCACAGCACAGCATTTCCTTCCTCAACTTTACCCCCTCCCCCTCTCTCAATTGCGGGTCATGCTGATGCAACAATACGTCATTCGCATCATCGGGCATATTGACCAATCTTCTTAGATTTTCTTGATTCGAAAATCAGCATCCAACGAGAACAGTTCTTCAAATTTTCTGTTGTTCTACCAAATGTTACAACGTCAACTGTTCTCTTTTCAACGACCCTATTATCAGAGTAATACACAAAGATTTAAGAAACAGCTAGCTCGAGTAAAACAGGATCAAAAACTGGAAGATCAGCATCTTGTTTCATATTTTCCTAACCATGTGCTTCAAACAGAAAGAAAGAAAGCAAAGTAGGTGCTCCGTCAGGAAAAAAGATTACTCAACAAGAGTGCAAAACGGGAATGCTTTGCATAGATATTATAAGTTACAGAAAATTTACACTTCATAAATTACATAAACATTGCAACAAGTCTTTGCAACTTAAAGGGGAACAACATTCACATGCTTCAAGCAGTCGCAGAAAGAGAATTGGGACCTTTTGTCTCTTATAAATTAAGAATTAAGAGCTCACCACAATATTAAGACTGAACATCAATGCCTGCATAACTCTGCCCATTAACCTCATCGGGTGGACTTTACTCATTTATCTCCTCTGCTTGCTGGGTTTCATCTTCAAATTTGCTAATAGCATGGCCTTTCAGGACACTATGCTGAGAAACAGGGTTGCTGGTATCTTCTCTGGAACTATCCTGACTTTGGTTTTTTTCATCATTGAAATCTCTTTTCACTTTGTCTGGCTGAGATGAATTCACTCTATTATTGCAGCTCTTCCTTCGGCCCAGCTTTGGTGATTTGGCACGTGTTGGCGGCAGCTGACATTCAGATGAAGGCACATTTGTCAATATATAAATCATAATAAACTTGTTATCCTGGGAAACTTGCATCTGTACATGATCTTCTGTCATCAGTCACTGCTACATACTCTGATGATTTAAAATTAAAAAATAACATCCCAGGTTCGATAAATCTTTACTAGAACAGCAGGGGGGGGGGGGGGGAATCTATATGCACTACCTTTTTTAGTTCAACCTTAGGTGGTGGCCCTTCATGGTAGAAACTAGGCATTGGGTTAGCCTTAAACGTCAAACTCTTCCTTAGTTGCCTGATGGCTGCCTCCTTCTCTTCCTTGAAATTTGTCACGTTGAAAAGACAAATCAAGAAACATGTCAGAATCATTTGCTTTGACAATGGAGATAGAGTGATAGACTGAGTCACTCTTAACCACCCTTTGCTATCAAGCTGCTTTAAGTACTTTACCTTGGTCCTTGCTTCACTTTGGGTTTTCTCGGCCTCCAACGCTTGATATTTTTCCTCTAACTTTGAATAGAACTATAAGATTTAAACATTATAAAACTGTTATGAGTCTTGGCCTTCAGGTATGTTTCCATCCCAAAAACTTGCATTAAAAAAAAGAAAACAACAAAACAGAACTTCAACTCTGAATGAAACAAAGAGATCAAGGCAGCACCTCCTTCCGCTTTTCAGCCCGTTCAGTGCATCTAAATACAGGGGCTGCTACGGCAGTTGCCTTGGACATAATAGGCCGTGCAGATGCTGTGGTACTATGCAGCGTCAAGGAATGAAATCGATTTCAAAAAGAGAAATCGAGCAACAGAGGTGACAAAAGTTTAAGAAATGAACAAAAGAATCTAGTTCAAACTTAATCTGCTAGAAAGAGGATACGAGGAAGTGACAGAACAATTATCTTCCTCATCTGGATGCTTCTTATTATTTAGTTGCAATGGCTTCCTTGACACTGAAAGTGGCTGCAGTTAAGCAAACAAGAATTCCAGTATCAACTAGGAGTATAGTTTTCCAATCCCTTAATTATATTAAGACATGATTTTCCAATATATCTGAAGTTCACCACCGCATTCTGAAAAATATCTTCTTCTTCTTCTTTTTTATTTTTTTGAGAAGAAAAACATATCTACTTTGAAAGCTATGCAGTAAGCAGTTGATTCTGCTACATGAGCTTCCTTAGAAGGCTAAATTAATAATTTCTAACAATTTTACGGTCAGCCACCATACCTGGTTCTGCTTCATAGGGTTTTGACGTAATACATTGTTTGCCTTGAATGATTTGTTCACACCATTGGTGATATCAGGTTCAGGCCCAGAAGGACGAATTCCTGATGAAGCACGCTTTTCAGTTGCTAGGGCAAATGGCTGAGGAACAGTGTGTTTTGTTCGAGCAATGGCAGCAGAAGCAGGTTTTGATACACGCTTTATAGATGATTTTTGTTGACCAATATCCTTTGATTTTCTGTTTACTGCTTTAACCTTTTTCACTTTTAAGCCATCCTCAAAATTTGAGCATACAACATGCTGCCCTTCCTTGCTTTTTTCAGCATGGGAAAGTTCAGTAACCTCAACTGAGACTTCAGTGGTACATTCCTTCACCTCATATTCCTTTGCTTCAGTACTCTCCTCTGAACTATGGAGCTCAGGAACCCCATTGATAGGTTCGTAGGACTCCAGAACACCATGATCATGAGGAACTGTTTCATGAGTTTGATCATGGGAGACACCATTTGAATTTACGATGACAGAGTCTGACTCCTTGTCCATGCAGATGTCAGTAACTTCTATACCCATTTCACTGGATCAAGACATACAATTATCACATTAATAATCATACCCTGTTGCATATCTGTGTCGCAGGAGAACCTTTACTCCATCCCCCTCAGTTTCCCCCTTTTATTTTAGAAATTCTTACAATGCCAGTGTTAAACGACCACCAACCATCTGAAGCTAAACAATTTCATCTCTCTAGCCATCCCTTTACTTGCCTTAATCCATGGTAGCTTTAACAAGCATGCAAATTATTTAAGAAAAAGAAGCAGCAAATACTCAGAATCAAATTCCTTGACAACAAGAGTAACAGAGGCACATAAATTAATGAGCACCAGAGAATAGGAAGTTAACAAAATAGGTATGCCCAATTCGTAATTATGACAATAAACCCAAGCAGACAGACCCAACAAAACATAGAACCCAGAACTAGAAAAAGTCCCATTTTCCATTCAAGCAAAAGAGAGAACCAAAGAAAAAAAATCCAATCTGTATTATTTCATCTGAGCAAATTATTTCATTCAAAAAGGAAATAACTTTATTCGTTTTTCAAAAAGAGTTTAACAACAAATCATCTCATACTGGAAAATGATGATACACACAGCGGCAAAAACAGCACTCATTCTTTGAGCTTGAAATCATACAATACAACCTATTTGGGAAAAGAAAACAAGGAGACTCTTATTAAACAATAAGCATCCCATAAATCTCAAAGAAATACATTAATTTCACGCTCTAGGAAGAACTCCGCTGTACTTAGAAAAATAAAGGTTCAATTTTCTGTCAGGATACACACAGCGGAAAAAACAGCACTCATTCTTTGAGCTTGAAATCATACAATACAACCTATTTGGGAAAAGAAAACAAGGAGACTCTTATTAAACAATAAGCATCCCATAAATCTCGATGAAACGCAATAATTTCCACTCTCTAGGAATAACTCCGCTGTACTTAGATAAATAAAGCTTCAGTTTTTTGTCAGTTTCCTGTGCTGCATTTTCTCAGCAATCAAACATACATAGAACCAGATTTATTTTGCAAACTTAAAAAGAAAACTAGATTTTCCAGTAGGTATCCGAGAAGAAAATCATAGCTAAGTCGAAGAGAAGATAAGAAGCAAGCAAAACGACACCGAAAGGATCGTGAAAGCAAAATGCATTGATGAATTCAAACCCACATTACATTCCATGCATGCAATGTAGGATGAGAAACAGATCCAGAGTGAGAAATTGAATCAGAGGGTGTCAAATTTCGTAAAGAACTCACATTTTTTAGCCCGATCTGTCGAGGAACAATATTGAAAACTGACCAAGGTTTGTGTTTGTGTTTTTTTTTTTTTGGCTTTTGTCCTTCGCGTTCTGTTTGCCTTATGGAGCTGTGTTTTCTGTGTTTCTGTTACCGGTTTCTTTTATAGTCTTTTTTGTCTTTAAGCGCCTCTGGTCGGTGTTCGCTCTGTCATTACACGCCGTTACTTGCTTTTCCCAGTTTGAATTTTGAAATTTGAGTGAACTGCAATTTTAGGATTTCTATCTTTTACTTTTTTATATTTCAATATCTCTACTTTTAGTTTTTCTATTTCAGGGATTTACTCCAAAACTTTTGCAAATTTACAACTTTTTAAACCGCTCAGGTAAATGTTTTTTGAAATGAGTCAAATGACACTATCCACACAGTAACTTCTATTTTTACTACTTACACGGTACTTGACTATTGAAGGACGTGCTCATCATTTAATTATAGAGAAAATCAAGCGCCACTTCAAGAGGACAAAATTAATGATTTTAAATGATTAAAAATTGCAATAATTTACAGATACAATTAACCATTTAATATATATATATATATATATATATATATATATATATATTAAATGGTTAATTGTATCTGTAAATTATTGCAATTTTTAATCAT
>Ga0307510_10004319_pt1 | contig 16725 bp, 14 predicted proteins | sample 12_EM_MG_FD_207224 | JGI IMG/M metagenome (GOLD analysis project Ga0307510, IMG submission 207224) | Populus trichocarpa ectomycorrhiza microbial communities from riparian zone in the Pacific Northwest, United States - 12_EM | ecosystem: Host-associated > Plants > Roots > Unclassified | place...
ATATTAATTTTATTTTTTTTTTAAATGAAAATCAAAACTACCAAACGTAGCTTAGTTCATGTGGGTAACAAGATTTCACCAATTCTTGTTGTTTTGTTTAGGAGTATGGTTGCGGTTGCTTTTCAAAGTGCTTTTCGTGTCGAAATGCATCAAAATAATGTTTTTTTTTTATTTTTTAAAAATTATTTTTAAGATCAGTGCCTCAAAACTATCCAAAACACAAAAAAAAATTAATTTTTAGTAAAAATAAATAAATTTTTGAAGAACGGGGTTTGCATCGCGTTCCCAAACGCTCTCACAAGAGAATAACACTCAGTCAGCAAGATTAACTATTTATTTGGTAATGTATTTAAAAGGAGAATGATAAAATTTATTTAAATTTATTTAAATTTATTTTTTTATTTTTTTAAATTATTTTAATATGTCAAAATTAAAAATATATTTTTTATAATATTTTTAAATAAAAATCACTTTAAAAAACAACAATTATCAAACTTTTAAATAATAAAATAAATTAAAGAATACAACCCATAACTCACAATCAACACGTGAAAGAAACAAAAGAAAGGGTAAAACCAATTTCCCATCACACATTCCAATTTATGTCGAGAGTGGGAGATAATTAAAACAGACTCTTCGTTTCCAGTTTTCATGGCAGCCGTGTATTCCACTGTGATCCCAGCTCATCCTGGGTGCCAAATGACACCCCAATCACCAATCACCAATCACCAGCTCCCAGGGGATCTGGCAAAAAAGATATCTTTCCGCTCTGCAGAGAAAAGATCCCTTTGCATTATTACTACTGTCACAGACAAGTGTTCGTTTCATATTTTCATATGGTTCAAGTCCCAAAGCTCTTTCACGCTCACAAGGTCACCCACTCATTACAAGGATGCCCAAGTTAGTCCCCAGAACATGTCTGCTTCTCTTGTTTGGTCTCTAAGTTAAACATGTTCCCGATTAAGAAACCGTTTGGGAACGCGGTGCAAACCACGTTCTCAAAAAATTCAATTTTTTTTACTAAAATTTAATATGATTTGCATGTTTTAGATCGTTTTGATGTGCTGATGTCAAAAATAATTTTAAAAAAAATGAAAAAACGTCATTTGCATACATTTCGGCACGAAAAGTTATTTGAAAAGCAACCGCTACCACACTGCCAAACATACTCTAAGTACAATATTTCAGAATTTCCTTATCACTGCAAATATTCCTCGAAATAACATCATTTTATTGCATAAAATTAAGAATTGCTTAAGACTCGAACCTTCCATCAATCTCATCAAGCGTGTGGTTTACTGGTTTAATGAATTAGCCATCCTAGTAGAGAAAATTATTAAAAAAACCGATCGAATTATTTCATGGTTATAGCAATTCGGAATTTCTAATACATTTCTAGAATTGATTAAGGAGATTTCAGTGTGAGGATGTAAATGATAATGTATTGATAGTTTAGGGACCGATTCTCAGTTTTGTCTCCTCCTTATACAGGCCGCTGATCCATTTTTCATGCTAGAGTACATCACCATCAGATTGTCACAGTCAAATCAGAGACTCCCCACGTGGACCCCTCAAAACTATTATTAACCGTCCGTACATACAAGCAGCCTCACCTGCCTGTCATCCTCTACCAATCTACTATCACAGTTTGCCTTTTGGGCCCGCTTGATTCCACTGCATCTTCAACGAAGATTGTATTCATCTATCACTCTCTCCCAAGTCAGCCTGCTCTTCTCTCCCCCCTCTCTCCGTTTTTGGATTATTGAAGCTGTCTTAAGAGTTAGTCACACTTTTTCTCTAAAATCTTAATATGTTATGCTCTACAGTGGTTCTTGAATAAAAAGCTTGAAGCTTTTGAGGGTTAGGTGTGTGAAAGTTCAAGACTTCTTGTTTGGTTGACGAGAAAACCTTTCAAAACTGATAGAAAGATTGAATCTTCATTTTTTTTTTCAAAGAAAGAGGGAAAAACCCATCTCTGTTCTTACAAATTTTTCTCTTACATGCATTGAGTTTGGTTGTTTCTGGTGAATTTCATTGCAGGTTGTTTGCACAAGGCGTTAAGCCCAAAGTTGTGTGTTTTGTCTTTGGCAAAACATCCGACAAATGTCCAGTCTTGATGGAGATGTGTCTCAAAATGGGAGCTTGAAGAGTGTCGATGCCCATCCTGCTTTGGCTGAAATAGAAGATTTGGATTTCTCAAGGATCTTGGATAAGCCACCAAGGCCTTTGAATATGGAGAGGCAAAGATCATGTGATGAGAGGTCCCTAAATGAATTGTTTGGGGTGCCTTTGCTTTCTCCTCGTCCCTCATCAAGAGCCGAGAGTAACTTCAGGTTAATTGATCATCTTGATGGTTTATATTCCCCTGGTAGAAGGTCAGGATTCAATACTCCAAGGTCACAGTATGGGTTTGAGACACATCCAGCTGTGGCTGAAGCTTGGGACGCTTTGAGGAGATCGTTGGTTGTTTTTCGTGGCCAACCTGTTGGAACCATAGCAGCTTTGGATAATACTGGGGAACAGCTTAATTATGATCAGGTGAAGGCTCCATGATTTTTGTTACTTTGTGTTATATGACAAGAAATTTTGTTTATTAGGGTATTAACTAACTGGAGACGGGCCTTTTGTTGCAAGTGGCTGGTTGCCGATTTTGTTTGGTCGTTCACTCGATAACTTCATTCGGAGATGTATTGGGGTGTACTTTTTTTCTCTCCCGGTTCTGCCTTTTGATTATCCCTTTGTCTATAATGTGCTTATGTTTCGTGTTCCAAAGTTAACTTTCATACCACTCTGTTCTTTTTCCATATATGTTCCGATATTGTACATGATAATGACTTTCTTGCATTTGTAACTGGGATTGTAGGATCCCGTAGGCTTTAAAGCTTGTACATTAACGTAGTTTCTCTATTTACATAGGTGTTTGTAAGAGATTTTGTCCCAAGTGCATTGGCTTTTCTGATGAACGGGGAACCTGAAATAGTAAAGAATTTTATTTTGAAGACTCTTCGCCTCCAATCATGGGAGAAAAAAATTGACAGATTCCATCTTGGAGAAGGAGTTATGCCTGCGAGTTTTAAGGTACTCCACGATCCTGTCAGGAACAGTGAGACTTTGATGGCAGATTTTGGTGAGAGTGCAATAGGAAGAGTGGCTCCCGTTGATTCTGGATTTTGGTGGATTTTCTTACTTCGAGCATACACCAAGTCCACAGGCGACACATCATTGGCTGAAATGCCAGAATGTCAGAAGGGTATGCGCCTAATTTTGAGTTTATGCCTTTCAGAGGGGTTTGACACATTCCCTACTCTTCTTTGCGCTGATGGATGCTGCATGATTGATCGCAGAATGGTGAGTTTCATTGGTTACCAATGAGGCATCTCTTGATTTACTGTCTGCTTGGACTATATTTAATGTTGCGCTTGTTGCTATGTTCATCCTTTGTTTATTTTTCAAGTCTCAAATCATTTATTGTGTCTTCGGTTATATATCTTTCAGGGTGTTTATGGGTATCCCATTGAAATTCAAGCACTTTTCTTCATGGCTTTAAGATGTGCTTTGCTTCTACTGAAGCAAGATGAGGAGGGGAAAGAGTTTGTAGAGCGGATCACTAAACGCCTTCATGCCTTAAGTTTTCACATGAGGAGTTATTATTGGATTGACTTGAAACAGCTTAATGATATATATCGTTATAAAACAGAGGAATACTCTCATACTGCAGTTAACAAGTTTAATGTAATTCCCGATTCTCTTCCAGAATGGATATTTGATTTTATGCCAGTCCATGGTGGCTACTTTATTGGAAATGTTAGTCCTGCAAAAATGGACTTCCGTTGGTTTTGCTTGGGCAACTGTATTGCAATCTTGTCATCCTTGGCAACCCCTGAACAATCGACAGCGATAATGGATCTTATAGAATCACGGTGGGAGGAATTGGTTGGAGAAATGCCACTCAAGGTAATCTATCCAGCGATAGAGAGTCATGAATGGCGGATTGTTACAGGATGTGATCCAAAAAATACTAGATGGAGTTACCACAATGGAGGATCCTGGCCAGGTATGCTACTTGCACTGCATTTGCCTTTGCGCAAAACAAATTCATAATGTAACTAAAACTGCCATGGCTTTTTTGGTTGATTGCAAGTCAGGCCTGAATAATTCATTTGATAAAACGAGGCCCGAAATGATTAACTTTGTTGCTATGCCATGGCTTGAATTTTTATCAAATCAGCATTTACATGAATTTGCCCTGGTGAAATGCTGAATGCTAATCCCAAATACATCTAGCCAAAGTTTCATGTTCTTATGAGCAAAAATATAAAATAAGAAAAAGCTTTATGAGTGCCCTGATTTTTGTTGGAAGTACATTGTTGGAAAATCTTATCCCATGTGCGTGTAAATTCTTCAGAGAGCTTTAACTATTCTTTATGCAATTTTTCATGAGTTTTGGCTTTGGATGGAAATAATAGTTAGTATATTCCGTGTCTATGCTATTAAAGCCTGTTAATGTCATTTCTATTCCTGCTTAAAATCGTCATCATTACATTTTGCCTACTATGATGAACTCTTTGAAGTATTTATGAACAATTCCAAGTCCATTTCTATGTAACCCTTTGAACTTCCTTGTTGAGATTATTATCTTTGAAACATTTTGGCTATTGCAACGGATGCAGTGCTCTTGTGGCTTCTCACCGCAGCATGCATAAAGACCGGACGCCCCCAAATTGCAAGACGTGCCATTGAGCTCGCAGAGACAAGATTAGTTAAAGACAACTGGCCAGAATATTATGATGGAAAGCTTGGTCGATTCGTTGGGAAACAGGCGCGTAAATTCCAGACCTGGTCCATTGCAGGTTACTTGGTTGCAAAAATGTTGTTGGAAGACCCTTCTCATTTGGGTATGGTGGCACTCGAAGAAGACAAACAAATGAAGCCTCCCATGAGAAGATCACATTCATGGACATTCTGATGTAACTTGTCTAGCATTTCTACATACCCCTGTCTATTCTCAGATGGTAAACCTGATCTTTGGTGGTGATAGGGCTAGATCGTCTCTTCTGACCCACAGTTCTACTTCCCATTTTGATCATGTCTTCTGCCTTTCCATCTGTTCAATGCCGGAATACTTTTTTTCTATCTTGCCGTAGTAGCTCTATGCAAATCTTAATGAATCTTAATCCTTCAGTGTTTTCCTATCATATTTTATTTAGGTGTTTTAACGTATAGCTCATGGGAAGCCTGATTTGGTGGTGAATTTATGATGCATGGGGTCCAAAGTGATTACCTCCGTTTTTTATGTCTTAATGAGACCATGGCTTGAACACCTTGGTGTCCCCGATATACACCTTGGTGGACACGATATGTCAGCTCCAGACATTGACTTGCTCTTATTATTTTCCAATCTGATTTCAAGAAACGTTGTTTTTCCTGGAAGGAAATCGCACGCGGTCCAACGTTGTTCTAATTGAAGCCTCCATTTTTAATTTATTAATTATTGAGTCCTTCCATATGGGAATTAGTGGCATCCACCTGCACTATCAACGACTAAAAGTCATCCCAGACACATTACACTGTTAATTGAAACATTACAAAAAAATAAAAATTAAAATAAAAATTAAAGTTATAAGTGAAATATTGTAATGCGAAACATATTACACTATTCACTAGAACAAAAGATTCTGCCATTCTCATCAAAACTTAGTAGTTGGGGTTAAAATTATCTTTTCAAGGGGATTTATTGGATATTACAAGAGTGATTAGGGATAAATTAGTGATAAATTAGTGATTAGGGATAAATTAGTCAAGAAACTTTTTTTTAGTACAGTTAAATTACTTTATTATTCTTGAAAATGAAAATATATGCTTTTAATTAGGGGCTTCTTTTTTCTTTTTAAAATTATTTGCACAATAAAGAAAAAATAAAAAAAACTTGCACAGGAACTTCTTCATCTTTTCTTTTTATTTGATCGGTAAAGTTACATGATTGCCTTTCAAAACTAAGGTTGTTTTCAATTGTTTTTTAGTCCTTTTCTTTTAATTTTTCTTTTGTTATTTTTAGGTTTACTTGGGTTTCTTTTGTAATTTTAATAAATTAAATAATATTAAAAAAATGGGGTCATCTGGTTACCGAATTTTGCTATCTAGGCCTTCTTTTTAAATAATTTTTTTTAATCCAAATCTCATATTGCGGGTTGTGGGGTAGTCGAGTTAACTTATTTTTTGAAGTTTTTATTTTTAAAACTGATTTTTTTCTTTAATTTTATCATTTGATGTTAGGTTATTGGGCCTTAATCTTTGTGATTTTTCTCACTTTTTTTTATGTTGGAATATCTCGGGTCACACATTAGTCAAGTTAACCTGTGTTGATAAAACTTTTTTTTTAATATTTTTTTTATTGATTTAACTTAGGTATTTTTTGGAGTTTTTTTTTAATCTCGATCTCATATTATGGGTGATAAATTTATTAAGTTAACTAGGATTGACTCGGGTTATTATCAATCACTTGTATGTTTTTTTTACATTACAAAAAATTTAACTCAACTCGTAACATATGCGGGACACCTATTTACTTGGACACTAATTTGGAAGAGCACATAAATCCTTTCTAAATTAAATGGTAACACATGCCTAAGTCTTTGGTCAAAACCAAACTTGCCATTGAACTAAATTTTTTTTTGTTTTTGTTTGAAAATTTAATTTTTTTTCTTAACCGATCTTTCTATTAGGTTTTCATTATTGGAATAATGAAATTACAATCACTTTTTTTTAATTTTATTATAGGCTAATTTTGCACCAATTTTGACCATGTATTAGCTCTAAAACCATTCATAACACATCTTAAAGGTCATTTGATTGGTGTATATTATTTTTAAAATTAAAAAAATCAAACACCTTACAACTTAAAATTAATTTTTTTTCTTATCCGGATATTCTTACACCCTTTTAAAGGATGAGACTAATCCTGTTCGGGGCTTGTGGCTGCCCCTTCCAATAAGTGTGTTTTCTAGGGATTGAACTTAGATTCTCATCCTTTAAGAAATATAATAGTACCTTAACTACTAGACCAACACTTCATTAATAATTAAACTTTTATATGTGCTTATAACTTTAATTTCATGGTAATAGGAAATAAAAATAATGTTGAATTGCTGTAAATTTTGCTGGTGAAAACAGTAAATTTAAAATAGCAATTAATCAAAACAATTCATTGAGTTTGGATGAAAATCTAATAAGATTAATCGAGAAAAGTTTGAATATTCATGGAAGAGAATAACAAAACTTTTAGTACAATATTTATTCATGCAAAATTAGTACATGTCAGCTTAAATCAGAAATAGAATATATAAGTTGACTAATACCAAAGCACAAGGGTTGATTTGATCAACTATTGAAACTAAAGTGACTGTATTGATTTCTGTTTTTTCTTCAGACAAAAATAATAAATAATTAAATATGCAAAACATAACGGGAAAAATAAAATTTCGCACCCCCCCCCAAAATAAAAATAAAAATAAAAATAAAAATCCCCTCCCTCTTTAAAATCTCCATCAAGCAGTCAAGCCCTAATTTCCCCTCAATTTCTCTCAATTTCCATCACTTTCTCAGGAGAATCAAATCGAATTCTACGATGAGACCACCGAAGAGACCGATCCAAGTGGTAACAACATGGGTGCGACGACAGCCTCCGAAGGTCAAGGCGTTTTTGGCGGTGGTGGCGGGGATGACAGCGCTGGTGCTTCTCCGATTCATCGTACACGATCACGATAACCTCTTTGTTGCTGCTGAGGCTGTTCACTCCATTGGAATCTCTGTGCTTATTTATAAGTTAATGAAAGAGAAGACTTGTGCTGGTAATTAAACGGAATCCCAAACTATTAGGGTTTTAATTTTTTTTCACGGGGGTTATTAATTAGAGAGAAATTTTTAATTTTTGCGTTAAATCTTCGATCTTTTCTGTTGTGCTTCAATGATATAATGGTAATTTTTTTTATTAATGGATTGATTTGTTTAATGGGAAATGTTCCAATAGAGGGAAAATCGGATTCTGGTGCTAAATTTCAGGTCTTTTTTGGTTGATCAATGATTTAATGGTTATATATTTCTTGGTTTTGAATTGAGTTTTTTCTTTCATTGTTATTGCTTTTGTTTGGAATTGATGGTATTAAAGAGAGCTGGGATTATTGTGCTAAATTTTGGGTTTTCTTTTGTCGTGTTTCAATGATTTTGTGACTTTATCTTTGGTAAAATTTTAGATTTTATTTTGTTCTATGGATAAATTTTTTTTTTGACGGGGAACTAATGTAATTAGAGATAAAGTTTGGATTTTTCCGTTAAATTTTGGAACTTGTTGTGGTTATACCTTTCAGTTTTTGGATTCAAAGTTTTGGCTTGTAACATTATTTTGAATATTTTGCAGGGCTATCACTGAAAACTCAGGAGCTGACAGCCATGTTCTTAGCTGTGAGGCTGTACTGCAGCTTTGTAATGGAATATGATATTCATACCGTACTGGACTTGGCAACGTTGGCTACAACCCTGTGGGTTATTTATACGATCCGTTTTAAACTGAAGTCGAGTTACATGGAGGATAAAGACAACTTTGCATTATATTATGTGGTGAGTATTTGATTAACTCTACACTTTTTTTTTTTTTTGTAAATGTAGTTATATTTATGGTTTCTTGATAGGAAAGACTTCTTATAAAAAATGAACTTGCACGATGTTTTCCTCAATTTTTTCTTCCCATCAATATTCACTATATAACGGTAATGTCTCCTTTATGCTTCTTTGTTCATGTTCATGGCAATGACATGCTCTTACGATACTACCCACATACTTGTGGATGAAACTAAGTTTGTTTTTTTCTTAGATTTTCTGGTTGTCAAACTTCAAATTCTTTCTTTCATGCTAACTGGTTCCCTTTCTCTATGTAATGAATATGGGATATGGATTACTCGATAATGATTATACCTTTAACTCTTACCCTTCAATTGAATTTGGATGCAGGCGGCACCTTGTGCTGTTTTAGCTTTGCTTATTCATCCATCAACATCTCACAATCTACTGAACCGGATCCTCTGGGCATTCTGTGTATACCTGGAAGCTGTTTCTGTACTTCCTCAGTTGCGTGTCATGCAGAACACCAAGGTTGGTGCTTTGGTTTCATATTGTAGAAAGTATTAGTCTAGGAGGTTTGCAAATTGAAAGTTGAAACTCACCTCTTCATTCGCTGTACTTGTAGATTGTCGAGCCATTCACTGCTCATTATGTATTTGCATTGGGTGTTGCAAGGTTCTTGAGCTGTGCCCATTGGGTCCTCCAGGTTTGTTCTTGCAGATCTGAATCTTTTGTATGGTTGCTCTTAGAATGTTTTCTGAAGGGAATGTTTGGAAAATTTCTGAACCAAGGAGCCTAAGCTTATTAGATTAGAGGTTTATATATATATATGAGCCGGGGATTTGGGGTGGGGCTAGACTCGTTCGGTTCTCTACTTGTGGGTTTGTGTTTGGTCTCTGTCGTCTTATGGAAGGGATGCCGAACCTTAAACTCTTAATCTGTTTTTAGTGATGCTCTAAATGCTATTCATGCTTTCAGATAGCTAGCCATGTCGTGAAGTGATTTCAGAGTCATTAGAGGTCATGCAGAACATTTCCATCTCAAACAGGCGTTGCAAAACCTGCATCTTGTTTATTATGATAAAATAATCAATTTTTGTAGGAGTCACTTCAAGAAATTTATGTGCCAAATACACTTCTTCTTCTTCTTTTTCTGACCCCCCTCGTTCTCTCTTATCTTTGGCTGATACAAGTATTTTCCTTTAAATTATTAACTGACTAGAGTTGCAATTTACCATTAAAGTTTTGCATCTTGTGAACAGGTTTTAGATACTCGTGGACACTTATTGGTAGCCTTGGGGTACGGATTATGGCCTTCTATGGTTCTTATCTCAGAAATTGTCCAGACTTTCATCTTAGCAGATTTCTGTTATTATTATGTGAAAAGGTTTGTTAATGTTTGGATGTCATTCTTTTATCCAAAGAGCATGTGAAACATCACTGTACAATTTTTATTGCAACATATATATGATTGTGATTTTCTTGCAGTGTATTTGGAGGGCAGCTTGTGCTTCGTCTTCCCTCTGGAGTGGTGTAATTGAAGCCGTCTTCTGGTGTAGTCTACGAGCAAAATTGCTGCCTGAAATTGACTTGGGCAATGCTGTTGAGATCTGTTTTGTTCTCCAGTTAAGTTTCTCTTTCAAATTATGACCGGAGAAAAGTGGGTTTACTTGTAAAGTTGGGGATGCAGAAACTTGGTTGGAATTTTGTACTTAACACATAATTAATTGATGGTTAACTTAATTAATTTGTCGGCTGTAATCTTCCTTTTTGTTTATATTGTGAGAGTTGATGCAAATCTAGTACCTTTTGTGACGTGCAAACTTATATTTCATGAGTGATCCCTGTCAAAGCTGATACAAGAGCCTGTCTTCTTGAGTAGGCTATGAGATTTGGATAAACAGTTAGAATTGATAGAGCTATCAAGTTATACAAGGACAGTTTTGGGCCAAGAAAATGGATTTAGAACTTTTCTGCCACCAGTGTAGGAGAACAAAACACCACCATATCATATTTAGATAGTTAGGTTTCTTGCAAGAATTCCCTCAAAGGTTATTCCAGGTCCAAAAGCCAGTATCAAGCCCCAATCACAATTTGCAGCGCCTGCCTTCATCTTCCTGCTTTCTTCTATCATGTACTCCAGCACGTACACAATGGTGTTGCTGCTAGCATTGCCATAATCCATTAGAGCTCTTCTACTAGCATTCAGTTTGTCAGGAAGCAAATCAAGTCTCTTTTCCATTCGATTCAAGATTGCGGGCCCGCCTGGATGGACTGCCCAAAACATCTTGTTGTAATCCTTGTCAGTTAGTCCAGCAACTCCTATCAACTTGTGGCAGAATCCTTCAATGTTATCTTCAATTATTTGCGGAAGCTCCCTTGCTAGCTTGAAGCTGATACCCTCTTCAGTTAGCCTGCCATCAATAGTCTTTTCAGTGTTTGGCAAGAAATTCTGGATTGCTGTGTGAAGCTCAAAGAGAGGACTTTCAGTAACCGGAACTGGATCTGTGCCTATTACCATTGCTCCGGCACCATCCCCAAAGAGGGCAACCCCAACTAGATCATATGGTCTATCTACACTTGGTGGTTTGAACCCGATAATGGTAGTTTCAGAAGTAGCCAGCAAAACTCGACTTCCCGGATTGTTCTCAGCGATATCCTTGGCAACACGAAGGCCAGCCACACCTCCAGAGCACCCTGAAAAGTATAGCATAACACGCTGCGTTTCAGGGCTGAGTCCAAGGCCTCCTGCTAAGTAAAGGTCGCCACCTGGTAGCCTAGCTTCACTCGAGGAGACGTAGACCATGTGAGTTATATCTGATACAGACCTGCCCCATTTCTTGATGCAAGCCCGTGAAGCTCCAATGGCCATTTGTGTTACAGCATCGTTACAGATATCTAATCGCTGTTTGATGGTAGGGATGCCTTCAATGGCAAGTTCAGGGTATTTGTTCAGGATCTCATCTGACATGACCACATACCTAGTTTTCACGGTGGTTGTTTTGCCTGCAAGTTTCCATAGAGTGAAAATGAGAGTTATATCAGTTAGTAATTAGTGATATATTAGTAATTATATCTGAATGTACTTTGAAGAAATAGATAAAAATAAGTAGGAGAGAAATCTCAGGTAGATCTTAAATAGAAATATTCTTTAACACTTTTTATGTTCATGAATATTATTCTCTCTCATTTGTCCTTTTGTTTAAAGTTAGTAAATAACTAATAGAATATCCGTGTACTGTAAATTTAATATCCGTGTACTGTAAATTTTCCCAAGTATCAATATCCTAAATTTTGAGTTCTAGCATATGAACTACCTAAAAAGGTGATAAGAAAAAAGAATACTCCTTTAACCCTGTCCCCCATTGTCAAAGGTTTTGTTTGGTACAAATTGCTATCTGCAACAGATTTATTAAGCCTAAGAAGATTGTATTGTCCTTATGTCCTCTCATTTCTAGATTCAATGGATAGCATGCATTCCCTACTATTTATCTGGACGTGAAAAGCTGAACGAGAAAAAAAGTTTGCATAGTTACAGAGTCGAGTTAGCTTCTGCTTGAGCTCTGGATCATCGCAATTGGTGTTTTTGAAATACCCATCAACCAGAAATTCTTGCATGACTAGCTGGTGAGGAAATGCCTTGCCGAGAGCCAGAATTGTAGCTTTGCCAGGACTGGCCTTCGATGTCAAGCCTCCTTGTCCGATCTGTTCGCTCCCCATGGTTTCGCTGCTGGAAGAGATGTTGACACCCTTGCTGAGAGAAGATGCTAGGCAGTAACCCCTTCACTTCCCAATGAAGCAAGGTCAGGAATCTCATATATACAGCTGCTGCATTCTATGTTGAAGTATTAAAATAAGGTTCAGGGGATAATTGTATTTTCGTTCATGTATAGTGTGATATACATAAATCTGTATTCTTTTATGTAGCGTAAAGGCAGTAGTTGGGAAACAAGGCTTTCATGCAGATTATGTTTAATGATCTTGGTTGATATTTGGTGCTGGGTTAGCAAATTGATGCATTGATGTGAGCTTTCTTATAATCTATATATGTAGCCCCAAATCCTTGAATTAAAAAAGAAGCAGCACTAGCCTTGTGTTATTGCATCGTTCAGCTCTAGCTGCACCGTTAACATGAGCTGCACCAAAAATTGGGGCAACGAGGATAATGTGAAATCTAAATGTCAAAATCTCTATTGAAGCAAATGCAATGGACGGTTCACAGGTGGACATGAAATAAAGATTAGTCAACGAATTGCTGCCTAAATTTTTCATGGATATGTGTGCACATGCCAGTTCAAGCAACTGAACGTAGGCAATCTGTCATCTCTTTTAATGAAAAGAGGAGAACTGTCAAACTACTGAAATTCATACCAGAGCAATCTAAGATTATCATACCAGGTTCCGTTATACAAGAAGATTGTCAGACCAAGTTCTTATGCCATTTTTTGTTGTTACAAGAAGATTCCCAGCAACAACCATCACCCAGTCAAACTGTTAGGTTAAATAGATGATGAACAGCATATCACCCTTTTGGCTGCTTAACGGTATACCTAATCAAATTGTGTTGTTGGTCCCAATGCTTGGACCTCAGTTGAGTGCGTGGAAATATAAAACCAAACCATCAGACCCAGAAACATTGGGCCCTCTCAAACTATGGCAGTTTTAAGCTAAATATCACATTTCTTCAAACACATATTGTATCTCGTGAAACAATGGTTCATTGGATACTTCCTGACATGCATCTTCCAAAAAATCAGGCAGTGAAGGTCACATCATTTCAAAGCTCAGAAAGACACTTTCCACTGATGAAATCAACAACTTGGGCGACTGCCTGGTCAAGAGCAGCAGTCACTGCAGCCAGATTCTGCAAGAACTCCTCTGCAGTTGGCTTGTCACCATCCACTATGTCAGTCACAGCTTTTATGAATATTGCAGGGACTTTCAAAAGATCAGCCACATAAGCAACAGCAGCTCCCTGAAACCAAAAATATCATATATATTAGGAACTGAAGAAACATATATAATTTAGGAATAAATTTCATTTGATGCGTCATTCTCCCTATCATATAAAGAGAGAGGTAGTGAGCTGCATGGATGATGAGCTAATTGCAAGAAATTCCTAACGCTGGAGAAAACCCAAAATTGCATTTTGTAATTAATAGAGGAAAATCTTGGTGGTCGTTACTCTAAGAAAAAAATGAAGTTCAAGTTCATTATACATGAAGGTGTTCAAGATTTGATATGTATAGCTGTATATAGTATGCTGCTGTTGAAGATTCATCAGAACTTACGGAAGGATATTATATCGAAAGTAACTTGAAGTCCTGCATTTTTGTAACACTGACACTCCAATAAAAACAAATTCTTAACCAAGCACCTTATCCTTGCAAGTTAAGTCTTAAATATGCATCAAGCAATCAATAAAAGTTATTCTAGTCCATTAACCCAGTTCATTGGAGGACATAGACGTTTCAGCCCCTGCGTTATTAGGGAAGGATTCAACTTTACCTCCATGTCTTTAACCGTAGCATCATTTGCAACAATCGACGCTTCATCTTGTGGGGACATATCAAGAGAATCTCCAGTAGATAATTTCCCAGCCTGAAACATGAGCATATTGTATGTTAAAATTTTTTAAGGTCAATGCAGGCTTCAAGAACAATACAGAAATTTTCCATATCATGCAGTAGTTTCAGCATTGGGAATTTATAAATGCCTTTCAAAACAACTTCAACCATTCACTGTCGTCAGTTACAGATGATTTTTAACTATTTCAGAAAATCAACCTTACTATGTGAAGAAGAATGCAGCACAAGTTTAACTTCAAAGAAATGGATAGACTAGCACAGCATCACTGGCAGAGTATTCAATAAGTGGGTGCATAAACTAAACCATATACTTCTTGCTAGAGTTTATTGATGAGACAATATTGGATCATTAACCATGTTAGAAATTTTAAGAACTAATTTTGCCAAGTTCTCCAGTCAAACCCCACTAAAACATGGTTCCTTTGTTCAGAAAACAAGACTATTACGAGAGCTCCATAAGCAATAAATAATCTATTTATTGGTAACTATTAGGATTATTTGAACTCGATCTCAGAACTGGCAAGAGCCTACAAACTGAACACTACTCCAAAAAGAAAGCATCCAGCACATAGATAAGGGATGGAAATGTTCAATAAATTCACCTTTAGGTTAAGTTCCTTCAAGAGATTAGGTGTCGAGAAACACTGCCTCAAACCAACTCCATAGAGATCAAAAACCTACCAGGAAAAGAAAAAAAAAAGCAGAGGCAGAAAAAGATTAGGTACAGTAGTGCTACTGAAAAATACAAACAGACAAAAGGAAATTATCATTTATAAAGCAGAATTAAAAACATGAACCCAGCCTAGCCATCTGCTAGGGAAATTATCATGGTTTTGTTTTGAGTCTGTTTGCTATACCAGAGGGAATACCAGAGCTCATGATGACTTCCAGCAACCTTTAACATTCAAACAACTTTACTTCTAGATTGCAGATTTCACTAGAGAAATGAGTGTTTATTCAAACAACAATAAGTTGGTTTTGTTAATGGCCTTCGAATATAGGTTTTGGCCATCAGAAAGTCCTACACAGAGTAGACTTACAAATTACAATACAAAATTTCAGGTTCCTTTACATTATTCACAAATAACAAAAAGATTGGAAAACCTAAGGAAAACTTACAGGAATAGGGATTCTTCTGTCATGGAAAGCAACATCAGATACAAGAAACACATCACTAATGCATGCTCCTTTGACCTGGAAGCCTCCATAAATCAGCTTTTGATCGAAATTTAAAAGAAAGTGCATAATTTTATTTCAGATGAATATTCAAAATGGCTGTCAGCATTTTACTGCTTTTATTAAAGGAGGATGCACTCTTTTCAATACTAGCAACTAATCAAATTAGCAGCTACAAAAACAGGCACAATAAAAAAGAATGAACCTTGCTGAAGTGGAAGAAAAAATGATCTTAACAGTGGAAAAATGAAAGAAAATCGAATACAAGAAGACCAGTAACATTTTGAAAATAATTAAATTTGCAGTTCAAACAAGAAAGGGAAGGGCATACCTTAAAGCCACCAGCAGTGCCTGCATTGATAATTAAGTCTGGTTGTAATGCTTGGATAGCAGCATAGGTCACAAGAGATGCAGAAATTGTGCCTACACTATCAACCCCTGAAAATACATGGTTTAAGAAATATTTGAATGATTACGCCATAGGAACCTAGAGATAAAAGAACATCTATTCCTTGACACCCCATTAGTTATTGTATGACAATGGGGAGCTAGATTGAAGGCATATCCCATATCCATGTGCAAAACAAGTGAATCCAAGAATATCATCAAGTATGTCTTGGAAAGTGCGAATTTGATGGGGGTGGGAGTTTATAGTTTTAAGGAATTTACATGTATAAACTTTCAAAACGTGAATATTTGATAAGCACAGTACTCTGGTATTATGATCGTGCAACTAAGGCAGAACTGATGCTTCAAACATAATTTGAAAAGAAAATGATAAAGAAAACAACTCCCACGAGCATAAAAAATTACCCAGAGTCAAATCCTTTCCAGGCCATACTAAGTTGATATGGAGGTCCTTGTAGATGCCATGATATCTGACCCAAGGCACCCCTTTTGGAAACCTGAACCATCATTCATTGGCATATTGAGACTTGACGGCAAAACCACATGTATCATATGGTATTCAAAATTTCAAATAGAAAACAAAAGCTCATCACATTTTCAGAAACTTAACTACCCAATAAAAATCCCTTCATCTCCATGAATATCACTTTTATCAGAATAAGCACAAAGCACAAGGCCACAGCATACAAACGATGAAAAAATAGTCGCTCCCAGTATCTACCTTTCTCCAGTAAATAAAGTTCCGAAAGCAAACTTGCAAGTTCAACTAACAATCAAACTTGTTTGGCAGTGTGGTTGCGGGTGCTTTTCAAATAACTTTTCGTGCCAAAATGCATGCTTATGATGTTTTTTCATTTTTTAAAAATTATTTTTGACATCAACACATCAAAAAGATCCAAAACATACAAACCATATTAAATTTTAGTAAAAAAAAAAAAAAA
>Ga0307510_10004320_pt1 | contig 16724 bp, 13 predicted proteins | sample 12_EM_MG_FD_207224 | JGI IMG/M metagenome (GOLD analysis project Ga0307510, IMG submission 207224) | Populus trichocarpa ectomycorrhiza microbial communities from riparian zone in the Pacific Northwest, United States - 12_EM | ecosystem: Host-associated > Plants > Roots > Unclassified | place...
CTCGCACGGCGAACCGTCGCTCGACGGCGCCACCGGCGACCCCGGCTCCGGCCGGGGCACCTCGCGAGACACCGCACGCGGGAGCTCCACCCCGGACCCCGGCACCACCGCCGGCTCCGACGGCCTGCCCGGTCGCCCGGGGAACGCCTCGCGCGGCGCCCTCTCGTCCTGCCGTGACCTGCGTGACGGCAAGGGACTGGCCGCCGGCCGCAGGCACACCCTGGAGGGCGTGGCGGGCGGAGGCTCACACGTGAAGAAGTACTGCAAGGCGATGCTGGCCGACAGCGCGTCCGCTGACAACGACGTCAAGAACCGCACGAAGAAGGACCGCAAGGAGCGCACGAAGAAGGACCGCGAGTCCGACAAGGACAAGGACGACGACGGTCACCGTGACGGCGGAGGCCACCGGGACGGGGGCGGGGGCGAGCGCGGCACCGGAAGCCTTCGCGGCGAGGGCGACGAGGGCGGCGACAGCGGAACCGACAGGGCGCACCGGGGTTCCGGCGGCAACCGTCACGACTCCGCCGACACCGACGGCAACGGCACCCGCACCGTCTGAGCGACACACCTTCTGACCTGCGGTTTCCCACGTGGCGAAAATTCCCGCGAGCGGGGTGTGACGTTTCCGGGGGCCGGGGCGCAGTAATGAGTGAGCCGACTGGTCATCGGCCGTCGCACAGAGCCGGGGTTCCCCCCGTACCTACGGCTCGTGCACCCTGGCGCGGGCGGGACACGTTCCCCCGGTCCCGCCCGCGCCCCATACCTCTCCCGCTCGGGCCGCGGGGACTCACCAGTACACGACGACCTTGTCGCCGTTCCGTACCCGTGTGAACAGGTCCGCGATCGCCGTCTCGTCCCGTACGTTGACGCAGCCGTGCGAGCCCCCGGAGTAGCCACGGGCGGCGAAGTCGTACGAGTAGTGCACGGCCTGGCCGCCGCTGAAGAACATGGCGTAGGGCATCGGTGAGTCGTAGAGCGTCGACACATGGTGCCGGGACTTCCAGTAGATGCTGAACACACCCTCGCGTGTGGGTGTGTACTGCGAGCCGAAGCGGACCGGCAGCGTCATGCGTGTGCGGCCGTCGACCATCCAGCGCAGGGTGCGGCTGGACTTGCTGATACAGAGCACCCGGCCGGTCAGACAGCGCGGGTCCGGCGCGGCGGCCTGCTGCCCGCCCATCAGGTACAGCTCCCACTTGCCCGGCTCGTGCGTCATCCCGAGCAGCCGCTGCCAGGTGACGCTGTCCGTGCGTCCTGTCCTCGGCAGCCCTCGCTTGCCCTGGAAGCCCTCCACCGCCTGCTCGGTCAGGTCGTCGTACGTCCCCGTCGGCCCGTCGTACAGCCAGGCGACCTGCCGCAGCCGGGCCTGGAGCTCGCGGACGTCCCCTCCGCTGTCGCCCCGCGACCACAGGACGACGGGCGCGGGCGAGGCGGGCGCCGCGCTCGGTGCCCCACCCTTCGTGTCCTTGTCGGCGTCGGTGTCCCCGCCGGCGTCGTCGGCGTCCGTGTCGGCGGAGGCCTTGGGAGGGGTGCTGCCGGGGACGTCGACGTGCACCGGCGAGCGGGTCTTCCCGTCCTCGTCGGCGGGCTGAACCGTGCAGCCGCAGACCGTGGCCAGTGCCAGCAGCGCGACGATCGTTCTCCCCACGCCCGTAGTACGCATCCCGAACCCCCGTCGTCTCACCGATCCGCGCGGGCGACCGAACCAGCCACCGAGTCGGCCGTCGAACCAACCACCCGAACCAACCACCCGAACCAACCACCCGAACCAACCACCGAAGATGTTCCCCCCGAATGACGGCTCGCGAACGGCACGGCATTGTTGTTTCAGGAACTGGCGAGTGCCTGGCGACCAACTGCGCGGACGGAGGCGACAGACCATGACGCGTGAGTCGGAGTCCGGGCTGCCCATCGAGCCGGTGTACGGGCCTGAGGACCTGGCGGGCTGGGACCCGGCCGAGAAGCTGGGCGAGCCGGGGGCGTACCCGTTCACCCGGGGCGTCTACCCGTCGATGTACACCGGCCGCCCCTGGACCATGCGGCAGTACGCCGGTTTCGGTACGGCGACGGAGTCCAACGCCCGCTACCGGCAGCTGATCGCCCACGGCACGACGGGTCTGTCGGTCGCCTTCGACCTGCCGACCCAGATGGGCCACGACTCGGACGCGCCGATCGCGCACGGCGAGGTCGGCAGGGTGGGCGTGGCGATCGATTCGGTGGACGACATGCGGGTGCTGTTCGGCGGGATCCCGCTGGACAAGGTCTCCACATCGATGACGATCAACGCCCCGGCCGCTCTGCTGCTGCTCCTGTACCAACTGGTCGCCGAGGAGCAGGGCGTGAGCGCCGACGAGCTCACCGGCACGATCCAGAACGACGTACTGAAGGAGTACATCGCGCGCGGGACGTACATCTTCCCGCCCAAGCCGTCGCTGCGGCTGACCGCGGACATCTTCAAGTACTGCCGGGCCGAGATCCCGAAGTGGAACACGATCTCGATCTCCGGCTACCACATGGCGGAGGCGGGTGCCTCCCCGGCGCAGGAGATCGCGTTCACCCTCGCGGACGGCATCGAGTACGTCCGGACGGCGGTCGCGGCCGGTATGGACGTCGATGACTTCGCCCCGCGCCTGTCGTTCTTCTTCGTGGCCCGTACGACGCTCCTGGAGGAGGTGGCGAAGTTCCGTGCCGCCCGCCGGATCTGGGCGCGGGTGATGAAGGAGGAGTTCGGCGCGAGGAACCCCAAGTCGCTGATGCTGCGCTTCCACACGCAGACGGCGGGCGTGCAGCTGACCGCCCAGCAGCCCGAGGTGAACCTGGTCCGGGTGGCGGTGCAGGGCCTGGCCGCGGTGCTCGGCGGCACCCAGTCCCTGCACACCAACTCCTTCGACGAGGCGATCGCCCTGCCGACGGACAAGTCCGCGCGGCTGGCCCTGCGCACCCAGCAGGTGCTCGCCTACGAGACGGACGTGACCGCGACCGTCGACCCCTTCGCCGGCTCCTACGTCGTGGAGAAGATGACCGACGACGTCGAGGCGGCGGCCGTCGAGCTCATGCGGAAGGTGGAGGACCTCGGCGGCGCGGTCGACGCGATCGAGCACGGCTTCCAGAAGGACGAGATCGAGCGCAGCGCGTACCGGATCGCCCAGGAGACCGACTCCGGCGAGCGGGTCGTGGTCGGCGTCAACCGGTACCAGCTCGACGCGGAGGAACCGTACGAGCCGCTTCGCGTGGACCCGGCGATCGAGGCCCGGCAGGCGGAGCGTCTCGCCAAGCTGCGGGCCGAGCGGGACCAGGGGGCGGTGGACACAGCCCTGGACGCCCTGAAGAAGGCGGCCGAGGGGGAGGACAACGTGCTGTACCCGATGAAGGAGGCGTTGCGGGCGCGGGCGACGGTGGGGGAGGTGTGCAGTGCGTTGCGGGGGGTTTGGGGGACGTACGTGGCGTCGGATGCGTTCTGAGCTGGGTGATTCCTCCGAATGGGCGATCGGGGGCGAAATTGGCCCGTTCCTGGTTACGCTCGTGGAGGGTGTTCCCGATAAGGAGGGTGCCGTGGCTGTGATGCTGCACGAGTCGTCGCTTGCTGATGCTGCTGACTGGCTCTGGGAGGAGCTGCCCGGGCACCGGGTGGAGATCCTCAACGGGAGCATTGTTGTGACACCGCCGCCCGATGGGCCGCATCAAGTGACACTGTCCTGGTTGATCGTGGCGTGCCACGAAGCCGGAGATCGGCAGGCTGGGCTGAGAACGGTGTCGGGAGTCGGTCTGTGGTTGCCGACCGGGCCGGACGATTACGCCGTACCCGACCTGTCACTCGTGGATGCCGACTTCCACGACGCGCTCGTCGAGAAGAACTGCTATGCCCCGCATGTCTTCCATATGGTGCTGGAAGTGACGTCCTCCAACTGGACGAACGACACAGCCACCAAGGTCGACGTCTACGCCAGGGCCAACATCCCGGTCTACCTCATCGCCGACCGTAAACACGACGAAGTCCTCCTCTACACCGACCCGCTCGACGGCAAGTACCCCGACCCCGTCCGCTACCAGCGAGGCCAGACCGTCCCCGTCCCCAAATCGGTCGGTGTCAGTCTGGAACTCTCCGTCGACACCCTCCTCGACGGCGACGACTGACCGTCCCGAGACCGAGTGTCGTACCCCCATGCGACACTCGTCTCCATGTTCGGCATCATCGATCTCCCCACCTACCTGGCAGGCCTCGTCCTGATCGTCCTGCTGCCTGGCCCCAACTCCCTGTACGTCATCTCCGTGGCCGCCCGCCAGGGGGTCCGCGCCGGGTACACCGCCGCCGCCGGAGTCTGGTGCGGGGACACCGTGTTGATGACGTTGTCCGCGGCCGGGGTCGCCTCGCTGCTCCAGGCCAACGCCGTGCTGTTCGGGATCGTGAAGTACGCCGGTGCCGGATATCTGACCTGGCTGGCGGTCGGGATGCTGCGGGCCGCCTGGGGAATGTGGCGGGCGCGACGGGAACAGACCCTCGCCGACAGCCCGGCCGGCTCCGCCGCCACCGACGAGCGGCCCTACCGCAGGGCCTTCGTCATCAGCCTGTTCAACCCCAAGGCGATCCTGTTCTTCGTCGCCTTCTTCGTGCAGTTCGTCGACCCGGGGTACGCCTACCCGGCGGTGTCCTTCGTCGTCCTCGGCACGTTCGCCCAGCTCGCCAGCTTCCTGTATCTCACCGCGCTGATATTCGGCGGCACGAAACTCGCGGCCGCCTTCCGTCGCCGCAAGAGGCTGTCCGCGGGGGTCACCTCGGCGGCGGGGGCGCTGTTCCTCGGGTTCGCGGTGAAGCTGTCGCTGGCGAGCGCGTGACGTTTCGCCTGGCGATACGGCCGTGGCGCGCAAGGGTGTCCACGCGCCTGAGCGCCTAGCCGAGCGCGACCCGCTCGGCGTACTCCTTCAGCCCCTCCGACGTGGCTCCGGCCCAGCCCACGTAGCCGTCCGGGCGGACCAGGAACAGACCGGTGCCGTACGTCTCGGGGGCCGGGCCCTCCACGATCCGCACCGACGCGGGAGATGTCGGCGTCTCCGGCGCCTTCGTGCCCAGTGCCAGCAGGGTCCAGTGAGGTCCCCGGAAGGCGTCGAAGAGACGGACGCCCGCGACGGTCCCGTCCGGGGTGCGGTCTCCGGCCCGGATCCCGTCCACCGCGGCCCGGGTCTCCGCCGTGAGCGACGATTCCCGGTAGCCCAGGCCGAGTTGCCGGGTCGCCTCGCCCCGCTTGGTCTCGCCGCGGTGGACGCTCGTCGACAGTCCGAGCATCTGCGCGGCGACGGGACGCCGCTCCTCCTCGTAGGTGTCGAGGAGCGCGGCCGGAGCCTCGCCGCGCAGCACGGCGCCCAGCTTCCAGCCCAGGTTGTACGCGTCCTGGACGCTGGTGTTGAGGCCCTGGCCCCCGGCGGGGGAGTGGATGTGGGCCGCGTCCCCGGCGAGGAAGACCCGCCCGGCGCGGAAGCGGTCCGCGAGAGCCGCCCGGGGGCGGAGGTCCGAGGCCCAGCGGACCTCGGTGACGTCCTCGGGGGCCAGGTGGGAGCGGGCCGCGACGACCTTGCGGATGCCGTCGAGAGCGAGGTCCACCGAGGTGCCCTCCGGGAACTGGGCGACCACCTGGAAGTCCTCCGTGCCCGCCAGCGGGCAGATCGCCAGGAAGCCGTCGCCTTCCCCGCCCGGCGGGAAGACGTGCCAGTGGTCGCGGTCCAGGCCGGCGATCCGGACGTCCGCCACCAGCAGGGGGTTCGGGTCGACGGTCTCCCCGGTCATGCCGACGCCCAGCGCACGGCGTACGGTCGAGCGGCCGCCGTCGGCGGCGACCACGTAGCGCGCGCGGAGGCGGTCCCCCGCCCCGGGCCCCGCGCTCGCCCCGAACCGCACGGTCACGCCGTCCTCGTCCTGGTCCAGCCCGACGACCTCCCGGCCGAAGGCGACCCGCCCGCCGAGTTCCGCCAGCCGGGCGAACAGGATCTCCTGGGTGCGCCACTGCGGCACCATCAACGGCTCGGTGTACGGCGAGTCCTCGCTCGCCTCGGCCGGGTCGAACATCCGGTGCTCGCCGACCCGCTGTCCGTCCTGCCAGATCATCTGGGTCGGGTAGCCGCCCCCGGCCTCGCGGATCGCGTCCAGCACACCGAGGTCGTCGAAGACCTCCATCGTGCGCGGCTGGATGCCCTTGCCGCGTGAGCCGGGGAACAACGTGTCCGCACGCTCCACCACGAGCGCGGCCACGCCCCGCCGGGCGAGGTCGATCCCCAGGGCGAGCCCGGTCGGGCCCGCACCCACGATCAAGGCGTCGGTGTCCACGCCGATCACTCTCCTTAACGTTGTTAAGTTCCGTTGCTCGTGACGATGCACTTAACGGCGTTAAGCTGTCAAGCGTGAACACGGAACGACGAGCCCCCCTCGACCGCCGCCGGGTCGCGGACGCCGCCCTGAAGCTCCTGAACGAGGTGGGTCTGGACGGACTGACCCTGCGTGCCATCGCCAAGGAGCTGGACGTCAAGGCGCCCGCCCTCTACTGGCACTTCAAGGACAAGCAGGCGCTGCTCGACGAGATGGCGACGGAGATGTTCCGCCGGATGGTCGCGGGGACGCCCCTCGCCCCCGGCGACAGCTGGCGGGAGCGGCTGCTGAAGTCCAACCGCGGACTGCGTGCCGCGCTGCTCGGCTACCGGGACGGCGCGAAGGTCTTCAGCGGCTCACGATTCACCGGCATCGCGCACGCCGAGCAGATGGAGGACAACCTGCGCCTGTTCACGGGCGCCGGCCTCAGCCTCGCGCAGGCCGTGCGCGCTACCGGGACGACGTACCTCTACACCCTCGGTTTCGTCACCGAGGAACAGGGTGTCCAGCCGCTGCCCGACGAACGCCGCGAGGGCTATGACATCGAGGAACGCGCCCGCCTCATGGCCGACTTCCCGCTGTCGGCCAGGGCGGGCGCGGAGCTGTTCCAGGACTTCGACCAGCACTTCGAGGAGGGGCTGGCGCTGGTGATCGCGGGGATCGGGGTGCGGTACGGGATCGAGTGAGCGGTACCGCACCGAGCAAGTGACACGGCAGCCGAGGAACGGACCCGCCGGATCCCGGTAAGCCGTCAGCGCACCTTGGCCAGCGCCGCCCGCAGCCACGGCGTCAACGGCTTCTCGACGTACCGGTTCAGCAGCCAGGCCAGCAGCAGCATCGACAGGACCGTCAGGACGAAGGTCGCCGCCGACGGCAGCCCCAGACTGACGTGCAGGGCACGCACCACCACCCAGCCGAGATGCTCGTGGACCAGGTAGAACGGGTACGTCAGCGCCCCGGCCACCGTAAGCCAGCGCCAGTCGGCCCAGCCGAACCAGCCGAGCGCGATGGCCGCGACCGCGACGAAACCGAAGGCGACGACGAGGACGATCCCGAGCGAGGTGCGGTGGGCGAAGGCGTTCGGGTCGGAGGCGTTCCACAGGCTGCGCACCGCGTAGTGCTGCCCGATCAGGAAGCTCACGGCCACGATGCCCCAGGCGTAGACGTCCTTGCGGTCGCGGTGGACGAGGTAGAGACCGACGCCGCCGATGAAGAACGGGGCGTACTCCGGCATGAACACGATGTCGAGCAGCGGCTGGTGTGCGCCCTGGGTGATCGCCGCCGCGAGCGTCCAGCCCGCGCAGAACATGATCACGCGTCGCCGTGACGCTCCGGGCAGCACGACACACAGCGCGAACAGGGCGTAGAAGCGGACCTCCGCCCACAGCGTCCAGCACACGCCCAGCACCCGGTCCACGCCCAGCGGGTACTGAAGCATCGTCAGGTTCACCAGCGTGTCGCTCGGGGACAGCGCCTTGTAGGTGACCATCGGCAGGGCGAACACCGCCGTCACCAGCAGGACCGCCGCCCAGTAGGCGGGCAGCAGACGGGAGGCGCGGGAGGCGAAGAACGACTTCAGGGGCCGGCCCCAGCCGCTCATGCAGATCACGAATCCGCTGATCACGAAAAAGACCTGGACGCCGAGACAGCCGTACGCGAAATAGTCGTGCAGCGTGGGGAACTGTCTGTCCGGCGAACTTCCCCAGGCGTGGGTGATCTCGCCGCCCCGGCCGCCGTAGTGATAGGCGGCCACCATGAGCGCGGCGACGAGCCGCAGTCCGTCGAGGGCGCGCAGCCGGGGCTTGGGCCGGGCGCCCGTCCGCGCCGCCGGGGGCAGCACGGGCGCGGACGCGTCGGGCACCGGCCGGACGGTCATGCTGGTCACGAAATTCCCCTCGACGGGCTTTCCTACGGGTGCTTGTCAGCACGCTAGTCCGATTCACGGGGAGGTCCGGGTCGACCGGTCAACGATTAGCCGCCTGGCCCCGGTGAGTTCACCTGAAAGTCGTTTTGGCTTCCTAAGTTTCCCCAGAATCCCCCCACGTGGCGGTAAACCCAAAAACACAGCCAATGCTGGGCAAAAAGAAAACAGGAGTGCCATGACGACAGTCCAGAAGAGACGTCCACGCGCGCGTGGAGGGGAGCTGGACGACTGCCTGCGTGCCTGTGCCGCGCACAGCGGGAAACTCGTCGGCAGTATCGACCGCCGCCGCGTCGAACTCGCCGAACAGCTGCGCAAGTTGCTCGTCGTGTGGAGCACGACCTCTGGCACCGCCCCCGTGCCCGCCCTGGCCGGCGGGGCCACCGCCCTGCTCAAGCGGGCCGTCAAGGGCCCAGCGACCCCCTCGGTGGGCATCGGCAGCGACCTGCTGGACGCCCTGCTGGCCGTCGCCAACAAGGCCCTGGAGTGCGGCTACGACGACGAGTCGAACCTCGCCCTCGTGATCAGCGACACCGTCCTGGCCCAGCGCAAGAACTCCCGCGCCGGCTGGCGGCTGCGCGCCCGTCTCCTGGAGGCCCTCGGTGAGGAGACCGAGGCCCTGGAGGCGTACGAACGCTACCTCGCCCTCACCGACGACGACGGCTTCGGCGTCCGCGCCCGGATCGACGGCCTGAAGATCGCGGCGGACAAGGAGCGGGAGTTGTTCGCCCTCCTCGAACGCCAGGTGCCGCGCGCCCAGGACTTCACCCGCCGCCCCGCCACCGACGTATGGGCCGAGGGTCTCGCCGCGCACGCCGTGGGCGACTGGACGGAGGCCGAACCCCGTCTCGTGGGAGCGCTCCTCTCACTGGCCGCCGAGAACGCCCCGGTGCAGGACCGGCAGGAGCTGCTCAGCCAGTACCTGGACCTGCGCACCGCCGTCCCCGGCAGCGACCTGCCCGCGCTCACCGAGGCCGTCGCCCTCTACGCCGAACAGCGCCGCAGCCGGATGCGCGGCCCCGTCAGCGACCCGACCGTCGGCGGCGTGCGATGGATCACCCTGGGCGAGTTCCGCAATCAGATCGCCGGCCGGTCGATCTGTCTGATCGCCAACTCCGGTCGGGTAGGCGCCAGTTCGCTGGGCGCCGAGATCGACGCGTACGACCTGGTGGTGCGCTTCAACTCGTACCGGATCGATCCGTCGCACACCGGCGGCCGCACCGACATCCACGCCACCATCCACAAGCACGGCTTCAACTGGGACCAGCGGGTCACCACCCGGCTCGTCTTCGGCGGCGTGTCCGGCGACTGGAAGTACTCGCTGCGCAACCGCCTGGTGCCCGGCGCCCAGGCCCACCTCGGTGACGAGTCGCTGCGCTGGCCCGTGCGCACCATCGGCAAGCTCGGAGGCGACGTCTGGTCGGGCATCCCGACCACCGGCTTCAACATGCTGTGGCTGCTGGACTTTCTGGACGTCAGCCCCACCCTGGACCTGATCGGCTTCGACTTCTACGAGAGCGGCGCCTACCGCGTCCCCGAGGCGATGAAGCTGGCCATCACCTCCGTGCACGAATACACCAGCGAGAAGGACTGGGTCATGCAGCGGGCCCGGAGCGTGAGCGACATGAGGATATCCCTGCGATGACCACGACCTCCCCGGCCACGACCTCCCCGGCCACGACCTCCCCGGCCACGACCTCCCCGGCCACGGCCGCCCCCCTGGCCCCGGCGACCGACGCGCACGCGCTCACCGGCAAGCGCCGCATCGCCTTCGCCAGTTACGTCGACGAGAACTACCTCCCCGGCTTCCTCGTCCTGCTGCGCAGCCTCGCCCTGTCCAACCCGGGCGTGTGCGAGGACTTCGTCGTCCTCTACGACGACCTGCGCCCCGGCTCGATCGCCAGGATCCGCGACCTGCACCCGCGGATCGTGCTGCGAAGGGTGAACGACACCCACTACGACTCGTACAGGAAGGGCGACCAGGACAACTACCTTGTCCGCAAGGCGTACTTCATCCTCGACGTCTTCCGGCTGCGCGAGTACGACACCGTCATCACGCTCGACACCGACATGGTCGTCCTCGGCGACCTGAGTGAACTGCTGCAACTGCGCCAGGGGTTGGCGGCTGTCCCGCAGTTCTTCTACGGCCGGCACAAGCTCAACTCGGGCCTGCTGGTCATCCAGCGCGAGTACCTGTCCGACGCGTTCTGCGCCAAGCTCGACGCCACCGGCCGCAGCGGCGACTACGAACTCGACAAGCACGACCAGGGCATCCTCAACGCCGTCCTGGACGGTGACTTCGTCCGCCTCGACGCGCGCTACAACTTCGTCAAGCGGCGACTGTCGGGCGACCTGCCCGTCCCCGACGACACGGCGATCCTGCACTTCACCGGCCGCCACAAGCCCTGGCAGGGCGGCGAGGCCGGCTACAGCCAGGCCGAGGCCCGCTGGCGCGAGTTCGACCTGTCCGACGCCGACTTCCACGCCGCCTACCTCGCGAGGCATGGCGCCCTCCACCACGACCTGCTCGTCCACTACGGCACCCCGCACGTCGCCCGCACCGCGGATGTGGAGGTGGCCCGCAAGGTCGCCGCCGCGCACATCTCGACCGGCGACTACCAGGACGCCGTCGACCTCCTCGGCAGCGTCCGCATCCCGCTCGACGAGGCCTGGCCGCACGAGGTGTACGGGCACGCCCTGATGAGCGTCTCCCGCTACGAGGAGGCCAGGACACAGCTGCTGCTGGCCACCGCCGCCCCCAACCGGGCCGCCACCGCCTACGCCCGCCTCGCCCAGATGGCCTGGGTGCACGGCGACAACGCCGAGGCCCTCCGGTACGCCACGGCCGGCATGTCCGTCGACCCGACCCACCGCGCCGGCCGGCTGTGGGCGCAGCGCGCGGCCTCCGTACCGGCCCAGGAACTGGGCGCCGCCGAGGACCAGTTGGCGCACGTCGCCTTCTACATGGACCGCCAGGGCAACGCCGGCGACAAGCTGCTGCCGCAGAGCGTGCGTTCCGCCTTCGGGCCGGACACCACCTCCCGCCGCTGGCACTCCGTACACGCCCACCGGCTGTTCGACGAGGCCGCCCTACGGCGGGTCAACCGCCGCCGTGGCCTGGTCATCGGCGGCGGCGGCCTGTTCATCCCGGACACCATGCCGAACGGCAACAGCGCCTGGCAGTGGAACGTCCCCGACGAGCTCCTGAACCGCATCGACGTCCCCATAGCGGTCTTCGCCGTCGGCTTCAACGCCTTCGACGGCCAGTCCTACCGAGCAGGCCGGTTCCGGGAGTCACTGCGCCAACTCGTCGAGCGGTCCGCCTTCTTCGGGCTGCGCAACCACGGATCGATCGAGAAGGTACGGGCCATGATCCCGGCCCACCTGCACGACAAGGTGCGCTTCCAGCCGTGCCCGACGACGGTCACCCGCCACCTGGTGCCGGGCTGGCGGGACCCGGACAAGCGCGACGACACCATCCTGATCAACGCCGCCTACGACCGGGCGGGCCTGCGCTTCGGCCACGACTACGGCTACTTCCTGGCCCAGATGGCGCAGGCCGTGCGGGATCTGGGCGAGCTGGCCGAGGTGCGGTGCGTGGCGCACTCCCTCGACGACGAGAAGATCGTCTTCGACCTGCGCCGCGAACACGGCATCTCGCTGCCGGTCATCCCGATGTACGACTTCGAGAACGACCAGATCACGGACCTGTACGCGCGCACCAAACTGGTGATCGGCATGCGCGGCCACGCGGGCATGATCCCGTTCGGCTGCGGCACGCCCGTCATCAGCCTGATCTCGCACCCGAAGATGGCGTACTTCCTGCGGGACATCGAACGCCCGGAGTGGGGTGTCTCGGTGCACGACCGGCACCTCGCCGCGCGCCTGGTGGAGCGGTCGGGAGACCTGCTCGCCGACCACGACAGGACGGTCGCGGACGTGCATGGCCGGCAGCAGGAGCTGTGGAAGGTCACCGAGGCGAACGCGGCCGACCTCCGGGTCATCCTGGGCGGCTGACGGATGGCGACCGCCCCGGCCGACGACACCCGTGCCGAGGCGCGGTCGCGCGAGGACGGCCGCCGGTCACTGCTGTGGTGGCCGGCGTTCGTCCTGCCCTCCGTGGGGGCAGTGATGTACACCGCGGCCACTCGCCGCCTCACCGGAGACCTGCATTACGTGGAAGTCCGGGTTGACGCGGCGTAGGCAGGGCAGGAACCGGGCCGGCAGGTCCGCCTTGCCGAACCCGACCTTGCTGCCACGCTCCCTCGATCCCGTCCCGACGGGCCGCGTACACCCTCTCGAACCCGCCGTCCACATAGCCGAGTTCGAAGCCCTGATTCGCTCAGCGGCGTACGGCCTTCTTCAGGGCTCGTGCCCGCCGTACCACCCGCCGTGCCGCGGCGTTGCGGGGCAGGAACGCCAGCCGTTGCGGGATACCGCCCGGCAGCCCCAGCGCGGTGAGCCGCCTGCGCTTGAAATAGCGCCGGGTGCGCGCCACGAAATGCTTCGAGAGATAGCGTTCCGCGGCCGGCCGCAGGGACGGGTATATCTGCGGCTGCATGCTGAAGCCGACCGCGGTGACCAGGCCGCCCAGTTCGTCGGCCGGGATCGCGTCCTCGCCCTCCCCGTCCTCCAGGTCCGGCAGCACGGCGTCGGCCAGCAGGGCGGGCACCCGGTTGCTGTTCTGGTACGGCGTGAGCCGGTCCAGCAGCGGCTCGGTGCCGATGCGGGTGACCGGCAGGTCGTAGAACGCCGAGGCGGTGAACAGCGCGGTGGAGAAGCAGCCGACGACCAGCGCGGGCCGGGCCTTCTCGAACAGCACCTCGGCCAGTACGGGCGTGTCCAGGACGGTGAGGTCCACCCCGAGCTTCTCGGCCTCGGTCTCCAGGGCGCGGCTGTAGCGGGCCGGTGCGGTGGGGTGCGGCTTGAAGACGACGGACCGGTGCCCGCGCCGCACCGCCCCGCGCATCATCCGCACATGCAGGTCCTCCTCCTCGGCGGGGGAGAGGATGTTCAGCGCGGACAGGTACTGGCCGAGCAGCAGCGCCGCGTCGTCCGGCAGGACCGGCAACTCGTCCACGGATGCCGTGAGTTCGCCCATCACCTTCAGGAAGGCGGCCGTCGGCACCACGTGCGCGGGCACGTCGAACTCGGTCAGCAGCATCGGCGTCAGGCCCGGCACCAGGTCCAGGTGCAGCAGCCGGCGCACCCGGGTGCCGACCAGCGGGTCGAGCTTGTTGCGGGTCGGTCCGTAGCTCATCAGGCCGTCGGCGTAGACGTCGACCGGGGCGCCGGTGAACAGCTGGGCCACCGTGAGGGCCGGGGTGACCTGGATGGACTCCAGGACCAGCTCGACCCGGTCGTCACCCAGACCCCACAGCAGCCGCAGATGGCGCTCGAACAGCGGGATGTCGTCGGGGCGCGGGGACCAGGCCCCCGGGTGGAAGGGGCGGATGGCCTCGTTCCAGGACAGCACCTCGTCGAAGTGGGCGCGCAGCGGCTCGAAGCCCGGCATCGTGTCGAGCGCCGGGGTGGTCTCCGGGGTGGTGGAGTTGTTGAAGACCAGCAGCACCCGGCGGTCCGGCTCCGTGAACAGGTCGGAGTCGATCGCGGCGGCCAGGGCGGCGGCCCCGTACAGCGTCGAGGCGCAGAAGATCTGCGTGGTGGCACGAGGACCGGTTCGGGACATCAGGCGACCGCCTTCGCTGTGGTGACCCGGCGCCGCAGCCGCCGCAGTCTGGCCGATCGGCGCATGTCCATGGTCTCGAGTACGTCACCGAGCGCGTCCTGCGGCATGCGCTGGATCGCCGCCGCGCTCATCGCCCGCAGCTGCTTGGCCACGGCAGGTTCCCACTTGGACTCGTCGGACAGATGGTGGGCGATGATCGCGCAGTAGGTGCGCACCGCCTTCGGCAGCAGCCGGCCGGCATCCGGGTCGCCGGCCGTCTCCTCGATCACCTGGTCGAAGGCGCGGATGAAGTCGAGCTGGCGGACGTCGCCGATCTGGGTCAGCGAGGACGCGACGCCGCGCCGGTAGAACACGCCGAGCAGGCCCACCACCGCGAACGACTCCGCCTCGCGGTGCAGCTTCCAGATCCACGGCCGGTCCTCGGCCGTACGCAGGCCGTCGGTGAAGTGCAGCAGGCCCCTGTCCAGCAGGCGGCGGTGGTAGGCGCCGGCCCAGGCGTAGGCGTAGTCCACGGAGGTGGTGCGGTCGGCGGGCAGGATCGCCTCGCGCGGGTTCAGCGCCTCGTGGCGGCGGCCGACCGGGGCCCGGTGCACGGACCGGGCGCGGGCGGTGGCCTGCACATGGTCGGTGCGGACGAAGTCGACCTCCAGCTCCTCGATGGTCGACACCAGTTCGGAGAGGTAGCCGGGGGCCAGCCAGTCGTCGCCGTCCAGGAACGTCAGGTACTCGCCCTGCGCGGCGTCCAGGCCGGTGTTGCGCGCGGTGGCGAGCCCCCCGTTCTCGTCGTGGCGGATGAGACGCACCTGGGCGACGTCCGACAACACATCGGCCGCCCGTTCGAGAATGGCCGGGGTCTCGTCCTTGGATTTGTCGTCGACCAGCACGAACTCGAAGTCCGGCCGGGCGTTCGACTGAAGGCTTCTGAGAGTGTCCGGGGCGAATTGCTGCACGTTGTAGAACGGCACGATCACGGAAAGCTTTGGCACCTGCAAAACCCTAGGAGGCAGTCCGGCTGCGGAACTTTCCGATGCACGTACAGGGGGTGAACTCAATGTGTCGGAACGGTGCATCCAATGTACTTTCCGCTTCCCGACGGGCCAGTTCGGCTTCCGGTGGGTTGTTGTTAACTTTTCGTTGAGTCGCGGTTGGGCCGGACCTAGAAATTGCTTCCTAGCGTCGTCGTCGTGCCGTCAAGTACAACGAAGCCCCCGCGAATCGCCGTCCTCGCGGACTCGGACACCCGCTGGAAATGGGGTGCGCTGACCGCGGACCGCATCGCCCCCGGTCCGTCCATGGAAGCCGTATCCCGCGAGGACACGCAAGTCCGCCCCGCGCTGAACGGATTCCTGCTGCGCGGACGGGCCACACCCACGCCCCGTCAACTGGAGGAAGTGGGGGTGCGCGCCGAGTCCCTGCGGGAGGTGACGGCCGCCGAGTTCCTGCGCGCCATGGCCGAGGAGTCGTACGACCTCGTCGTGCTCGCCCTCGTCGGCGGCGGGGTGCAGGCGATGCTGCACGGCCTGAAGCGTGTGTGGGAGGGCCGGGAGAAGCGGCCCGTCGTCGTCACCGGCTATGTCGGCGTCGTCTACGAGAAGCTCGCCGACGGCCTGCTGCTGCGGCACGGCGCCGACCTGGTCCTCGCCAACTCCCGCCAGGACGCGGAGCGTTTCCGCGCCGTGTACGAGGGGGTGGGCGCCGACGCGTCCGCGGTGACCGAGGTGGCGCTGCCGTTCCTCGGCGGAGCCGCCTACGAGGGCGAACACGACCCGTACACGCTGGTGTTCGCCGTGCAGCCGTCCGTGCCGGACAGTCGCAGGGACCGTACGTACCTGCTGAACCGGCTGATCCAGCACGCCCGGCTGCACCCCGAGCGCGAGGTGCTGCTGAAGCTGCGCTCCAGGCCGGGCGAACACACCACGCACATCGAGGAGCAGCCCTACCAGAAGCTGGTCCAGCGGCTCGACCCGCCGGCCAACTTCCGCCTGGTGTACGGGAACATGGGCGAGGTCCTCGATCGGACCGACCTGCTGGTCACCATCAGCTCGACGGCCGCCCTGGAGTCCCTGCACCGGCGCATCCCGACGGTCGCCCTGACCGACCTGGGCGTGCGCGAGGTCCTCGGCAACCACCACTTCGTCGGCTCCGGATGCCTCGCCTCCTGGGACCAGCTGGACGCCGGGCACCGGCCGGCGCCCGACGAGGAGTGGGTGGCCCGGCAGGGCGTCGCGGCCGGGGGTTCCTCCGCTGCGGGAGGCTCGTACGCGACCGCCTTCGACGCGGCCCGCGAACGCATCGCCAAGCTGCTCGAGAGCCCCGGCGGCCTGGCGCCGCTGACCCCGTACTACACACCCGCGACCGCCCCCGGCTATCTGCCCGGCATCCTCGCCCGCCACCACCTCGGCCCCGACGGCAGCGTTTTGCCGGGGGCACCCTCGGCCGACAAGGAGCCGGGGCCTGTTCGGCAGATAGTGCGCCGGGCAGCTCGGGGGGCCTATCGGCACGGGGTGCAGCGGGTGGCGCCGGTCATTCGGCGGATGGGGGAGCTGTGAGCGCCCCGGGAAGTCCCGCTTCGGGGCGGCGGGCGGCTGCGGCGCCATCGGGGCCGGCCGCTCCCCCACGCTCGGCTTCGCTCGAGCGGCGGGACCCCCATCGCGGCGGAGCCGCTGATCAAGACATCCCCGCGCCCCTGTCGGGCGGCTCCGTGCCCTTGTCGGGCGGCTCCGTGCCCTTGTCGGGCGGCTCCGTGCCCTTGTCGGGCG
>Ga0307510_10004321_pt1 | contig 16722 bp, 15 predicted proteins | sample 12_EM_MG_FD_207224 | JGI IMG/M metagenome (GOLD analysis project Ga0307510, IMG submission 207224) | Populus trichocarpa ectomycorrhiza microbial communities from riparian zone in the Pacific Northwest, United States - 12_EM | ecosystem: Host-associated > Plants > Roots > Unclassified | place...
CCTTCACTACCGCACACGACACCCTGCTCTACTATACGGTAATATAAATCTCTCTCTCTCTCTCTCTCTCTCTCTCTCTCTCTCTCTCTCTCTCTCTACGCTGCTGACTCTGTCCCTCTCCTGTCAAAGCAGCCCCGTCCTAGCTCACAGTCGCCACTCCGAGTCGCAAACAGAAAAGTCAAGAGCCTACGATGCGTCAATCAAACCTACTCCTACTCCTAGCGCTCCAGACTAGCATCGTAGCTAGCACACCTCCGCCCGCCGTGGCCACAGGGGACATCTTGTCCATTACTACTACCGCATCTCCACCTCCCGATGTGGCCACCGTACAGATCAGCAAAGAACTGCGGAAGCGCAAAGGCGGGGGGAGCAAGGGGAAGAGCAGTGGGAAGAAGAAAAGCGGAGGCGGTGGCGGCGGATCTGCTGCCTCGGGGAGGGTTGGTGGGGACGTCTGTTGGGTTTTGATGTTTGTGTGCTTGCTTTCTCTAGGTGGTCTGGTGGGGTGGGATTGAGGGGGGAGGTCGGAAATGGACGAGAGGAAAGGGAGGGGTTTTTGCGCACTTTTCTTCTTCTTTTTCTAATGACTTTTATTCTTTCTTTCTTTCTTTCTCTTCTCTCTTCCTCTTTGGTAGTAGTAATGGTGAAGTTTCTACGCTAGAGGAGTGGCGCGCGTTTTATTGTGAATTTGTTTGCGGGCTGCGCAGAGTGCATGTCTTGCCCAATGGTCAGTGGGCCATCTCGCTCCCGCTTCCACAGAAACAAACCAGATGGAAACCACTCTCTACCATACGCCACAATAAAGCGTTTCGCTTGTGATGCGATATCGCTATACTATTGGCTAAACCACCATGAACTAAACTCCAAACAAACAAATCTGACCCCACCTACCTGCTGTTCTACCTATCTCATCCAAGCCGGTCCCATCACGCAGTGGATGACGCGGGCCCTGAGATTTATAGTGGAAGCTTTTCCCTGGTTTCCTCACAGCACTACCCAGCCAGATGCGCCTACCCCTCACATATAACACGATGCGATATGCGCGGGCAGCCCATGATGGCTCTTATCAGGTGAGATCCGATCATCTGATAGCCAATCCAATCGGGTCTCTTCCTTTAACTCCTGACCGCCCGGCAACCGCGGGCATCTCCGGAGCGGGGCAGAGAATCGGGGAGCAAAGCCAAAGTAAAAATTGAACCAACAGATAGGCACTGAAGTAACTTACGACTACCGTATACAAGTAGTATTCGCGCGGCAGAGCCGAAGTCAGACACACTCAGTAGGGGAGTCGCAGCGGGGGTGCACTGTGGCAAGTATTTTTTGTTACCCTACCTTCGCGAGTGCACTCTTTTCCCCGCCAAATGCCCCTGCTCGCTAACCGCCTCGCTCGTGCCTTGTTCTCGCCGTGCCCCCGCCGAAACCTGTACGGTACCGGTACTTTATCTCTAACCCGGTCGAAGACGCAAACAACGCTTCCCGCCGGATCTGCATATTGCAGGAGCCGTGTGTTATTGGACTAATGAGCTCTGGACTAGCCACAACAGGAGGAAACAGTTTCCAACTCCCGCGGGGACCCGGGGGGTCTACAGGTGCGCTAGTCATGCGACTCATGCCGTGTTCACGAAGAGGAGATGCAGATTCCTGATCCGCTTGTTGTGTTCTGTTTCCCGGGGATGTGGGTTTTACTACAGGTGCGGTCGTTGGTTCGTTCCATTCGGTATGGTATCCCCCGCGGTTAGTGTGCTAGGGTAACGCTAAATTCCCCCTACCGGGAGCTATGGCAATTATTTTGAGAGGTGACGTTTTTACGGCAGTGTTAGAGGGAGGCGCTATTTACTGTAGGTAGGCGAAAATGGTGGAGTTGCTATTCGGAAGTGAGGAGGGGGACTCGCTTGGATTGGGGGTAAGGTTTAATAAACGCCGCGTGGGTTAGCGTGGGTGACGGTAGCCCTGTCTTATGATAGTGATGGCGTAGTCGTATATAAGTGGTGCATAGCTGCCTCCTGGCTGCTTGATGGGAGCTTGAAAGTATCGTGTTAAAGCTGTTATAGTGAGATTATCAAGGGACATGTGGGATAGAAAACTTGGGGAAGGAGGGAAAAAAGCCACTTGAAGCAACGGCTTAATGCTGGTATCATTGGTATTTATCAGGTATGATATAAGCCGTAAGGCGAGTCAGTACTTTTACTATTAAAGGAGACATGTTCTTGGCTCACATGCCAGTCCAGTATTGCAGGGCGCAGCACGGTGCCTTTCGTTTTAGAGTAATTAAAGATTATTACATTTCCTCACGTGATCCACTATTAGATTATCAGCGTATCTGTCCAGCGGAGTTGCGACTTTTATCGCAGCTACTATTGGGGTCCAACACTTGTACGGTACAAGTACTAGCCGCCTATTCCACGTCGGGTAGGCGTCGCTCCTTCTTAGGTGGGCTTGTCTCTGAGTGCGGAGATGGTTCATTACACGGGCGAATACGACCTAGGCTGAGTTTGATAGATACGGATGGAATTGCAAGCCTGGAGTTTTTAAAGTCCTTAACCTAAGCTAGTTGCCACGGTTGTGCCCAGTCCAGCGCTGAGATATGGTGTCGTGGATAGCTTGAGGACCCTATCCCGGTGAAATCCGAAGTCAACCCTTATAGCGTCTCGTATTACTATCGCCAATCATAACAACAACAGCGGTCAATATATACAAGTTTCCTAGTCCAGGGCAGCCTCCAGATGTGCAGCATTTCAACATTCCATCCTCGCTCTCATGCCAGCCTACGTTCCAGAGGACCAGAGATACCTGCCATTCTGCCATTCCAGACACGAGAGTCATTTACATCACCATTCCCATACCAATACCAACAATCACAATGTGACTTAATTCCCTTGGAAAACCGCCACTGACAACACTCCCACCCGTCCTTGCATTTGAGTATACCAAATAGAAGGAAGCAAACCAAAGGAAAGACAAGAGAAAGGCCAGCCTTATTAAAAACCTGCCAGGTTGAGACAGGGAAAAAGAGTACTGCTGTACATGACTGTAAGGAAAGAACAAAAGAAATTAAACAATCATAGTAGATCATATGTATTTCATACCCAATCCTTGAACATGCTTCCAATGTGAATCCCGTGAGAGTGCCTGGGTCACGATGGGTGATCCACATGCCATGAATGTACTTGATTCCAAGGAAAGACTGGCGTAATACCTCCTGAGCCATATGTTCGGGGAGTTGTCCGTGATTTCCGGGATATTTGTTCAAGTCACCATCTCCCATGAGCTCTATGAAGATATAAATGTGGGAGCTCTCTTCATGGCATTCGATATAGGAAACAATAGTGGGATAGCTCAATGGATTAAAAGTAATTCTCCACCATGGTCATGATCACCATCATCATCATTGATACATAGGGTACTCACATGATTTAGTTTTTCGAGAATCTCAACTTCTTTTCGCACCCCAAGTTGTCTCTTACCGCTCTGAGCAACCGCCTTCTTTTGGATCGATTTTACAGCAAGCACGTCTCCTGTTCGTGTGTAGACGGCGCTCCTGACTGTGGCAAAGGCTCCTGTTCCAATAATGTCCTCGAACTTATGCCTTTCTCCACCATCCCATGCGTCGTTATTCATCAGGCACCCGAAAGGGGTGGAACTATTTCTGATGCGAGTCTAATACCCTCACAATCTTTGTTCGGCATTTGGCCGGGTTCATGAGAAATCACACCGCTTGTGGATAGAGAATATTGGTTGTCTGTGTTCTCTCTGCCATCCGCTCCTCGTCCGCCGAGTTTGGCATAATCGGCCCCAGTCCCACTTGTCGACATGTGGCGCAACAACACATCTTGCGGGTATACTTTGGCTGGGTTTGGGTGGTGAAGAAGGAGGCGGCACGGGAAATAGCACGAAGGGCGCAAAGGACACCCGCTAGGGAATTTCTGTGAATGGCTGAGGGTGCGACTCCATAGCCATAAGAGAGTCTTCGGGGGGGGGGACAAGGGGCTCGGAGGAACCTTTCGTTAGGCGAAGCTTGGACGATTGTCATTAGGCGAAGATTGTGAAAGCCGAGATCAAGTGACAACATTTGCCCGAATTCAGCGGGAATTATGAGGATTTGCTTCTGGCCCAAGTCGCACCGTCAGAGCCCAACTGTGACTATTACTCAGTGCGCGAGGTTGAGCTTCTGTAGCTGCCAATCTCATGGTAACATGGCATCTGGATATAGCCGTGATAATGTGTGGTCAACGGAGCTCCTCATATCCACCTAGCGTGAAATCCACCATGTCAAGTCTGTCACGTAACTTATGTGTTAGATTGATTAGAGAGGTGTGAGTATTTGCAAGGAGGGATTGTTTTTTGGAGTGTTCTTGGCACCTAAGATTAGCTGAACCAGCGAACCTGATTTGGCAGACCCCCGCTTTTCTTTCCTTCACTATCCCTCTTCTCTTCCGCCCCCAGCTCCCAGGAGTATCACCAATCAAGCATACTCAGCAACTCCTCCTCTTAACAGGACCAGCGATAGAGGAGTTGGAGATGTCTCAATATACCATCAACGATAGCAGCAACTGCCTCAATATTACGAACTCTTATAATACTGTGTCGAATTACTATACTGTCGGCGATGATCTGGCTCCGCTCCTAACGTGGCTGTCACCCCTGGATCCCGGCTTACGACATTCCGACATCCAAGAGCGCCGTGTCAGCAATGTCGGGGAATGGCTCATGAGGACTGAGGAATTTAGAAGATGGTGCAGATTGGGTGGGGGAGGTGAATATGATAAGGCGGTTCTGTTTTGTTATGGAAACCCTGGGGTCGGAAAGACATTTATTAGGTAACGAGGATTTTTTCGCACGAGAGAGAAGTGAGCTGGTCCTAACAAGCTGCGATGACAGTTCGCTGGTAGTGGACAAGCTGTGCGATCAGACGGGAGAACAAAACACGCCCGTTACGTGCTTTTACTTCGACTTTGCGGCGCGAAAGGAGCAGAGTGCTACTAGTATGCTGGGTTCCATACTGAAACAGGTCATCGATGGAACGGAAAGGGTTCCGGAGGATATTTGGCGGGCCCTGCAGAAGCAGAAGAAGGCCGTTAGTGGACGCAAACCTCAACTCGGCGATATTGTGAAAATTCTGCAACTAATAACCTCCTCGCAGCCCACATTTATGGTCATAGACGCCCTTGATGAATCTACGGCCGTACAGCGATTTAGGCTTTTTGATTCGTTGAAACAAATCCTTGAGACGTCCCCGGGCGCTCGAATATTTGTGACCGGAAGGCCTCATATTTGCCCAGAGATTGAAACACGCCTCGCTGGATGGGTGACATGTGTATCGGTTGGTCCTGCCAGCGAAGATATCGTCCGATTCCTTCGTGTTCGACTGAGCGAGGACGAAACACCTGATGCCATGGATGAAAGTCTGAAGGCAGAAATTCTGGAGAAGATTCCCGGAAGCATATCGGATATGTGAGCGGCCATGGTGCTGAGAACCCAATCCCGCATTACCGGCTAATATATATATTTAGGTTTCTGCTCGCTTCCTTGAATATCGAAGCAATCTTGCAGGAATCGACGATATATCGCAGACGAGAAAGACTCAGCAAAATGACCGACGGGTTGGGGTTAGAGGGTGTCTATGGTGCAACAATTGAGCGGATAAGGGTGCAGAGTGGGGATAAACCGAGACTTGGGATGGGGGCTTTGATGTGGATTAGTTATGCGGAACGGCCGTTGAGCCCGGATGAGCTCTGCCATGCCCTAGCAATCGAGCTGGGCTCTGCGTATCTCAATCCCGGAAACATCCCCTCGATTTCAACATTAGTGAGCTGTTGTCAAGGGCTTATTAGCGTGGATCGGTATGGATTCGGACCGAGAGTGCGACTGACTCATTTTACTCTAAAAGAGTATTTTTCCGCCCATCCCAATATTTTTAATAGACCACACTCGGCAATGGCAGAGATCTGCTTGACATATCTGAATTTCCAACAGGTCAAGGCACTTCCGGCCGATCACTATTACCACCTCCACGGCACTCCGTTTCTAGAATATTGTTCTTTATACTGGGGGGTCCACGCAGAAAGAGAACTCTCGGACCCCTCAAGATCACTCGCCCTGGAGCTGCTTCAGGAGTATGATGGCCACATATCCGCCCAAATTCTTTTAAGAACAGAAGAGTCTCCGTTGTTTCAGCATTCTGATACCTGGTCCCCGTTCAGCGGGTTGCACTGCGCCTCGTTTCTCGGAATTTTTGAGATTGTGGTCTCTTTGATCGACATGGGATGTTGCGATCCGAACGGGGAGGATTTTGTCGGATATACACCGCTTGCATGGGCTGTCTGGAAGGGACATGAGGAAGTAGTGAAAATACTAGTCGGGCGGAAAGAGGTCAAACCCGACAGGCCAGATATTGACGGTCGAACACCGCTCTCTTATGCCGCGGGGGAAGGATATGAGGAAGTGATGAAAATACTACTCGGGCGAGAAGAGGTCAACCCCGACAAGCCAGACAATGACGGCCAAACACCGCTCTCGCATGCCGCTTGGTGTGGAAATGAGGGGGTAGTGAAAATACTACTCGGACGAGAAGAGGTCAACCCCGACAAGCCAGATAATGGCGGCCAAACACCCCTTTCGCATGCCGCCGACAGGGGACAGGAGGGAGTGGTGAAAATACTCCTTAGGCGAGAACAAGTCAACCCCGACAAGGTAGATAATGACGGTCGAACACCGCTGTCGTATGCCGCTAGGTCTGGGAAGGAGGGGGTGGTGAAAATGCTGCTCGAACGGGGAGAAGTCAACCCCGACAAGCCAGATAATTTTGGCCGAACACCACTCTCGCATGCCGCTTCGTCTGCACCTGAGGGAGTGGTGAAAATACTACTCGGGCGAGAAGAGGTCAACCCTGACAAGCCAGATATTGCCGGCCAAACACCGCTATCGTTTGCCGCTTGGTATGGACGTGACGCCGTAGTGAAAATACTACTCGAGCGGGAAGAGGTCAACCCCGATAAGCCAGATAATCATGGCCGAACACCGCTCTCGCATTCCGCTCAGTTTGGACACGGGGAAGTGGTTAGGGTCCTACTCTGTCGAGCAGAGATCAATCCCGACAGGCCAGATGATGGCGGCCGAACACCGTTCTCGCATGCCGCTGAGAGCGGATATGGGGAAGTGATGAAAATACTGCTCGAGCGGGAAGAGGTCGACCCCAACAAGCCAGATAACGGCGGCCGAACACCGCTCTCGTTTGCCGCTGAGGGGAATTATGACGGAGTGGTGAGGGTGCAACTTGAGAATAAAGAGGGCAACCCCGACAGGCCAGATAATAGCAGCGAAATACAAATATCGCATGCTGCTTCGAATGGACCAGCGGAAGTGGTGGAAATGCTGCCCGCGCGGGCAGAAGCCAACCCCGATGGGCCGCATCCTGATGACCGAGCACCGCTCTCGCATTGCTCTGGGGAAGGAGCGGTGAAAATACTACTCGGACAGGAAGAGGCCAGCCCCGATCAACCAGATAATCTCGGCCAAATGCCGCTCACGTTGGCATCTAGCCGTGACCGTGAGAGTGAGACTGTACTGCCACCGCCTCGTAAAGCGGCACCCCTAGCGCCAATTGAGGTTGAAGCGACACCAACTCGTCGAACTTGTCGCTATTTCTTCTTGTTCGCGGCCTGTTGTTCACGGAAGTCGTCATGAGACCCCTCCCCCTTTTCTCCCAGGAACTCTCATGAGATGAGAGTACAGTACACATATATGCTATCACACCCATCAGGTCAAGATTTATAGATTTCTTCACTGTCTGCAGTTCTCGGGGGGTCTGGTCGTCTGGATGAAAGAGTTCTAATGTTGTGGGAAGGCGCAATGTATCGCTTGCTGTTTTTTCCCGCTCACTTGGTATTCAATTTTCCTCTTGCTGTATATTCTCTCTTGCTCTATTTTTTTTTTGCTTCCGGTACGGATTTTTCTTCATTTCCTTTATCCCGCACCCTCTCTCCTACATCATACAGCCGCCTTCGTAAAGTTTTCGTACCCTCCCGAGTACCACGAGTAATTAGAAACGCTTTGCTACCCCTCTCCCTTGATTATTCGGTATGATAAATGGTGATAAGGGTTTACAATGCCCCTAGGGGTATATCCGAAAAATAGTTATCAGAAGGCTGCTTGTTGACCTGTTGTTGTAAATAGGTATTGTTCTTGAGGTACAAGGAGGGGTACGAGAATTTTGCGAACGTGGCCGTAGATCAACCGCATATAGAGCTATTGATGGAGGCTCGACGAGGTGCGCAAGTGTTGACGGGAGGAAAGGTTCAGGTGTGTATGTTCTATGGAGGTTGCTAGCTAAGGATCTCTTAAGAGCCTGTTTGGTTGCGACGGAAGAAGGGACAACCGTTCCGTTGTGAAACGGTTTGAAATAGAAAAACGGTTGGTGTCAACTCCACACCTTTTTCTCTCAATGGTAAGCGATTTGTTGCTATGGAGAAAAGCTTTGGAAAATATTTTCATCAGAGTGCAGCTTTGGTTGAAAACTTCGAGCGCGATCAGATCGTTCCCAAATCCACCTCTCTCTAAGTCAGGACGTATAGGATGCATAGGACGTAGAAAATACGTCGCTTGCGTCAGGACGCAACGCCGGCGGATCAGATGCAGGATCCGTTTTTGCTGATGATAGTACATCACAGGATTCCCAGCCTGGGCTGGTCTATCTCCAGGGGCTGGATTGAAGACTGTCGAGACTGGATTGACAGTCAGAAGAAGGGTGGAGGACATGGATCACATTGGAAATTCTTTTGAAACAAATACAATGAGTGAAGGAATTGAAAAGCCTATGTGAATGATTTTGATACGCAATAGAAGTAGAAGCCATGCGCATAGGGATCCGGGATCATCACCTGAAATCCGTAGTCAACCCTTATAGTGTCTTGTATTACTATCGCCAATCATAACAACAACAGCAGTCAATATATACAAGTTCCTAGTCCAGCACAGCCTCTAGATGTCCCGCCTCCCAACATTCCGTACTTTCTCTCATGCCAGCCTACATTCCAGAGATACCTGCCATTCTGCCATTCCAGACATGAGAGTCATTTACACCGCCATTCTCATACCAATACCAACCATCCCAATAGTGACTCGATTCCCTTGAAAAACCACCACTGACAACCCCCTGGACTAGGTGGCGAGCGAGTGAGCCTGTGTGAGAATTGTCCAACCTATATAGGGTTTCATAGGTATAGTTAGTTTAGCGCTTCTCGTTTGCTCTACCTGAGCTTTTTGTTATAGTATTGAACAAACAAATCTTCATACCGTGCCTTGCGAAGTCGCCAGCATAAATGGTATCCTCTGCGGAACGATATCGGTGTAATGTCTACCGAAACCTTGATATCAACCCTACCGAAAACTACCGAAAACTTCCTCACGACAGGCCCGCAACTACGAAAACACAGCCGGAATGTAAGAATAATTTCCTTCCGGCTCAACTGCTAGCCACTCTAGTTCTCATTACTGCTACAGCCACTGAATCAACACTGCTCACCTAAAAAGAGCCCACATGGGTACCATTTCTGGATCTGCTGGAACTATACCTCCACCCCCACGCCATGCAGAACCGCTGATCCAAGAGAAATTGCCTGTAGTGATCAAAGGAGTAACACCTGTCCCACCAAAGCGAATTTTTCCGCAGGGAAGGGGCCTAGGTTTTAGAAGGTGAGGCTTGATGGGGTGATGGAAGCCTTCGTAGGTGGGTTCATTGATTGGCTTCGGAGGGGTTATGGTGTAGAATGGAAGGAGGGGGGAAGGGAGTGGGGGAGGGTTCTAGTGACTGTTAAGATGTTTCAGATGTTTCAGATGTTTCTGTGGAGCAACCAGGGAGGCAGCTACTGGAAATTTATTTTCCTATTTCTATTTGTTTGTCAGTTTGTGTTGTGTCCGTAATAGCTTGTGAAAAAAACATCCGTAAAAACGGCCGTGGTTTAGTGCTGTGAGGAGGGAAATGACCTGTGTACGCCAAATCAGCTAAAATCCCCGAAACATCAATTAACTCCATGGCCCCTGCAAATAACTCCCTCTTCCACCAAAGTTCTTTTGTGGCCAATGTGCATACTAGATTCCGCTTCACCGGTACGTCCTTGCTATGGCTCGAGCGATTTGCCCAAAAGTAGCTACTGGTGAGATAAGGTTAAGCTGGTAGGATTTTTCGGAAGGCAGCTGGAGGCGGGAGCTGTGATTGTGAATTTGAAGATGCATATTGTTAGGTCTTGAGAGTGGAAGGTATAAGGCTGAGGTTAAAGGGGTTATTATGTGTTCCCACCTAGTCCCTAGAGAGGGTGGGGTACACAGAAGGGGCAAATGTTAAAAAGCAGTAATTGAGCACAATATTCCGGCCCTTGGAAATACTCCTATGCATCATATGGCTTACCGATCAGTCCCCTCCTTCATTCTTCAAGGGTGTTGGAACGAGGCACGAGTGATGGATAATGATGGTGTTGACTTAAGCGCCTGAACATGGAAGCGAGTAACGAAAGGATGGAACGGTGGGATCTGGTGGCATAGGGTCGGTGGTTGTTTGTCAGATATGTTGCCTCTTTACTCACTAATTTAACGGTGTTGGGGATAGGCTAATATGCGGGGCTTCTGTGAGCCGAGATTTATGTTTAGGTGTTTACTTTAGCGGAAGGGAGAGGAAAAGGAGAGGGGTTTATAAAGTGCAGAAATCAGATATCGCATGCACATAAACTTGGTTGAGTTTTCCGTTGGGAAAGGGAACCAGAGATGTATTCTTGCCGTGCTCTGCCGGCTCGAGATCTGGTGGATGGGGGCGCGGATATTGTTTCTTAAGGATTAAGCAGAGGGAGGGGAGGGCTAGGATCGAGCTTTTGCTTTCTTCCTTTTGTTTTTTTCAGGGGGTTATTACATCCCATTCTAGATAAAACTGAGGTGAGGAAGACTAACGGTATTGGTCGAGGGTTAATTTTTTTTTAACACAGTAGATTTAGACGGTTGGGTGAGTTAGATTCAGCTTTTTGGGGAAGCTGTTCCTCTAGTAGTCTGAGGGACTGGCTAGGGAGCTTCTGATACCGGCTGGGTTACTCGAAGTATTGCTATCAATTATAATTCTCCGGCGCCGAAGGGGGTCTGGTCGCTCCGGGAGGTTTTTTTTTGGGACTAAAGGTTATGTGAGTGATGCGGTATGATGGCCTACCGTAAAATCTCGTGAAATCCACTATCTCCATCAGCTCCTAATCTCCGGATTCTCAGTCAAAAGTCCCCAAGAAGGATTAGTGCTTTCCTGACACGGTATAGCCTGAGTCATTCTGTCTTGTTGGATCTCGTTAGCCTGACAAACTAAACCTATCGTGGGCTGATGTCGCGATTTACAGGGATATTCGTCACAGCTCGGAGATAGTGGATTTCACGAGATTATACGGTACCAAGAGGTGTATGATACACGAACTTTGAGTGGCTGTTGCCCGCCTGTTGTCCTATCATACATTTTTTACTCTACCTCCATCCACCACATTCATCCAATGACTAGTCTGAGATCGAGAACAAGTGATAAAGAATTACTGCTAACCATACCCGGCTCAATCTGGCTCTAGCCCCGCCTATTATCTTCAAGCGACTCAAGCCTGTAGCTTTCGGAGGCCGGCCCAGCTGCGGCCCATGGTTGGGCTCTATCAGGCTGGTTTGCCAGGGGGTTGGATGTAAACCGACTCCGGAAGCTCGACAGACTTCATTGTTTTGAGCAGCACCCCCGAATCCCACCAGCCTATATTGGCATAGTATCCAGCTTATAACTTACTGGATTACAAATTGGAAAGAAAGACCTTGTATAGTTATTGTGGTTAAAGAAAAAGTGCGAGAATTTGTTTCACACAATGCTGCATGAATCAGGACAACTGAAAGATTGTTCAAAGGTTTCGGGAATTAGAATTCTGTATACTACTAACCTTGACTTTCAATGGCGTCGTGGGAAATAAGCCACAAAGTTAAAAAGCTTTATCCTTTGAGTACCCGTTTTTTCCCGTTTGAAAGAGAAAAAGGTGTCTGCAACACGATCTCGAGTTATAGTTTCTATACTTTGACTAGGTCCCCTAGTTTTTATTTTTATTTTTAAGAAATCGGGAATCCATCTTTTTTACTCATATTGGTCCATCTGCATCTCACGAATAACCTTACTCGCTCGCGAGGCCTTACTCACAACAAAAATCCAGAGGACTTGCAAAACTCTACCTCCGCGAAACAAGCCAAAATCCCCTAGACGACAAAATGACTTCCGAAGGAGAAAGTGGCATAGTGTCACTTTCTGAATCGAGCTCGGAACAGCAGAAGATATATCAAGTAGCGGATCTATTCTCCGGAATAAACCGCTTTATCTATGGCACTGAACACACGCTCGAAGATCTCGAAAAGGTGCTGGAAGTCGCAAATGGAAGTATGGAGATTTTGAAGAAGGACATCGAGAACGCCGAACAAGCACTACTGGAAGAGAAGGGCCTTCTGCGCCGTTTGGTGATTGCGAAAATGTTAGCGATACGTCTGGCTGGGGGGGCAATCGGTGAGGGTGATTGGGGGAAAGGTGGGGAAGCAGAGCTGGCGGGGACTGGGGAAATTATCGAGGACTGTGGTCAGGCTATAGAACAGGAGTTAGAGGTCGAGACGAAGAAGGAGGAAGGAAAGTACAGGGAGAGGGAGGAAGATCTCAGGAGAGCGGAAGGGAAGATGGAGAAAAGAGAGGAAGCTCTAAAGGAAAGAGAAGAAGAGTTGAAAAGATTTGCCCAAGAAGAAGAGGTGCGGAGGCAAGCCAATTCGACGGAGGAAGCGGCGAAGAAAGGAGAAGAGGAGAGGTTGAAGAAAGAAGCTGAAGAAATAATACAACAACGAGAAGCGGATGTGGAAAAACGAGAGGAAGAGATGAGCGGATTGTTGGCAGGGATCCTGAGCGAAATGGAGGAACGTAAAAAACAGGATGAAGAGATAGCCAGCCAACGAGAAGAGGAATTGGATAAACGGGAAGCGGAGCTTAACCAGCGTATCGAGGAAGAGGAGAAGAGAAGGGAGGAGCAGAGATTGGAGGATGAGGAGAGGAGCAGATCTGAAGAACAGGAGAAAAGTTTGAAGGAAGAGCTGAGGAAGCTGAAAGAACAAGAACCTAAGGGACGAGCAGGGGAGGAATCAAAGAGGGGGGAGGGTCGGGGGCGGCGTGTGGAGGACACCAAGAGAGGTGGCAGAGTGAGTGGGCCGGGTAGGAGAAGGGGTAAATGATGTATGACCACAAGCTATCACCCGAAGGCAATTCCGAGGCCTTTTTCGAACAATGTCTCGCTAATTCAACTACTTCTAATGCCAGGCTCTAAGATATTTTCTACATGATTTCAAATATGCTTTCTCTAAACTAGCTACGGTTAAGCGCAACTCCAGCATGTACAGTTAGGTGGCTAGCTAGGGGGAAAAATTACGATATGAACGATACTGGCAAAATACTCAGAAATGCAGAGGAACTGAAATTATAGTGACCGAGTTTGAACTTCAAACCTCTATTAATCACCAATCCTGACCTCCGAGTACGTTTTGATGATCCAACTAGACAAATCTTTCCATCACCATAAAGTATCGATAGTCGTGAATCAGCATTTTCACATGTGAAGGCTTCCAAAGCTACAGCATGAACTCGGGGCGTCAGAAGGCAACACCGAGCCCTAATCTCTGGAGGACGGTAGAGTGGGCGGGTCGGTGGTAAACTGGGTGGTGATTGACAGAGGCGTGATTGGTAGAATTGCTATCAAGACCGAGCTGGGGGGCAATTTCCTGGCGGTCGCCTGAACTCAGGGCCCGAGTTACACAATCGCTTACCTTAAGTCTATCAATGGTGCGGAATAAGTAGTAATACTGTATCAAATTATGTAGTACTAGACACAAATCCCTTCTCTACCTGCTGAGAGAGTACGAAAAAGGCCACTCACTTATTTTATTTGTGCTATCACTTTTAAAAGGCCTATGCATACCACCGGAAGTAATGAGCTCGGATTGGCCCTTATCAAGATTTAGGTTCTCACTTGATGACAATCACAAGCTTCGAAATTGTGTGCTGTCGGCCCCCTCCCCACCCACAGAATTAAAGGCTCGAATCCCCACCGCCCCCATCACCTCTGCTGCATATTGTAAAATTTGCAATACGAAACTCGTGTTTCGGTCACCAGACACTTTTCCCGATATCTGTCAGCTGGCGTTTGCTGGTTGGTTGGTCCAAGATGCCACCGACACTAAATCCCATGCAGTCGCCCTCGCAAAGGCGCAAAGCACTAGGAAAACGGCACGGGTTGGTGCAGGTGAGGAATCCTTGTTTGCCTTCGCACTCTGTAATTGTCTCCTGCAGAGTTCGTTCATTTGTGACTGTAACCGCTTTATAAATTTTATGCTCAAGGCGCAGTTCGTGAGGTATACTCGACTATCAATTACTCACTACGAGCTCAGACCCCTTATCCTCGTGCTGGGGATACTTTCTGTGCATTCCGGGTCTCTCGGTGCACTATGGTATCGCGGTAGTTTAACTTGGATACCCGGATACCCTTACGTATACCGTAAAAACCTTTTCGATCCGTTGTCCCTGGCAAATCTATAGCATCCCGATTCAGAGACAAAGGCTCACGTGAAGTGTTAGCGCTTTCGTGACACGGTATATCCTGAACTCTCTGCATGCAATGGATCTCGTTACCTGGCTTTTGCGATTCCGTTACCCTGCCAGACCAGGACCATCACGGGCTGATGTGGTGATTCCCACAGATATTCCGCTAGCGAATCGCAGGTATTTTTACGGTACTATGCATTGGGGTATCGGAAAACTTGAGAGCTGGCACCAACCGGCGCATCGTATCACACCGGTCGAGCAGCGGCACTGAGTGCACCACTTGTGCCCTACTCGAGTACAGTATATCACACCTAGACCCACTTGTGCCGACGGGATGGGGCCATATAAGGTTTGCCAATGCCATCATTGCCCCACCCTGTCTAGTCGCAATCCGCCGAAGCAAGGCATTAATCAACCTGGGGTTGCCCGATCCTGGGGTTGCATATTAGTAACCTACAGTAAGTGCGGAATCAATCCTTGTAAGAAATTTATGTGGTATCATACATACCCCGCACTTAGTTGGGGGGGGCTAGATAAATGAATTTTCTTTGTTATTCGGAAAAACTCAGATTGCGATCATTGGGAATCACTCGCGGTGGAAATCAGGCAGATGGGGAAAGGATAATATATGGCTAGAAAAACTCAGAGGAACTGCAGGATTGAGGGGTAGAGATAATTGTTCGAATAGAGTTATTCCTCCTTCCCCGGCGACCCCAACGGGGGTGGTTGGTTGGCAATGCACTAGAGATGGTGAAAATTGCTAGAGTTTCTGGGGGGGTCTGATGTGGGGTGGTTGATGGAAGTTCCGGGAGTGTTGCCGATCGTTTCATTTGTTCTGGAGTTGACACGACTTGCGGAGAAGGCCCCCCTCCTAGTTATGATCTCGTCTTTCGTAACGAGAGGGTGCAGAGGAAAGGGGGATCCTAGAGGCATGGAGACATGTATGGTGATCCGGGGGAGGAGGGTCAGGATCCTATTACCATGTTTGGTATAGTGCGGAGCCCTGCACTTTCTGTTGGTCTAGAGTACGAGATAAGATAAAGAAGTTTATGAGCACATCTTCCCTACACTATTTCCAGGCACTGAGTGAATCGGCTCACTACTGCGACTCGATTTTCTAGACAAACAAAGAAGCAGCGGCTTAGCCCCCGACACACCCAGCAGTAAATTTGTTAGTGAATCAAGGGTGGAGACGGCCCGGCGGGGCCGAATGCGAGGGGTTTTGTGGTAATTTTCCCTCTTCTGGTGGGAATTGGGGAGTCTGGCAATGGAGGCTTCTTGAACAAACCAGGGTTTTTTTCGTCTGAGGTTTAAAGTTACTGTAGTACTGCATAGTCCTCTCATATAAAAAGAATTTAAAGAACTAAAAATGCACTTTTCCCAATCAAACTAAGTATGAAACACGGTCGGATAGATATCCCCGGACTGCTTTGTTACACTGAAGATTTTTGATGCGCAGATACATATTTAATGATACTGGTAGGCCTTAAATGCTGCTCAGGTAACAGGCAATCCGCCACCACACCTCGCCGACAGATCGATATAGTTCTGACTGCGATTCCTTAGATTACTATACCCACAAGTCACTACCCGCTCGATTTTAGTCATCGTGGCTTTCCCACATGTGTTTGGGGTACGGCATTATGCTCTCTATCATATTAAATAGTCCATACCATTCTTACTCATTCACGAGCTGAGGATAGCTCTCAGAATAAGCTCGCATGAAATTTCGGTCTTTCGAAAGTTTCACCTTTCAGGGCGTTTGGTTGGAATGGGCTTAGGTAAGCGCCCTTTTACACGTTTTCGGCCCAAGACAAAAATCAGCAAACGAATGAGAACTTCGCACTTCACTAACTGCACTCTATCCACGTGTGCTTTTAGTCTCTCAATTCTTCCGTACACATTCAAGGTCCAATCTATCCCATGGACCGATGAGACATGCAGATTCCGCACCTTCCATTAACGGAAGGTGGTGCCTATTACTAAACAACCGACTGATATCAAAATCTGCAGAAAAAGCAACCGCTCTACCTATTAAAGAAAAAAAAAATCGTGAAAGACAACTTTGCTAACTATGACACTGTATGAAAATCATGAAAACAATTTTGTACTTT
>Ga0307510_10004322_pt1 | contig 16721 bp, 22 predicted proteins | sample 12_EM_MG_FD_207224 | JGI IMG/M metagenome (GOLD analysis project Ga0307510, IMG submission 207224) | Populus trichocarpa ectomycorrhiza microbial communities from riparian zone in the Pacific Northwest, United States - 12_EM | ecosystem: Host-associated > Plants > Roots > Unclassified | place...
TAGCATGCACACACCATTTTGTACAATCCTTGAATATTGTATCTACACATTATTCAATAACTATAGCACTTTGAACCCCTCCAATAATTCCCAATAAAATTGAGTTTACAATAATAAATATAGAAAAAACAAACTGAGTATCCTTTTAATTCAGTCTTTTCTTCAAGCAACTTCTTTGAGCATTAAAGGTATCATACCACTATAGTGGCCTACTTATGTTTTTTTTCCATCTCACCTCTAAATTATATGATTACTCAGCAATTTTATGTTGCATTTTGATGCCAAGACCTGAGATTCACACCAAAAACTGAAGTTTTGAAACCCGCATGCCACTCCTGCTACTTGCCTCTACTAAATTAAAAAACCGTACTTTTATTCTGCTTCACTTGGTCTATATTTGTATAGTTTTTTTATATTATTTGAACCCCTGTAGGGTGGGTTATGTTCGATTGCAAACCCCTCTAAATGAGGTTGACACTTATACGTTCTTGCATTATACCTCTCACTCCCTCCATCATCCCCCCGCTTTCCCTCATCACTCGAATTATTCACCCTCCTCCTTTTGCTCTCAGCTACCGGAAAACCAATGGCTGAAGCCTCACCCATATCATCCACCACCACCGCCACTCTTGACTCAGCCACACCCAGCTTCGCCACCAGCATCACCCATACATCTTCCTCCTCCTTCGCCACAATTAACCCACATATCTTCTCCAAGGGCTCAACCACCATTTGCTGCTCAGGCTCCTTACCCCTCTCAGGGGAAGCCATCTCAGAAATCACCACCTCCACCTGCATCCCCTTTCCCGCCTCTTTCTGCAACATATGATTCCTCTTCGATAAGACAGAAACATGATGTCGCAACTTGGATACTTCTTTCTCCAAGTCCATGATTTTTTGTAAGCCAGCTGAAGCTACCAAATCCGCCTTTGCAACCTTGGTCGCTGAAAATGTAGTAGACCCACTCTTAGTAACCATATTTAACAGATACCAAGTCGTTAATGGAAGACGAGTGTTAGGTGGTACCGGATCTCTAAGAACAAGCAAGATGGGTAAGACAGGGGCACTTTATCGTAGACGGAGACATGTTTAGGAAGGTGTAATATAAACGTGCGTAAAATAGTAACAAAGATTTTTATTGTAATAACCTATTATATTGATAAGGTCTCTTCTCCTTAGTGTGATGATTTTAGTAAAGCTCGGAAGGCACTTCGATATTTATATTCCACGTTGATGGAGTGTGCGGCCTACAAGTATTTACCATACTAACTACGTACCTGCTAACCATTCCGAACATTTCCTTATAGGGTGAACACCTTTTGATCCTGAATATAATTGCCCCACCATTGACTTCTGGACTGACGAGCTCTTAGTTTCTCTAGTGTAGCACCATGTCCCAGTCAGAGTTCACAACCCTTCTTCCGTCACGAGAAACTGAAACTTGTTTGCATGCTTGGACAGTGTCCTCATCATCGGACGAATGAAGTGGCCAACTTCGGAATTGGACCTATTGCAGTAGCAGATATCACTTTGGCTTCCTGCGTATAGGCTTTGGTCAGACTAGGAGTCGGGATCATACTGGTGGCACAATTCTCTCATAGTCCTTCCTTACGGAATAGTCCTACATGGTAATATACCATTGGTGTGGGTGGGTTCATACTCATTGTATTCCAGAGTAGACACGACCAAAAGTCCTGTTACTTTGGTGACATAGTTTCCTGTGCCGAACTGGTATGTCTGTAGCTTTATGCAATGTTGACCGATTTCGCCCGGGACGCCTTCATCAGCTCGTCAAAGGTCCCCTCTTGTATATACTGCGAACACTATCTGGTTCCGACCCTGTCTATATGTCGTCACACCATCCCAACGCCAGGTGTTAGCTTCACAGGGTGAACGTGGGGTAACCCGTGGGCACACAAAAATAGGTGGAAAAGCTAGATTGTTCCCATATGCCTAACAAAGAGGAACTAAAAATAATAGATGAAAGAGATAAATCTCTCTTCCAGTGATGAAATTATAGTAAGAGTAGGGTGCGCTTAAACTAAAGACTTGAAGCCTTCATGAGAGGGTGTCCAAGGAACGCTATTGGTCGAAAACCGAAATGTGAGTGATCACAGGAAGGTGCAATTTCAATGGCTGTGGTTGTAAGAGACGTGATGGTTTTGTGTGCGAAAACATCCCCCATGGCACTTTTACCTATACTCCCGTGGCTTGATTGAAACCAGAAGGGCCTATTGTGGACCAGTGCATGTTTAGTGATAGGTAATCATATATAGTATAAGCTTGCCAAACTCAGTGGAAAACCCCACCATACTTGTGGTACTGAACTCATGGCAGCCTTGACTGCATGGCAAGTTTGGGGATCATATACCATATGTGGTTAGCTGTCACCTGACAAGCAATTGTCCAAAACTAGGCCTCCTGATTTCAATCCTGCCACGTGAGTTCAGTAGTAGGTGGTTGGTGGCGGTACCAGTGTGTGGGTGTCGACGAGTACAATACCGTAAAATCTCATGAAATCCACTATCTCCATCAGCTCCCAATCTCTAGATTCTTGATCAAAAGTTTCTAAGAAGGATTAGTGCTTTCCTGACACGGTATAACTTGAGTCATTCTGTCTTGTTGGATCTCGTTAGCTTGGCAAACCAAACCTATGTGGGCTGATGTCGCGATTTGCAGGGATATTTGTCACAGCTAGAAGATAGTGAATTTCATGAGATTATCGCTTAGAGAGGTAAAGTAGCGAAATTCAGAGCAGCCTCGAAATTTTGCCATACTCACATATAACATAGAGGGGTTCGGATTACTAAAGAAAGTAAAAAATATAAAGAAAAACACTATTATTACTGTCCAATACCATGAACTAGAGGAAAACTCGAGCGACAAAGAACAAGATAACAGCGCTGGCACTGAAAGCTAGACTGATGAATTTGGACGTTCGGCCCTCTCTGCTCCTGTCTCCACCGACACTACAAACACAATCCCTGAGTAATCCTTACAGTATATACCCGGATATGCCCTTCTTGCAGTATAGCATACTTCCGAACTCGCTTAGGCTCTAAGCTTTTATTAGTAATATAGGATTGGCGTGTAGGGTTGTGAAGGCGAAACTGCCTGTATTGCTTATCGAGAAACTTAAACTTAAGCTTATTAAATACAAAGGAAGGTGAGCAAGTTGGGCTACGAGTGAGAGATGTTTGAGCTGTGGTTAAAAGAGCAGTAAGAAGGGAGGAGTGAAAGACATGGTGAGAAACAAGGAAACCATTGGTGCCGGTAAGCCGGTAGCCATTAATGATAGCTGTATCAAGTAACTTGTAGAAGAAAGGCTGCCAATTGCCTCGAGCAGCTCGCTGTGTAGACAAATATGATTGTAGTTGATCAGCAATATCAATACTGCCCATATACTGGTTATAATTATCGTCGATGTTGGGAATTGGAAGAAGATTTCTTTGTTGATTTTCAGCAAAAGGTCTTCAGAGCCGCGGTAGCATTGGTACTTGTTTCCCTAGGCTTCTGGCGCATTTCTTTCTCTACCTCGGCACTGGAATCAAGATTATGCATAGTGGAAAGTAGATGAACTGTGCTGTCATCCTGCCACAAAAATACCATAATGGGTGGAATACCCCATTCAAGTTGGCATGCTTGATCCACCTTAGCCTTCCTTGATGTATCTCGTATCTCATGAACTACTACTCCAGTAGGGAAATTCCACTCTAGAAGACCTACTGCCTTATCCTTACTAATATTTAGAATATTAGGAAAGTCTTTACTGCTGGTATGAACAGTTCTACATGCTCCAATACTAGAGTCTAGTAGGAGTGCAAATAGACGAATATTTGAGAAGTAGTGGTCTATATATACAATGGAAAAGTGTGATCAGTATGGTAGCCTCACTAGCATCTGAAGAACAGCTGAGGAAGTAGGTAAAAGAGTATAAGGCTTCTTTTGCTCAACTGAAGTAGCAAAGTCTTTAACCTGAGATGTAAGCTTCCAATCATAGGTATAGCCAGCATCGCATACTGCAAGTACTTTATAGCCTAAACCAATAGGCTTATTCGGCATTTTAATAGTAAGCGCCGATCTGCCCCAAAATTGAATCATCATCTCGTCGATTGCTGTATTGATAGAAGGAAGAAAACACTTCTTAGCTGAATTCCCGATTATTCTATTCAATGGCTCTAGCTTTTTCCACCACTGCTTCTGCTGGATTGACGACTTGCTTGACTCAGAGATGTGAAAGTACGGCATGAGCTTTTGGAACCTGGTGTAACTCATCTGCATCATTGGCTCTCGGAGGATGCCTTTAATTTGCCGCCAGACGCGCTTTGGGCTTGCCCCTTTTGATAGACCCATGTAGATTAAAAGTGTGAAATACACTAGCAGCTCAGAAGGCGAGGTTGGATACCACTTGCAAATAAAGAGATGATGTAAACTAGCTAATCCAGCCCTATGAGAAGCAGCATATATATTGGTATATTTTGCGAGAAGGCTGACCTGCTCATGGGAAAAAAAACAAAGAAAAGAGTTTGTAAGAGTTCATAGAGCCAATGGCAGCATCTATTGCTTGAGCTTTGTGATGTGGAAAGAGTCCCTGAAAGGGAATATGCGATGGTGGAGCAGGAAGCTGTTTGATCTTCTCAATAGTGGAGAGTTTGTCGCTGATAGTGGAGGGCTGCTTTTCCTTTCTCGTCACCGTCTCAACCTTAGATTTGCCAGAAATCTTTCTGCTTTCCTTCTGGCCACCGCTTCAGTTCTCCCTGTCCCCCAGATCTCGTTCTTTTTAGATATTAGGTTAGTAGTAGGTATGGGAAGCTGTCATCATATGTGTTGGGGTGGAGTAGTCGGGTAAGTAGAACCGGTTGTTGGCTCTTGGCGGTAATGTATCTCTATATCTACCTTCGGTCATCAATAGGAAATACACTAAGTCATTCTTCCACCACCACCACGTTCCTATCCTTCTTAGCTCTTTCGCTCTTTGCGCCACCCTTCAGATCCCCATTCTCCTCGCATATTCCTCTTGTGAGACTCTTCCTCGCTTCAGGACAGTAGGTTTCCATAACCGGTTGGTGGAGTTGTCCAGTTTGTAATCATGTGCAGCACTTGGAAACCGCTGTTTACTTTTGCTGAGCTATTTGTCCCAACACTTGTTTTACTACTATGCACTTTCTGTCAGCCAATAGGCTTCCTTCAAGAACTCCAATAGTATTTTCTCTATTACCTTTTTGGTTTTGCAACAGGGGCATCTTTTTCTCAATAATCAATATTATAGCTGCTCGTTCAACCTCTCTCAGCACAGTTTTCACCTTAGTTTATGTTGCGATGATGTTGAAAATTGATTATTAAGCCCCTGTCTTAGACAGTACTATTGCGCAACTTCATGGCAGCACTGAATTTCGTTGTTTCATCTCTCTAAGGGATACTGTACTACATGTGCTGTACATAGGGTGGGTATAATTTGCTGGAAGGGAAGTGGGAAGGGGATTTTGTTTCTTCAACACATATGGGTACCTCTAACAGGGGCACTCTGTAGGAAGACGGATCCTAAGATTGCGACCGCACCGAAGAATCAAAGCAGATGTAAGGATCAAAATAAAGATAAAGATTTTCAAAGTAGAATCAAGTGGTAAAACTTAATATGATTAAGCCTGAAAGCTTCACTCAAAAAGTTCCCTCCAGGATCATTGGTTATCAGAATAGGGTGTCTCTCGCTTTAGTTGAGTAGAATAATGTAAAGCCAGAGCACACCCGTCAACTATTCTGACCTTTCGTGAGCACCCTGCTCAGCTCAGGGCTGTTCAGGTAACCTTCCTAAAGTGAGCTAACACTCGGAGGTAGCCGGACCGCTTGGATATTAACTATCTCCACAAATAGGAAGTCTTCCTGGTGATGTCTCTCCAGCTCCATCTGCATGAGGGAAAACTCTTTCCTATGGGTAGCATATCAGAGGTCGACCGACATGCCCACCATAAAGATAATATCCATTGGGACTTACTGGCCCAGCATTGGTTTTGTCTATACAAGCCACGCAGTCTATCGCCAAATCTACTTAGCTATACTAAGCTTCTAAACCTGACTGGATGCTCCAATGAGAAGAAATCTCCTGCTGCTTGACTGCCTGGGAACTACCTATAGCCAACCATGCGGGACCCTCTTAAATCGTGACAAGACTCACACCTCTAGAGTCCACTAATAACCTATGGTAATGCTAGTATTCACGGGGTAGCCTGGGACTGGCATTGGGGTGGTTGTCCTGGAAGCTTGGCAGCCTTCCCGGTCAGCCCCAAGCCCTCTACAGTTGACTATACTACTACCCAGAGGTTAAAGTATGCCTGTAGGTAGTTGCCAGCCAGTATTCAGGTGGCACCCCAGGGGGCGGTCACCCTCACAGCCCGTATATATCCTGCGAACAGCTTCTGGTCGGTTGGACGGCCAAAACTGATATGGTCTTGTGGGAGCATTCCTATGGATTTCACTTCACTACGAAGCTTACAACTATACAGCCGTACAGTGCTGTCATACGGTACCAACGCTGGGGCCGCAGAGGGGTGATAGGGATATCCCCTGAAAGTTACAAGATGTTCAGACCACTCCTGCTCTGTCAATAGCCCGTTTCGTGCCAGATGAAGTGGCCCAATAAACATCTAAGAGCCCCATTATAGTGGGATAACTTTCTCCTAAGTCCGCAGATGACTCTGTCGGTGAAGGTAGAGTAATCATGTTCCCAAGGTAGGGTAACTTCACTCCCCCATGCCTTTACTGCCTTTGGGGGTCCGCGCGACCACATATAATGTTGCCTCAGAAACCCATGCAACGTTTACTATGTGTCTTTAACTTTACGCGAACATGTTCTCTGAAGGTTACCCTGCCCAGCAGGGTAACCTTAGCCTACCTGGGTTACCTTGTCTAACCCCATGTCACCAAGTCACTTTGTAGACACTTGTACCAACTAATGCCTACCTGTAGTATACTAAGTATACTGTTCTAGCCTCAATCTGGTTACCTCTTGGTATACCATATCGGCTTGAGTCTAGTCTACTGTAGCTATCTATCTGTAGGGTCGTTACAGTACCGCAAGTTCTTTATGAGTCGGAATCGCACTAGAGTGAACTAAGATGAAACTAAGGCAACTGAGCTAACAGGAAGACAGGAAGAATGCCAAGTCGCAACAGTTTAAACATAAAGAGTGACTATTGGGCACATTGAGGAAAATCTCACTAGCAATGCTTCTAATATGTAGTATGAAATTGGAATTTATCTCTTGGACTGCTGAAATGGTGGAAAGCTTTCTGCCACGGGTCTCAGTGCCTGAGACAGAAATTTCTAAGATGCATTCTCAGTATTCTCGAGTGATGATGTGAGTAAGTACATCTTGTTGCTAATATTGGCTACGGTCTGGAACTTGCACACCTGTGAACCTTTAGTAATTAACAAATGTTGCTTATTAACCTGGGTCTCCAACACTTTGAGGTGTAGGAGAAACATTTCTACTGTTTCAGCATTCCAAGAGATAGCGCCATTCCCAGTGATACAAGCAGATATTATACTTGGAATTTTCTGACTGGTGGTGAGATGGCTCGGATACTGGCTGGCAGACAATGGACAAACGACAACATATTTAACAAAGAGGCTGTCCGTAGCATAGTGGGACCTCTGGCGATTTCAGAGACTATCACTCAGGGGAAAGGGCCTATAACCATACTGGGTCTCCAGACTAGTAAAGGGAATACTCCTCCATACATTGCTTTACATCGCACAATTCCTGGCGCGTTTAAATACAATATTGAAAACAATGCAAATGTTCTGGAACCATGTTCTGCATCAGCAAAAAGGTGGCCTGTGTCAGATACAGTAGTGTTGCCTCCTGGCTCTCCTAGGTTGGACTCTGTGTCCTGTGCGTCCTGTGCGTTCTGTACCCATGCACCACATCTGGTTGCGTCTGGTGCATCCGGAGACCCTTGCCTACTCTGGGTTCTGTCCGGACACAGCAACTAAGCAACTCTGCCTCCCATGCATCCTGACCAAAACCTCAACACTATTGCATATCAGGATTCACCACTACCCCTGATTCTCTTTTCCGCCTTCTTGTCTTCTAGCCAGGATGTGAGCAAGGAGTATTTCTTGGCAAAGAAAATATAGTTAGTGCTGGCGCCTGGTGAGAAAGCCATCATACCTGTAATCTTAAGTTTGCGCTAAAGACTTAGGGTTCTATTTTCAGAACTTCATCTTTGAGGGAGCGAAAATGCCAGCTCACTCCAGTCTGAAAGCGAGTGATAGCTATAACACTCTCAAGTCTAGCATAGTGCCTGGTGGTATCTCGGCACTTAGCCTCAAACTAGACACGACGCGACACACCCTTTTCATCACAATACTCAACACATCCGCAAAAAAACCTTTTTCTCCGGACGGACAGAGCCCGCTTCCAGACGAATAGCGTCAGCTCTTTGCGTCCTGTCCTCCCGGATCTCCCGTGCCTTCTTTGCCTTTCATCCCTTGCGTCTGGTGCACCCGGACACCCCACTTTCCCTCCACCGCGTCTGACGTGCTTGTTGCGGCCCCACCCCCTCCTAGTGCCACCCTCTTGTATCCGCCCCCTTAATCTCTCGTCTACTGGCCTCCTGCGTACTCCTTGCGGTTGCACGCGTACGGCGGCCATCTCTGCTACCCTCCTACCTCTTGCGACCTAGATCTGTCCGCTTCCATCCGCGTCCGTCCGCTACTATCCTACTCCCTTTTTTCTTAGTCTGCACCCTACGGTCACTTGCATAATTCCCTTCCTGTTCACAAGACGCCCCGCGCGGCCGCCATGCAGACCCCCTAGTTTGGTTGGCTTCTCTCCCCGCAGGAGAGCATAGTTTCGCATTAATCATCCGCAGAACTCAGGCGGCCGAGTTGAAGCCGGACACTTTCTACGGGAATCTCTCCCTTAAGTCGCTGGCTTCAACTTGGCCGCCTATTCAATTCAATTTATTTAAAACATTCCCTTAAATGCCCATGGATCTTGTAGTACTCCTCCGGCCGAGTGGAAGCTGGACACTCAATATCGGCACTGCCACCTTAAGTGTACGGCTTCAACTTGGCCGTATATTCATACGGCACAATTCATCCTATTTAAAACATTCCCTTCACTGTCCGCGAATCATGTATTACTCCCGCGGTGGAGTTGAAGCCGGACACTCAATAAGGGAACTGCCACCTTAAGTGTCCAGCTTCAACCCGGCTAGATATAGGTGTGGAACAATTCAACCGATTTAAAACATTGCCTTAAACGCCCACGGATCGTGTAGTACTCCCGCGGCCGAGTTGAAGCCTGACACTGAATATGGGCACTGCCACCTTAAGCGTACGGCTTCAACTTGGCCGTATATTCATGCAGAACAATTCAATCTATTTAAAACATTCTCTTAAATGCCCGCGGATCGTGTAGTACTCCCACGGCCAAGTTGAAGCAGAACACTCAATACACGAACTGCCACCTTAAGTGCCCAGTTTCAACTCGGCTGAATAAATACTGTACATAATTGGATAGAATAATTTAATATATTTCATTAAATGTCCTCAGATCAATTCTGTGATTCACTATCCATTGCTTCTTACTGCTAGGAATTACCTGCGCCTGTCCAATCACTCCCCCTATACTGACTATTCGCATGTCTCGACTATTGATCCAGTTGCCCACTCGAATATGTCAGCTCGGAATGTGAAATCTGCCACCATTGTTCGAATCGAGTATGCGAACTAATGCCAGGCGATGGACAGCTGCGGCCTGACTTAGAATATTTCTTATCTTGAAAGGTGCTAGCAACCGAGCCACCACGTGTCCCCGCCAATCTCCATAGTTCGCTTCCCCACCAGTCTGGACCCACACCCAATTGTTTCTAGAACCACCGTTGCGGAATGCCTTTGTTCCAGTGCAGCGGGCACGGTGGATCTGGAGCCTGTCAGTTTCCTGAAAGTTGGGCACTGGGATTTCAAGCTGAGCAAATCCTTCTACAGGAAGTAACCTGAGTTCGGCGGGGTCCGCAGGCAACCAGTGGTCCTCTGCAGCAGTCTGCCTGATAAAACACAGTATCTCCTCCATCATGTTGGAATAATGGATATCGAGAGCTGTGCATAATTCGGTCAGCATGCTGGTGTTCTTCATACGGCCTTTAAGAACCTGGCAAGGTGTGCTGCGACTTGAAACAGTCGGCATTTCCATCCCACTATCTTCTACTACGATCACACCTTCAACTTTCGAAAGTGCTTCTATTGTCTGCAACCTTATTCCTAGGGCGTGCTGGCGGCCATAGTGCGACCAGATCTGTCGGGCAGCTTTCGTGTTTGACCTGCGGTAGCCATCTTTAATCTGATCCTTATGTGCTAGTTCACGGATCTCGGTTGAATACATCAATATGGACCCAAAACGCCATATGCGGGAGGCAAAGTGAGTCATGTAGTGCATCTTGATGAAGTTGAAGTGGTTCTCACGCCATATCAAATCTGCCTGCCGATCAGACCTTTCAACTCTTTTGATCAGCCAGCCGACGGCAATTAGCGACAGTTCTATTGTGGACTTCTTTAGCACACTAATCTGCTATTAGTTCTCTTAGCTCCCGATCCTGGCGATTTGCTTGAGTGCGTGTAGCCTTCGAGGTAAGGAACTTAAGAAAAATGTCCTTTGTCCGGTGGAATATCTGCAGATAGCTATCCATGTAGGAAAGTGTGTCTGGTGTATGACTACGATATTGAGCCATGAGAGTGAAGTCCACCAGCGCGCTAACACGCTTCAAAGCGCTCTGGAAATCCTGATACTGAGAACTGTACGGATTTCGCAATGCAGATGCCAATATGGCTGGAATACAACGGCCGAGATTGCGTATCTCCTTTCCTTGCCATTGTCTGATTTGGCAATAGGCCTTTTTTGGTACGCTGAATCTGGGGTAAGGAGGAATTTCTTTCCAAGCATTGTCCAACGCCTGCTGCCGTATATGCTTTTTCAGGAATCCTTTCACCCATTCCATCATATGATTGAATAAGCCAAGGTAGATGTTGTGCAAGAGGTCCGGCTTGTGTAGGTCCGCGGGGCTTACTCGGTAGAGTCCGGTGAATACATTCTTTCCTATTTTTACGCCCAACCGCTGCCAGCATTCTGCAATGCTGGCCTCTTCTGCCGGCTCATGCCTCAAGGCTTTCTCTCTATATAGCATGTAGTTGCCAGTCTCATACATCTGCCGCGGATCCCCACCGAGCTCCTCGCACGGAACCTCACACTTTGGGCATGACTTGCTGCCTATTCCTTGCAAGGCTGCATGCTTAGCATGATCCGCGATCTAGGCCGACAAAATGGGAAAACAAAGGCATGTTTTGCCCTCTGCACAATCCATTACCGTTCCTTCTTGGGCAACCTGCTATAATAGTGCCAGGACATCCGCGTTGGTCTGCCACTGGGCTTCGTTGGCACAGGCTGATTCGCCAGTGAACTTTGGCGGTACTGGAAGCAATGCTAGAAGCAGGATTGGCATCTTGACAGGGCTGCTTCTTGTCCTCGAAAGGATATTGCCAATCGTCATGTATACCGGCCAGGCTTTCTTATCTCCGGGGAAATTGGTAAGGTGCGTCTGGTCAGACAATCCGATAATGGGCACCACAGTGGACCGGGCGGGCAAAACCTTCTACCAAGGAACGGAATGCGCTGTTAGCACTGGAAACACCACTCCAAGAATTTGTCAGGACCTATCTCATACCTGCATATCCCACCACCAGTCCGCCGTATGCATCTCTGAATATAATCGCTCCCCAGTTGAATCATATTCTCGAATTGGTGCGTAAACGATATCTGTGCTATACGCGAGCTGACGGATCAGGTAGCAGACACAGTCAATAATATTTTGAGAATAGAAAGTTGTTGCATGTCGACCATCATCAATACTGGCTTCCGTCCACACCAACTATTCACGAAATGGGTCCAGTATGTCAAGGTGTTGTCGCAAGGTATAGGCCGACCGGAATGATCTGCTATCCGTACCACCTAAACCTTCCACAAAGTACGCGTCGATCTGCGACTTGGCTACCTTGCTCCGGACAAACCAGCTCACCAAATTAAAGTAGTTTTCAGATGAGAAAAGGCTCCAAGGGTCATCGGTCATGGCTTTGTTGAGCTCTGTATAGCCAGCAACTTCGCCGAGTAGTCTGCCAGTACCGGTAATAGTTTCTTGACCCGAAGGGCGCACGCGGACTGGTAGGTGGGAAACTTCTTCCGTGTCTGAATTGTTCTGCATATCATCTATCTCACCACTTGCTGTATGGAAATCTGGGATCTCGAGGCTGCAATCAGATTCGTAATCTGAGTCGGTCAGGTTTTCAAGTTGATCACAAACAAAGGTATGTCCCATGGAAGCCGCGTCCGCAATCGCGCTGCGGGAAAGAACGATATCAAGATGCATTTTCTGAAGATGTTTTTCGTCTACAGCGGCTTGTTGATAACGTCGCCTGCAATAAGGGCACTATGTTGGCTTTGAGGTCATCGTGTGTGGTGTTGCTCTTTCAAGTACTCTGGCGGATGCGTAAGCGGATGGGCTGAGCGGCTGCAGCGGACTCAGTCTTTCCAAGTGAAGGGTAGGTTTCTTTCAAGGGGTAAATCGCGAAAATTTCAAGTTTGTTTAGTCGGATGACGAATGGGTCCAGACATTCAAGCTGCCAACCGTTATTTACGGTTTAACTTGTAAAACCTGTTCTTTGTTGAGCTGAGACTATGGGAGCCTTGGCTCATGGGTGGCAGCTCCCATGCGGCTCCATTGCGCCTTAAAACCTTCTCTGAAACCTATCGTCATTGTAGGTGGGTCATGTGACTTTTCAAGATATTCAAGTTTGTACAGGGTACAATCCTGCGAAGCCCACTAAAACCGTCCTTGTGTGGCCTATATAAGCTCTCTCTTTCCCCCCTTCCATCTTCCCTCCATAATTCTTTCCCCAATCACAATGATATCCTCGATCCGCCAGCCCATCCTAACAGGACCCACAAAGCGCAGCACAACCTCTCACTCGTTCGCAGTATCACCAGTGTATCCTCAGCTCATTTCAGATTACTTATCTCCGTTTCCCTAGCCAATAACCCCTTCACAGCCATTACTATTTGCAAAACTCCCTTTACCGTCCGCCAGGCCTGCTCTATTTGCATTTTTGGATCTTCTACAATCCCTCATCCTCAAAAGTACCAGCATCAACTAGCGGCCATCCTCCATCCACTGAGGGACTATTTAAATCCCCCAAAAAAACAGCCTCTATCTGATCCATCAACCACCCCCCACCCCAATCACTATTACAATGGCAGCCTCAAAGGCGGGTCTCACTTGCGAAAAATTGGCGTCCTTTAAAAACGACGGTGATGTTACCTGGTGTAAGCACGTTTGCGTCTTTCCCCACCCACGAACCTATAGTCCGGAGTACAAAGCCTGGCGAAATGCTATGAAACGTAAGATGGAGCAAGACAGGATCCCAGGGTGGAAGCAGAGTACTGCCGCACAATGGGCGGCCATCCAGGTACATGGTCTTACCCTCGGGCCTGTTAGCCAGAGGTCGGGACTCTGGCAGGCTGATAACCGTGGTGGGGAACGTTTTACTGAATGCCTAGACCTTTTGCTAAAGGACATAGCAAAAAAACATCAGGGTATTTTAAGAGACGTGTTGAGAGCACCTGTTGCCGCTGTTCCGGTTGCGGACCCCACCCCCGCCAGAAATGATGGTAAGTTATCCCCAAGCGTCCGCAATACAGATATTCCATATATGCTAATACAGCTCCTGCAGGTCTCGCTGGTCCGCGGTCTGTCCGTCTCTGGATAGATGAGCCATCCGTAGTCTGCCCAAGCAGCCCACTTCCTGTCGGGATGGACAAGATCCAGTGGCAAAGTCGTGGACATGTTTACTGGATGGAGCTAACTGAGCACACCTTTCTGAACCTGCTAGCAGGCATAGACAAAACCATGGCACCAGGAGTCGGATTTCGTATGCTTATTGGTGCGACGAGACAGGGTACACGTCTGCTACAGTATAATCCAGAGGAGCCGCTGCCGCTTGGTGAAATGATCCAAATCACAAATAGCCGACCTGTCCGCATATCGTAGTCTTTGAATTCCCCAAGCGAACCAATGGATCTGCTCTTCTGTTGCTATCAAAGGAATGATATAGAGGATAACACTCCTCCTCCCGGTGAGATCAGGTTTGCTCCACATGATAACCAGGGCCCCCCTCCAGACGCCTCAGATGACGGGTCCGCCGGTAGCCATGATGGACAGAGCTCAGATTGCCACCAGCCAGAGTCATCCGCTGCGGCCGCAAAGCGAACCACCTCATCTAGGACCACCAGGAGCAGTAATACCACAAAAAAGACTAGGCGAACACACCGCATCAATTGGGCGGACATTGGCTAATCCGAGCCAGAGTCTTCTGGTACGCAAGCTTCTGTCCCTCGTGCTAACTTGGGCACTCGTGTTTTGAGGTCTAGTAGACAAGGAGAACAGGAGACTGACCTAAAGAAAGCATCCTGGACCCCAGCGAATAACAGTGCTGAACGCAACCTCGCCGTCATGCAAGAGGCCTATGAGCCATACGGTTCGGAGGGAAGTCCGGAACCCTAGCGGAACGTGGCCCGCCAGGTGGAGGCAATCGATGCCGGCATTGAGGTTGAGCCAGACACACGCGATGGGGAGCATAATGTGAGTCGGCAACTTGCTAACAAGCCTAGTCTGACAAACAGTCTGTCTCCATTTACTCTCAATCCGGGTCAGTATCATGCGTCTGCAGCCTCTGAGCTGGTACAGGCGAGAAGGTCAGTCGTGCATCTTTTGATGCTGGCCTCAGGAGCTGAGCAGCCTATCAACACATTGGCGACATAAGTCGATACGCCCAGCAGAAGCCATTCCCCCTCCGATCCACGTACAGGCGATGTGTGTGCAGATATTCCGACAGCTGAAGAAGTCGGATGAGAATTAAGCCCGCCAGCTAACTACCCAACCGACTCGAGTGCATACTCTACATCTGGTAAGTTCTGGTGACGACTACCAGGTTTTTCATCCATTCTGTTAGCAAGGTCTGCCGCAGTTCCGGCAGAAATGGGTGTTCGGAGTCCGCTCAAGTCCGTTTCTGTCCTGGCTCACTAGCTCTGCGAACAAAGCTCTCCTGCCCCGACCAATGTGGCTAATGTCTAGCTACCCGAGGGCGCAGGTCTATTTCAAGCAATTTACAATAACTAGGCCACGATGGACCCTTCCACCTTTCCTTTTGGTGTTTTCACTTTTGGTTCTAGAGTTCATGTTATTCTCCCTGTTTCCTGACTATTTCTGTTTTAGATTAGCCCGCTACGTCTGGGTTGCTTGCCCTGATCAGTATACTCAATTTAGACCTGTGACTGTCCGCAGATCCTGCGGGTGTTTCCTTTGGGTGTTTTTCATTTGGAGTTTAACTTTTAGAGTTGTGCGAGTTATTCTTGTACGTTTTCCCGCACATTTCTTGTTTGGATTGGCCTGGCTGTTGCCGTTCCAGGTTGCCCAAACCCAATGTAGTCTACAGACACTTTGTTGCTCTACAGGGTCCCTCTTAGAGTTTTGCAGACCATTCTTGTTTGCCACTAGCTGTTCTGCGTTTACCTGGTAGGCTGGTGGGATCTGCTCTCGGAATATTTGCAGATCATTCTTGCTCTTTTCCAGCTCTTTTTCATTTGGTATATGTTCTCTCTGCTGGCTTTAGCGGTTTGCTCTTTGGACTTGTGCGGATCATGCTTGTTCTTGTCTAGCTGTTTTTCATTCGGGGTTGCCCCTTTCATTACTATCCCTATCCTAGCCTTTCATCTTATATCCCATCAGTTGAGCCTTAGCGGCAGATTTCACTTTCTGAGATTAGCGTCCGGGCCCGAGCCCTAGCATTACCCGCACTTGTTTCTGTCCGCTTGGCAGACCTACTCAAACTAGATTTGGTCTTACATTCTGATAAACCTTTTTGCATCTAGTTCAGGAACCCCAAGTACCTAACACTCATAGTGCCCCAGTGAAATCGCAGCGCGACCAAGTCTTCGGTTGCAAATTCCTATATCAGGTATCAAGCTGCAATTAGGACGCGCGGTGTGTGCTAACGCCAGCGGACATGAAAGGGAGTGATGAACTGTGAATGTCCTTAGTTCTTAAGGAAGCTGGGCCGACCATTTCAATCTTCCAAGTTCACACCCCATATCGTGCCCTTGGCTACCTACCAATAGAGGCTTCCTGACACCACCTGCACCTCAACGTCATACACTGCAATTCTCTTCTATTACTATTCACCTGCATACTCTGTCACAACAACACCGGCGGCTTATAGTGGACCGAGTGCGTTCATCGAGGCAGGAAAGGCAAAGGGAGGGCCTTCGCGGACGTTCCTCGCGATCTGGGTCCAAGGACGGATTAACTATAATAACATCACCCAGTATTGAGTCTGTTATGGCTTGGTCCGCCGTAGGTAGAAGGAGGGATGCCGTGCGGGAGCCAGCTTCTTCACGACTCCAGGTACCAGAGCCTGTCCTGTACAACTGGCAGCAGGTCTTAGAGTCAGGGGATGAGAGTCTAGACTCTAATGAGGGGAATATGAGGGTAATGATGGCCAGAGTGAGGAGAGTGAGGAGAGTGAGGAGAACGAGTTAGGCCAGCATGGGGAGGATACGGATCATCCATCAGCCTGGGGAGCACAAAGACCAATTGGGCGTGAGTTCCTTAGCT
>Ga0307510_10004323_pt1 | contig 16721 bp, 15 predicted proteins | sample 12_EM_MG_FD_207224 | JGI IMG/M metagenome (GOLD analysis project Ga0307510, IMG submission 207224) | Populus trichocarpa ectomycorrhiza microbial communities from riparian zone in the Pacific Northwest, United States - 12_EM | ecosystem: Host-associated > Plants > Roots > Unclassified | place...
GAAAAAGACTAAATGATAACCTTTGTGATATTCTTCTTGGTGACCTCCGTGGTAAAATCAACCACAGAGGTCACTGAGAGGTTTTCGCAGAGAAGCACAAAGTAGTTTCAAAATAATTGGAAATTATTACTACAAGAACGGCAACAATTGCCGACCTGGATATATTATTGGATTTTGAACAAGGCGTAATTCAATCCGAACGGCCATTTGATCCCACTATAATGAAAGATCACATTCACTATTACGACATCGCCGGAATGATAAAAGCAGAAAACATTGAAGTGGTGGTTGCTGAGTTAAATGGTGAAGTAATAGGCAGTGGCTATGCACGGATAGAACCTGCTTCTAAAATCTTTTTCAAGCATAAAATGCATGCTTATCTCGGTTTTATGTATGTAAAGCCAGAACACCGGGGAAAAGGCGTGAATAAAAAAGTAATAGCTACGTTGCAGCAGTGGGCGATTGAAAAAGGGATTAACGAATTCAGGCTGGATGTTTATCATGATAATTTACCAGCCATAGCTGCTTATGAGAAGGTGGGCTTCAGTAAACTTATGATCGAAATGCGGATGGGAGTTCCGGCTGAAAAACCATAAAACCGCATAAGCGAATTGAAAACCTACGCCCTCAAATACGAAACCTTTATACCCACTACGCTTGATAAAGCCTGGGACTTTTTCTCGTCACCTTTAAACCTGCAAAAGATCACCCCGCCGGATATGAGCATTGTGGTAACATCCGACAGTGACGAGCGCACCAAAATATATCCCGGTATGATCATCACTTACAAGATATCCCCTTTACTGGGTATCAAATTCAACTGGATGACAGAGATCACCCATGTAAAGGAAAAGGAATATTTTGTGGATGAGCAACGCTTCGGTCCTTATGCGCTTTGGCACCATCAACACCATTTTAAACAGATGGAAGGCGGAGTATTAATGACTGACATCGTAAACTACGCTATCCCATATGGCTTTATCGGACGCATTGTCAATAGCTTGTTGGTCGAAAAGAAATTAAAAAAGGTATTTGACTTTCGTGAGGAAACGATTGGGCATTTGTTTGGGACAAAATAAAAAGAGGTGTTACACTAAGGGTCTCGAAGTGTGCGCGTAAAGGCCTTTGCCCACTATGCTTTCGGGTGCCTCAGCATGACACCCGTGCACAAGTTAATGGCAATATTTTTTAATTGCTGCTACTGCCGCTTTTGAACCCAATTGAAGCGCTTTATTCATATCGGCGCACGCACCTGTGTTGTCGTTGCCCACTTTTGCTAAGCCACGGTTCAGGTAAGGCGATGGATCTTGTGGGTCTAATGCAATAGCCGCATTGAAATCTTTTATTGCGCCGGCTGCATCTTTCAGGTTAAATTTAGCCTGGCCGCGGAGATCATAAAAATCCTCGTTTTTAGGGTCTATTCTAAAGGCTTCATTAAAATCTGCGTTTACCCGCTCAGCATCATTCAAAAAACTTTCGGCAAGGCCGCGATATGCAAACGCCTTTGTATTGGTGATATCGAGATATAAAGCACTATTATAATCATCTACAGCGCCCTGGTAGTTTTTTAAAGCCATCCTAACATTTGCCCGCACAAAGTAAGCTTCGCCATCGTCTTCTTTAACTTTAATCGCCTTATCAATATCTTTTAGCGCACCGTCATAATCATTCATCGCCAGTTTGGCATTACCCCGGTTATAGTACGCAGCCCCGGAAGCTGTGTCCAGGCGCATGGCTATGTCATAATCCGCTATAGCTTCATTGATATTTCCCAGGTTTTGTTTAGCAACACCACGCTCTATGTAAAAATCAGCGTTTTGGGGATGCGTTTTGATCAACTTATCATACAGTCCAAGTGCTTCCTTATAAAATTTGGCTTCGATCAGTATCTTCCCCAACTGAACATACAGATGTTGATATCTCGAGTTCAGATCGATCATTGTTTTCGTATCTGCCAATGCACACTGCCTGTCGCCCAACTTGATGCGGCCTTTTATGCGCCTTAAGTAGTTCTCCGCATTGCCGGCACCCAATTCGATCATTTTATTATAATCCTGCATAGCGGCCGGATAATTCTTCATTAAATATTTAATATCCCCGCGCACTGCATAAGCATAGTCATTCTTTGGACCAACATCAACAGCTGTATTCAGATCAGCTATGGCTCCCGCAGTGTCCTGTGATGTGATTTTAGTGCGGGCGCGAATAATATAAGCGTAACTGTTTTTAGGGTCGAGCTTCACTGCAACATCTGCATCTTCCTGAGCGCCGGTGTATTCTTTTAGACCATATCTTGCCTCCGCACGGCTTTGAAAAGCATCTGAACTTTTAGGATTAAGCTCAATCGACTTGTCAAAATCAACAATAGCGCCTCTTTTATTATTCATATTGCTTTTAACCAGGCCGTTATACAAGTATAACTCCGAGTTGTCCGGATCTTTCTTTATCCGGCTGCCGAAGTAGTCAAGAGCAGCCTGCTCATCATCATCATTACCCAAAGCACTAGCCAGGTATTTGTAAACGTTCGGCATCTTCGGGTCAAGCTCTACAGTTCTTTTATAGTCTGCAATGGCAGCTTTATAATCGCCCAGGTTGCCCTCGGCATTACCGCGGTAAAAAAGAGCATGCGCATTTTGGGGATTAAGGCTAAGTGCCGCCGTATAATCGGTTACGGCGCCTTTATAATCGCCAATATTTCCTTTTGAGTTGGCGCGGTAATAGATCAGGTCGGAATTTTTTGGATCAAGCTTTACGGCGATATCGTAATCGGCTATAGCCTCTTTATCCTTGTGCAGGTTACTTTTGGTAACACCCCGGTACTCGTATAATTCCGGGTCATTCGGCTTCATCTGCACCGCTTTATCAAAGTCTTCCAAAGCACCTGCATAATCGCCAAGGTTTGATTTGGCATTGGCACGATAATGATACATATCGGCATTGCGCCCATCCATAGAAATGGCCTTATCAAAATCGGCAATGGCATTTTTATATTCTTTTATAGCATTTGCCGAATTTGCACGATAAAACCATGCACTTACGTTGGTCGGGTCAAGCTCTATTGTTTTGGTATAATCAGTTATGGCAGCTTTGTGATCATCAATATTCCCTTCGGCATTGGCGCGATAAAAATAAGCTTTGGAAAACTTATCATTTAGCTGAATGGCTTTGGTAAAATCGCCGATGGCACCTTTGTAGTCTCTGTGGTTTGCTTTTTCATTACCGCTTTGAACATATTTGTCCGCTGTTTGTGCAAAACAGTAAAACGGCAAAAGGAATAATATGATAAGTACTCTGGTCATTTCTTTTTAACTAAAATCCATATAAAAGCAAATATCTCTAAAATGGTCTCAGAACTAATGCTACAGATCCGCTCATTCCATCACCTGTATTACGTCCGTTAATAAACTTACCGCCTGTTAAAAATATAGAGAATTCCCGGCTAAATGAATGGCCATAGCTCAATGAAACCTGGTTGAATGAAAAATCTTTGTTTGTATATTGTATAGGCGAAAACTGTTTGTTGGTACTGGTTGAATAAAATCCACCTAAAGAAACTGATACCTGGTTTTTGAATTTTTTATCCAGGTTTAATCCGAAAGTTCCGTTATACCTGTCCTGGAATGGACCTGTGCTGCCAAAATATTGCCTGAAACCATTCTCCAGTGAAAAATAGGCATTAGTACCAAACATTTTCATACTTCCTGAAAACATGAGTTTTAACTCTGCCCCGCTTTGACCGTAACCTAAACTTTGGTTTGTATATAGTGGGGTAATAGCTGTACCCTGTACCATAAAGTAGAACCGGTAGTCGATATTGGCAACATAATACCTGAGGCCCACTTCCAGGTCAGTTAGCCCTGAAGCAGAGCTTTTGTAACCAGTTTGTTCATAGGAGTTACTTACATAGGGCAATTGTGCTACCAATGTAAACCGCCTGCTGAGGCCATACTCTCCATATAGTTGAAGCGTATATGAAGAGAAATGCCCACTGTTAGGAAATGGTGCTAAATGCCTTGTTGAATCCCACCCTTTGTTAGCATAAAAATAACTGAACGATGGGGATATCAAAAGACCATGGGGCCTTACCGGGAACCCGCCTGCGAAGCTGCTGCTGCGCGATGCGACGAGGATCACAATTGCTATAAGTAATGACCTTACTTGTGTTCTTGTAAATTTCATTATCATATTTTAAAATAATGCAAAGGCATCGCGCATCCACCGTCCTTCAAGTTCTTTATATTTTCCGCTGATCTCGTGCGACAGGTCCTTAAATACCATAATACGTTTGCGGCCCTGCATCACATTGAACGTTGCAAACTCATTATTTGGCGGTGCAAACGGATCAAGCAGGCCGATACCCATAATAGCCGGGCACGTAACGTTTGATGCAAAGTTTTTACCGTCAAAATAATCCAGGTTACTTAACACTTTTTCCATCGTAAGCCCGGGCTGGGTAGCCACATATTTTTTAATACTGCTTATTGGCCAGTCCACTTCACCCACCATTCCGCGTATATCGCATAAGATCGGGTTTTGCGCCGAGCACAGATTGATGCGCTTATCGACGCCGGCAACAGCTATAGCCAGGTATCCCCCCATACTACCACCGGTTGCCAGGATATTATCATGTCTTAAATTTGGCTGGGTATAAATAAAGTCCACACAACGCACGCAATCCATGATGACACCGCGCATTACATATTTTTCCTTGTTCTCAATACGGTAAGAAATAAATTCGTCCCTGCGGGTATTTATCTCGCCACGGCTGGTACCCTGGCCGCGGGTATTTATGGTGATGATCACCAAATCATCATCCGATCCAACTATAGGCGAAAGATCTACCTGGTAACCCGGCAAACCCAGCAATACCGCAAATTTTCTGTTTTTGTTCTTCGTTTTGGGTACTGTCATGAATCCCTTGATCAGGTAGTTATCCAGCGAGCGCATTTGTATCTCATATACATCGCGGTTCTCTGTATTCATTTTGGGCAGCGGGGTAACTTTAAAATCAGGCTTTACTTTTGCCAGTTCATCCTTTGTTTTTTGCCAGAACTCATCAAAGTCTGCGGGTTTTGGATAGGCGGATTTTATCTCTTTAGGCCTGATCCCGAAAGCACGGCGTGTGGTATCGTCATATTCGCTTACGTTGATCATGAAATTGATCTTATAAAAGCCGGTCGCCAGGTCGGGAATGCTGAAATCATAGCTTTCAGAGCTGTTTCTACCAATCTTAACGTCTATCTTTTTTGAGCCTACCTTCTCGCCTTTTTCTGTAGTCAAAATGTATGAAACCGAACCATGCTGGTCGTTATCTAATGTATTTTTTACTGAAAAGGTAAAGGATGCTGTTCCGCTGAAAATACCATCACCATCGTGGATCTTAAGCTCGGTGCTCACCTCCCCTTCCGCACGTGTTTTTAAATTACCTGCAACAGCTTTCTGGCAAGCTATAACAGCTATCAGCCCGCAAACGATAATTAGAAATTTACCTGTCTTCACTGTCAATATTATTTATTTTTAAGAAAGTATTTAAAAATACAGTATATGATTTTAAGTTGTCGGCTTATTTATCAGAAAGTTTGATTTTCGTATATAATGGTTCAACCGCTCTTCTACAAACTTGAATAATAATATAGAAATGCAGTTTAATACGATAAAAGCATACAAGAGGTTCAAACTATCATATTGAAACGGCGAATTCCAGTCGTAGCCCCATTTATCATATAAAGCAAATACCTCTTCGTTCAGCCAGTTAAAAGTATGATGAATCATGTTGTACATATAGCCCAGGTGAACCAAGTAGAATATGTATGAGCTTTTTCCCAGCAGCTCAACAAAAGGGTTTGCAAGTACTTTTTTCAGATTACTGCCTTCGGTGATCAGTCCATAGAAAAATGTCGCGATGCATATCGGCAATAAATAATTATTGGTAATGATGCCGAATGGATTGTGTAAGCCTGCCGACCAGCCCATTGGGATAGTCAATCTTGACATAATAGCCACGCAGGCAAAAATACCGAAGAAGCCAATATAAGTATAGGGTACTTTGTTGGTGCGTTCCAGGCCGTTCTGACGGACAAGCAATGCCAGCTTGATCCCAATGAAAAATTCAAAACAGCGGCCAAAATAAGTGTACAGCATCGTAAAGGTAAAGTTGCCGAAGAAGCCGTACCAGTCCACATTGCGGAATATCAGCACCATTAAAATACCAAAGCCTGTTATGGCCAATATCTGCAGATAAAATTTATTATATTTCTTTTTGATAAAAAACACGATAGGCGCCGAGAAGTAGAAACACTCTTCCACTGTAAGTGACCAGCCCTGCCCTATACCGGTAAAATTGAGATCATAAAAAAACCCTCGTACGAAGGTGATATGCATAAAGAATAAGCCGACCGCGCTCGGGAAATTTCCGACGATCGCCGGCTCACGGGTAAAGAAATAATAGATAAATGCGCCGGCCGTCAGTAAAAAATACATAGGATAGATACGCGCGACACGATTTTTAAGATATTGCCTGAACCAATCGCCTGTTAAATGAAAATTATCAAAATAGCGAAAGGCGATGAGGAAGCCCGAAAGCACAAAGAAAATAGTTACCCCGATATGAAATTCGTTAAAAAACCGCTGGATATAGTGCGGAAAAACGGAATCAAAAACATAGGCATAATGTGAAATAAAAACGAGGTAGGCAGCGAGTGCTCGTACGCCTGTTAAGGCTGGGATATAGTTTTTCAGGTCTATGCGTGACAAAATTTCTTTTTATTAACTTTTAACGGGGTTTAGCCCCTCAAAGTTTTGATAAGTTGCTAAATTAAAGGAATATTGCGAATTTATATAAAGGCTGAGCCTTGTATAATTCCCCTGTCTGCTATCGCTTTATCGATATAATGTTGAATCTCAGACTTCTTTAATCCCCAATTGGGCGCAATGAGCAATTCCATGTCTGACAGGCCGAACAAACGCTGTATCACGACGTCCGGGCGGACGAGCGGGAGCAGCTCGCATAAAAAATCTGCGTATTCCGGCAGACTGAATAGCTTGAAAGGTTCGCGTTTATATTTTACCCCCATTACCGAACCTTCCACAATGTGCAGGTGATGAAACTTTACAAACCTGATCTGCGGGTGACGGTTGATCTCATCAGCATAGCGGAGCATCATTTCCTTAGTTTCCCAGGGGAAGCCGAATATGGTGTGTACGCAGATATCCAGTTTGCTGTTCTCCACCAGTTTCAGTGCTTTTAGCAGGTCATCATGCGTGCATCCGCGGTTGATTTGTCCCAGTGTATCATCATAAATGGATTCCATACCCATTTCCAGGTCAACATCAAAGCGATCGGTGTAACTTTCCAGCAGGGCGATCTTTTCGGCATCGATACAGTCAGGGCGGGTGCCCACAGACAGCCCGACAATATCTTCGGTATGATAGCTGAGGGCCTCATCGTACATCATTTTTAAATAATGCGCCGGAGCATAGGTATTGGTATTGGGTTGAAAATAAATGATGAATTTATCAGCTTTGTTCCCTTTTCGGGCACGCTCCACTCCCTGTATCACCTGTTCACGAACGGAAGGGTTATTGCGGGATACAGACGGTGTAAATGAATCGACATTGCAATAGGTGCAGCCGCCATAACCTTTGGAGCCATCGCGGTTGGGGCAAGTGAAACCACCATCAACAATCACCTTAAACACGCGCTGCCCTTTATATTTTTCGCGCAACCATGCCCCATAATTGTTGTACCCCTTTATACCCTGCTGCAGTGCTGATTCCATTTTAATTGCAAAGGTACGGAATTAGGATGACAGGTAGTTTTACTTGCGGTTGATACGCAAAAAATACCGTTAAAAAACGAATTGCGGGGCGTGGTAATTTAGTCCACCTTTGGTCTATTCAAAAACCTAATTATTAAAACAATGACAAGTTACACTACACGAATTGAATTGATTAACGCAGATTCAGACGATTATGAATTGTTGCACCAGGAAATGCGCGACAGGGAATTTTACCGGGCTATCGATTATTGCGGGGCCTGGCACGATATGCCTACTGCCGAGTATGACCGTACATCAAATGCACTGCTGGGGCAAATATACAGCGACGCAGGGGCAGCTGCCCAGGCTGTGATTAATCATAAACCCCTTAATGATCAGCAGGAAAAAAAAGACTATTACCTGTTTGTTACACAAGCGGTAGACAGGGCTTTCATATTGCCTCATACTACTGATGTGGCGAAATTGCCACCTGGAGCAAGTCTTTAAATCTCTGTGAACTATAGGGCTGATTGTGAAGTGTTCCCATCACCATACAACATTTTTTGATAAAAACCACGCCACAATCAGCTCTATAATTTATTTAATTATTAATTAATTACAGGACAGCTATTTAAATTCAAAAATAAATCTCCGGGGCTCAAAATAGGCATTGAGGCATGGTTTTGATGGCTATAAAGGCAATTAACAGAATGTTAACCTTTTAAAACTTTTTAATTATGCCTACCACAAAAAATCCCGACAACACAAGGGAAAATGAAAACACAAGGAGAATGGGCGGGCAAACCTCTTCTTCGTCCGGCAACGACAGCCGCTCCAGGGATAATACGAGGAGTAACCAGAACAAACAACAAAACAGCCAGAGCTCCAAAAGCCACAGATAACGTGGTAAGAGGTAGCAGCGATGTTGATTAACAGTCTGGATCACCGTATCCAAAAACGGGACCTGTAATAGAAACAGATCCCGTTTTTTTGTCTCACGCAATCCTATTTAGCCAAGAGTGCATTCAGCCTCAATTAAAACACTTTTTACGTTTTTGGGTTGTATCACGTACAAAACATTAATAATCAACATTATGAAAAATTACTTCAAGTTGCCAATTATCGCGGCAGCACTTTCATTATCAATAGTCGCGTGTAAAGGCAGCTCATCAAGCTCAAGCAGCGACTCGACAAAAGTGGATTCGAGTTCGACTACAAAAGTAGATTCAACCGTAAAACCTGACACAACGAAAAAAGACACCATGAAAATGGGAGCAGATACCTCAAAGAAAATTGATACCGTAAAAAAAACCACGGTAAAAACAACTACTGAGAAGAAAACAGCTGTTAAAAAGAATTAAAGATCATTTTCACAGATCTCCGGACAAGGCCAGGTATTATGCCGGGCCTTGTCTTTTTACCTTCATACCGGCCGCAACAGTAATAATATCGTCATAACTGGCTGTGTTGTCAATAATTAACACTACATTACTCTTTGTTCAACCCCATTTATTTTAAGGCAATGGAAAATTTCACAACAAGAGTAGAATTGCACAATCCCGATGAGGGTGACTATGACTTGTTGCATCAAGAAATGCGCAAATCATTGTTTTACAGGGCCATTAATCATCTCGGTACCTGGCATGATCTGCCTGCCGATGAATATGATTGCTTGTCGGCTTTAACTACCACTCTTATTTATAGTTTAGCTTATACCGCTGCCCAGGCAGTAATTGATATTAAACCGGTTAATGAGCGGCAACAAATAAAGGACTTTTGGATTATTGTCACAAAAGCCGATGGTGACAGGGTACATAAACTTCCTAAAACAACAGAAATATCCAGACTGCCTCCGGGAGAAATGCTTTAGTTTTTTCCGAACCATTAATTTAGGTGATCGTACCATCATCTGCATATTTGCACATTCACATATCTGCACATCATTATTATGCACGCATAGCTTTACAGTATTTTGCTTAGCTTTGCTTAATAAACATCGCAAATGGAAATCATTGCACCCTACCATTCCAAAAATAAAATACGCTTTGTAACCGCCGCTTCGCTGTTCGACGGGCATGATGCCACCATAAATATTATGCGCCGCATTTTGCAATCGTCAGGTGCTGAGGTGATCCACCTGGGACATAACCGCTCGGTGGATGAGGTGGTGAATTGCGCTATCCAGGAAGATGTGCAGGGTATTGCACTTACCTCGTACCAGGGCGGTCACATGGAGTATTTTAAATACATGTATGATCTGCTGAATGAGCGCGGTGCAGGGCATATCAAAATATTTGGCGGTGGCGGCGGCGTGATTCTGCCTGAAGAAATAAAAGAGCTACAAGCCTATGGCATAGCACGTATCTATTCTCCCGATGATGGCCGTACTATGGGATTGCAGGGCATGATCAACGATATGCTGCAGCAATGTGATTTCAGAACGGTGGTAAAATTAAATGGTGAGCTGAAATACCTCCCGGAACAGGATCCAAAAGCAATAGCATCGCTGATCACATTAGCAGAGAACGATCCCGAACAATTTGCCGTAGTGAATGGTGCGACGAGCAAGGCAACAACCGGAATACCCGTTTTAGGCATCACCGGTACAGGTGGCGCGGGTAAATCGTCATTAGTGGATGAGTTCGTTCGTCGTTTCCTGATGGAGACGGATAAAACACTGGCCATTATTTCTGTAGACCCGTCTAAGCGTAAAACAGGCGGCGCTTTATTGGGCGACCGTATCCGGATGAATTCGATTAATAGTCCACGGGTATATATGCGCTCGCTTGCTACCCGGCAGGCCAATTTGGCTTTGTCTAAATATGTGCAGGAATCGATTGACATCTGCAAATCAGCGGGCTTTGACCTCGTCATTGTGGAGACGTCGGGCATAGGGCAATCGGATACGATGATCACTGATTATTGTGATCTGTCCTTATATGTAATGACACCTGAATTTGGTGCAGCAACACAGTTGGAAAAGATCGACATGCTCGATTTTGCTGACATCGTAGCCTTGAATAAGTTTGATAAAAGAGGTGCTTTGGATGCCATCCGTGATGTACGTAAGCAATACAAGCGCAATCATCACTTGTTTGAGGCTAAAGATGAGGACCTGCCGGTATTTGGCACTATGGCATCACAATTCAATGATCCGGGCATGAACAATTTGTTCGAGGCGCTGATGCGAAGCATCAAAGCAAGAACCGGTGTCGATTTTATAGGCAAGAAATATGATGTTGCCACCCTGCACTGGGGCGAATCGGAAAAGATATTTATTATACCGCCTGACCGTACACGATACCTGGCCGAAATTGCCGAAAGCAGCCAGGATTATCATGAGTGGGTAAATGAACAGTGTAAGATTGCGCAACAGATGTACCAGGTGAGGGGGACGATTGATGTACTGGAAGAACACGCCCCTGACCCCTCTCGAGAGGGGAACCAGTCTATTGGATTAGAAGATATTTACAAACACCTTGAAAGCCATCTTCATCCTGAATGCAAGCGTTTACTGAATGAATGGCCTGAGACAGTGAAAACATATAAGGCTGATGATTTTATATACAAAGTCCGGGACAAGGAGATACGTCAGCCGCTTTATTATACTTCACTTTCTCAGTTGAAAGTTCCCAAAATATCATTGCCGCGATATGAAGCCTGGGGCGATATTTTGCGCTGGCAGCTGACCGAGAATGTACCGGGAGAATTCCCGTATACTGCGGGAGTATTTCCGATCAAACGCGAGGGTGAAGATCCGACCCGTATGTTTGCCGGTGAGGGCGGTCCGGAGCGAACTAACAAACGCTTTCACTATGTATCCCTGGGGCAGCCTGCACACAGGTTATCAACTGCCTTTGATTCGGTTACGCTTTATGGGGAAGACCCGCATGTTCGCCCGGATATTTACGGGAAGATCGGCAATTCGGGGGTGAGCATTGCTACTTTGGATGATGCTAAAAAGTTGTATTCGGGGTTTGACCTTTGCAATCCGTCTACCTCGGTTTCCATGACCATCAATGGCCCTGCTCCTATGCTGCTGGGATATTTTATGAACGCGGTGATCGACCAGCAATGCGAGAAATATATTCACGAGCATAAGCTGGAACATTTGGTAGAGGCGAAGTTTAAGGAGGTTTATGATGATAAAAATCTGCCACCGCCGCATTATTCGGGCAAACTTCCTAAAGGCAATAATGGATTAGGCTTAATGCTGCTCGGCCTTACCGGCGACCAGGTTTTATCTGCCGATATTTACGAAAAGATAAAGGCGAAAGCCATATCCACCGTTCGAGGCACTGTGCAGGCTGATATTTTAAAAGAGGACCAGGCACAAAATACCTGCATCTTCTCTACTGAGTTTGCGCTGCGGATGATGGGCGATATTCAGCAGTATTTTATTAATCAGAAGGTTCGCAATTTTTACTCGGTATCTATCTCTGGATATCATATTGCTGAGGCAGGCGCTAATCCGATTACCCAGCTTGCCTTTACGCTGTCCAATGGTTTTACCTATGTGGAGTACTACCTGAGCCGGGGCATGCATATTGATGATTTTGCACCAAACTTATCTTTCTTTTTCTCTAATGGTATCGATCCGGAATATTCGGTAATCGGTCGCGTGGCGCGTCGGCTGTGGGCAAAAGCCATCAAGAACAAATACAAGGGTAACGATCGTTCGCAGAAATTAAAATATCATATCCAAACCAGCGGGCGTTCGCTGCATGCGCAGGAGATCGACTTTAATGATATCCGTACTACGCTGCAGGCGCTGTATGCCATTTACGATAACTGCAACTCGCTGCATACCAATGCGTATGACGAGGCGATCACTACCCCTACTGAAGAATCTGTCCGCCGGGCAATGGCTATACAACTGATCATTAACCGGGAGCTGGGCTTAGCCAAAAATGAAAACCCGCTGCAAGGCGCGTTTATTATTGAAGAACTGACAGACTTAGTAGAAGATGCTGTTTTGGCTGAATTTAAAAGATTAAATGACCGCGGCGGCGTATTAGGCGCCATGGAAACCATGTACCAGCGCGGCAAGATACAGGAAGAATCATTGTATTACGAAACCCTGAAGCATAATGGCGAATACCCTATAGTTGGGGTAAATACCTTCCTCAATAAAAAAGGCTCACCTACCATTACGCCATCCGAAGTAATTAGGGCGACAGAAGAGGAAAAGCAATTCCAGATCACTGCATTGGAGGCTTTTCAAAAACGGAATACGGATAAAGCACCTGCTCTTTTAAAAGAACTCCAAACCAAAGCCATCGCCGGGCAAAATATTTTCGAGAGCCTGATGGAAGCCTGTAAATATTGCTCACTCGGGCAAATATCGCATGCTTTGTATGAGGTTGGGGGGCAGTATCGGAGGAATATGTGATTTTAGAGATTGGTGATCAGAGATTAGTTTTTGAGGGGACGAAAGACTTACGAAGTTTTAAAACTTCGTAAGTCCAAACAACTTTTAATCCTGCAGCTTTTTAAACACTCCGCGCTCCATTTTAATGTTTAGCTTTTTCATAAATTCCGGTGGGTTAAAGCCTTCACGCTGGTATTCTGCGGTTACTGCTGCCCTTGCCTTTTGGATGGCATCGTCATCGCGCCAAATGGCTGTCGTTACATAATATGATTCTGTTTCCCCTACTTCCTCATAAGCGCTGTCTTCAATAAATCCCGGTAAGGTTTTAATAAAGTCGCGGTTGATCTTCATTCGTTCTAAAAATTCGGCTTTGGCAGTATTGGGTACTACAAAGCGGTCGATAAATACTAATTGCATGTTTGATTTTTTACCTGGTGAATTAATACCGGCTGACGTATCTATGTTCTGCGCCTTAGCGGTGGTGCAGCTAACAATAAGAAATAGAAGCAGTCTGCCGGTTTGATAAATTGTTTTCATCTTTTATGTTTTGATGAACACAAAATTATCCGGAGTGCAGGCTCAGAAATTGTAAAAAATCATTGATTTACCACCAGGCAGCTGATCTGAAGAATTGCTGCGGTGCAAGGCCCGTAAAGGTGCGGAAGTCTTTTATAAAATGAGCCTGGTCAAAATAACCAGCTTCAAGTGCGATGCCTGTAAGATTTTCTGAGGCCGAATATTGCTTTATAAGGTTTCTCAACCTGATGGTATCGGCAAATTGTTTCGGAGATATCCCGGCTACGCGCCTGAACCTTTTTTCGAACGGATCGATGCTGATGGCCATACTTGCGGCAAGATTTCTGATCTTAATATTTCCATTTGCCAATCTTATTTGTTGCATAGCGTGGTTTATCAGTTGGTCTGCCCGTTTTTCGTTGAGCCGTGATAAGAGGAAACGCTCGACAACAGCCACTTTTTGCTGATTATTGCCGGCTTCATCTAGTTGTTCTTCAATTAATTGTAGTTGACCGGAAGGTATAAACTCATCCAACGGCGTGCTTTTACTAAAAAACTCGTGAAGCGGTTCCTTAAAAAGCGCGGCAGCTCCTCCTTCCCGGAAGATGACCAATAAATTGGCTGTTTGTTTGTCGTAGGATAAAAACCGGACCGATCTCCGCAGACCTGTTATGACAGAAGATGATAAATTATTGCCTGCATCCTGCGATAAGTCAGTTACATTACCTCTAAGACGAAAAGCCAGAACAATGGATGTATCGGGCAATAACCTGTTTTCAGTTTGCTTATCGCTTTCAATGATCATCAAAGCTTTTACATATGGCTTTAAAGCATCGGTAGGGATATATTGCTCTATTTTAAGGGCTTCAGGTGACATTAGTATAAAATTAGGTAAAGTACCTTAGAAATCTAACCCGGAATAATAAAATGATAATCGGATTATGTTTTCGCTTAAATTTATTCTTTCGCAATCCACATGAGAAGAATACTCTTAATCTTTATTGCTTTACTTATCACGAATCATGTATTCGCCCAGGATATAACTCCTCCCCCTTCCGCAAAAAAACTCATCAAATGCTACCCTGATTTTATTACTGGTTTTTCTGATAACCATTTAATCTTTAAAGATGGCACCAAACTATTATGGGATGATGGTGTAAAGAATAAATCCTTTAAAGACCTGCTGGAAAAACCTGACCTCAAAGATATGTTTGGGCAGAAATATACTGTTGGTAAGATCCAGTCGCCCCCGGCAAAATACTCCGATCCCGGCAGGGTGAGGAATGAAGCCCTTTTTATGAAGATATATGGATCGACAGAAAAAGAAGTGAGGCAGCATTTAACGGAGATCAACTGGTGCCCTAAGCTGGTCGGGCAAAAGATCAGGGTGACAACTATAAACGGAATTGATAAAAAGCTGATGCAGGTATCGAAAGACCTGGATGAGCATCCCGAGTTAAAAAAATATCTCACCAATATCGGCGGCACTTTTACCTGGCGTAATATTGCAGGCACCAACAGGCACAGCATGCATAGTTTCGGGATGACTATTGATATTAATACTGCTTACTCTGACTACTGGCAATGGGCATGCAAGTGTAGTAACGAGAATGCCGCTTTCGTCTACAAAAACCGGATACCGCAAACAATTGTGGACATATTCGAAAAATACGGGTTTATATGGGGCGGCAAGTGGTATCATTTTGACACCATGCACTTTGAATACAGGCCTGAATTGATAAATTAGCTATACCAATTATAAGATGATGAAAAGTATTATAGCAATCTTAAGCCTGTGTCTATTTTCATCATTCAATCCACCTGACAACGTACTAACCCGTTTCAAAACACCCGCCGGTTACACGCAACAAAAAGTAACGCCGGGAAGTTTTGCCGAATGGCTGCAAAAGCTCCCCCTTAAACCCACAGGAACACATACCCAAACTTATACCGGAGCCATAGCCCGAACTGATGTAGAAACCGCTGCAGTAGTCGACATTAGTATTGGTAAGCAGGATTTACAACAATGCGCCGATGTAGTAATGCGGCTTCGTGGTGAGTATTTATACCAGGCAAAAAGGTATAGCGAGATCAGCTTTAATTTTGTGAGCGGTTTTAAATGCGATTATATCCATTATGCTAATGGCTACCGTTATCACAATGATCATTGGGTGCTAAACGCAAAAAAAGATTACAGCTATCCTGCCTTTATACGGTATATGGAACTGGTATTTTCTTATGCCGGGACGCCATCTTTAGAAAAGGAATTGCATAAAGTAACCGATCCGAACGCGCTTAAAGCGGGCGATGTGTTTATTCATGGCGGTTCGCCGGGGCATTGTTTTATTGTAATGGATGTGGTAGAGAACAGTCAACATAAAAAGCAATTCCTGCTGGCACAAAGCTTTATGCCGGCACAAAATTTACAAGTACTGCAATATGACCGGGGGCAATACTGGTTCACGATGGATAAGTTAACTAATATCTGGTATGGCGACCTGATCGCTCCTCAGTATCTACGAAAGTTTGATTGATTAAATTTTGATGTCATGAAAAATCAGCTCATTAAAATCATTGTTGGTGTTGCCTTAGTGGCATTTGCCTGTATCGGCCCACAAGTGCAATCGCTCAAATTTTCAAAGATCCCGCATCCGCTGTCATGGGTAAATAAGCCTATCAGCTATAAAATAAATCCCGAAAGTATTTTTATTGAAGCCGGGGAGAAAACGGATATGTTCCGCGACCCGAATGTGACTTATAATACCGACAATGCCCCGCGGTTATCATTTACTGCTGATCCTGATTTTGTGCTGACAGCAGAGATCCATCATGACTTCATCAGCAAATGGGACGGCGGTGCTATCGTGCTCGAAGCCGACAAAATGAACTGGATAAAATTCTGCTTCGAAAAGGACTATACAGGCATGCACCGGGTGGTGAGTGTGGTAACTAAAGATATTTCGGATGATTGTAATTCGGTAGCTATCACAGGTAACCAGGTTTTTTACAAAATTGCGAAAGCTGATAATGTGATCACCTTGTACTATTCTGCCGATGGTAAAAAATGGTTCTTGATC
>Ga0307510_10004324_pt1 | contig 16720 bp, 13 predicted proteins | sample 12_EM_MG_FD_207224 | JGI IMG/M metagenome (GOLD analysis project Ga0307510, IMG submission 207224) | Populus trichocarpa ectomycorrhiza microbial communities from riparian zone in the Pacific Northwest, United States - 12_EM | ecosystem: Host-associated > Plants > Roots > Unclassified | place...
GTCAAATTTAAGGATTGAAAAGCGGTGGCGGGTAATCGGTGAGCGGGCTGGATGGTACCATTCTACTAGACCTAGAGCTAGGGTTTCTAAATCCGACAGCTGCCGCTTCATGCCGAGTCTTTTGAAGATCTCACGCCAAAGGGCGGGCTCGAGATTTGTTAAGCCAGAGCGGAGTAGTGAAGTTAGGATGCCAATTAGGTCGACAAGATTGTCGTTTGTGAAGCCTGGCATCGTATTGGGATTTTTAGCGCGCCTTCGGGGTGGCAGAATCGCTTTGACGAGGAGCCTAAGAGACGTTGAGGAGATGCTGATCGAGGATTTGCGCATATAGTCTAATAAATTTATTGCATCCCCCAGTGTTCCTCTCCTCAATTGTGACTGGAATATCAAATCATATACCCTCGCGGTAAGCCCACCCGGCGAGGGTAGAGATAACGCTTGGTCAAACATCTCCCAATTGCGAGTATCCAGAGACTCTTTGAGCAAAAGCTCCAACTCTTCCATGCTCGCAAATCCCCTCACACCGATCTGCTGCACTAGCTTACCCACCAATTCCGAAGGCTCCGCATCAGGCACCGCCTCCACGCCCTGGACACGCATTCCAAATTCTGCCAAAAGAGATAGCGCCTTCTCCCTACTACAGTCCATCCGCTTCTTCAAAGCCTCCACAGTCCTCCGCCCAACACTCAATCCTCCACCAAACGTCTGCATACACCGAAAAACAACCGTAGTTCCCAACTGGACCTGTCCCGATATCACCGCCCAGAACCGATCGCCCATGGCGCCCCTATCGACACGATTTGCCTGTGCAAAAATGAATCCAAGAGCTTCGCGTTTCTTTGGCCGGGATATAATCAATGCTATTAGAGAACTCTCCTTAACCCGCACGCCCATCTGTATAAACGAGAGCATTAACATGGACATCTCTTGCAACGACCCGTACTTTGCTGTCCATTCAATGAGCTTATCCGCAGTGGCGGTGTTCCCGGGGAGGTCATCGAAAGAAATGCAATGCCGATACCACTTCATCGCCTCAGTGAACAAGCCCATGGAGCACAGCAGCGGGATAATAGAGCCATACAGTCCTGCCGGCCGTTCAATAACCGCATGAATCTCCCTTAGCTCAATATGCGCCTCAACCCCCTGCTTCAGCACACTCCTCATAAAAGCCGGCCAGAAGGACGGCGCATGGCGTGGGTACAATCTCTTGTGCCATATCCGCGCCTTGGAAGCATTGGCGACGAGAAAATGGCCCACGATAAGTTGGTACGCCCCCGCCCACCGCCAGTTGCGTGAATCAAGGTCCTTAATGTACTCCCATACCTCTTCCAGGAAGTCCTCATCCCGGAAGCCAGCCCTTAGAAATATCTGCCATATAAGCGCCGCGTGCGAGCCCCGGACCGGCAAGTCTATGTTCCGGATCCGCAGCCCCTTCCATATATCCTTGACGCCAGAGTCCGAGTACACCCTCCTCTTGAACACCAGTAGGCTCCACCACAGATGGAAATTCCCCCGCAAACGGGGCTCGTCCACAAGCTTCGTTCCCAGACTGTTCACATCGGCCACGTCCGCCTGCTCCTTCAATAGGTCGAATGTCGATGTCCGCTCGTGTATCAGCACTTGCAGCTCACGTGGTATCGCTGTCTCCCGCAATGGCGTGGATGAGGAAGAAGAGGTTCGAAAGCGATGACATTGCTTGCAGATATAAGTCATTGAAGAAAAAGACACCTGCGGCCGGAAAATCGGTAGTAGTCTTAGAATGGCGTTACGCATAAACGGGTGATTGGGGGCGCATGCGTTTTTGTCTTGTGAGAAGGAGAAAAACATTGACGGGCTTTGATGAGGTCCATTCGCAACGTACGTAAGGTCAATGGCCAAGGAAGGGAACAGAAGGGAATTAACTAGATACAGGAAAAGAGCGGCGGGGGTCTCTTTCTTCCCTCCCTTCTACGATGCCATCAATGGGTTTTCTTGAGATACTGTGTGAGTGGTGGGGCGTGTGTCGCTCCTTTTTTACCGAACTGGTTGGCTCTAGTGGGGTGCTTGGTCTTATTTCGTAAGCGGGGTTAAGCTAAACAATTAAATTTTGAGCCCCAAGTTGCCTTATCAAGAAAGGCTTCAACGTCTCTCCTCAACCCACACATTATTCCACAAATATCCACCCCTCCCTTCAATTATAGACAACAAATGTTCAGCGCCTTCCGGCCAACACAATCCTGCCTCGGCGGTCTCCTCTGGTACCTTCTTTCCCCTCTCTTCCCCTCCCCTCCTCATACAGTACCAGCATTATACTAACCGCACCAAGGAAGTCACCCTGGCGCCTCTCCTCCAACCAAAAATACCGCCACCGCCAGCGCCTCCGCCGCGTGGATAGAATAGTAGACGTGGTGGACAAGGCACTGGCAAAGCAGGGCATGACAGCGACAGCCGTGGAGCGCTGGAAGAGCGAGATGCCAACGGAGACGGAGATGAAGCCTCGGGATAAGTATACCATGTTTGATCCTAAGCGGAAGACTTATAGGAAGGGAGTTCATAGTGAGTACTGACTGACATTCTGGGGAGGGATGGAAGGAGGGATGATGGGAGGGAGGGCTAACGACGACGGGGGGGAACTAGAGTTGCCAAAGTGGACGAGGATGAGCCAGAGGGTTAATCCCCCCGGGTTTTAGACGGGGCCTTCGGAAGGGGTTGGCGGGATGGGGGGGGAGGGGGGGGAAGGGGAACACGCGTGCATTCGACAATATGCGTGACTCCAGTAATTGGCATTCCCTGATCGCTTGCTATACCTGCTTTACCTATCTGGACGATCCGTATGTAGAAAGATACATATTAACACTCTCACGAATACACCTGTCCCAAAGAAAAGAAAGCGATGACGACCTAGTCTGACCCAACCCACTCCCACCACCCCTCTAGTTAACTTACTTGCGAACTCTGTCCCTTCCCCCTCCCGACCCACTCCACTACAGCCGAAGCACTTTCATCCCTCGTGCAGTAATCCATGCCATGTCGGACCCGTAAAGCAGATATTGCTACCATAGTTTCAACATATGGATTGACGAGCCGCGTGAGAAGCAAATTCGAATGGAATATATACTGACAGACAGGTACCGTGCGGTGGGCATGAATAGATGAATGCGAATGACCTATTCTACGGTAGTCCGCGCACAGAGAATAGGCTACAAGCAGGACAGAATGGGCGGTTCTGGTGGTGGTGAGAGGAATGAAGGGGGATTCTGGCTAATACTATATACCTATCGGAATAAGCTTGCAGGCGTTTTTGTTTTTGCTTCCCTCCCGATAAGGTAGATCTGGTGAGCATGAGAGAAGCAGCCAAAAAAGTATAATAGTACTAGTGCTCGCACGGTATGGCCAAAGAAAGGGAAACTCATCACGCCCAGCTTTACAATAGATTGATTAATAATAAAAATGTAAAAAGCCAGAGGCATAATGGGGGGTAAAATGACATTAGTGTTGCAACTTCATAATTTCGTCAACGTCATGGGGGTGAAAAAAAGGGGGCAAACTTCGAAACGGATTCGCATCTCATATTAGAAAACGAAGGCAGGAAAAAAATCACTTGATTAGATAGATGATAGACTAAGAATTCTTAGAGTATACGCGAAAACTGCCAAATTATTCACTCATCCATCAATCCAAACAGTAGAATCTTATGAGATGACCAACCACGCCTCATCTCGACAAGTGTTCTTTCTTTTTTTTCCTATTGAGAGTTTGTGAAGCTCTTGTTTTCCATCCATCCACTTCTTCCTCGACTCGAAACGTCCCAAGAAAAACAGAAGGTATTGTAACAAGCAAACTCGAAAAGGAAAGAAAAAAGTCTCTCAAAAGGCTATGAAAAGGAACCTATGAAAGTTTTGGCATCCCTCACTTGATGAGGGAGATACCAGGAAGAGCCCAGAAAAGCTCTCAAGAGGGTAATAAACCGAAAGAGAAAAAAAACCGAAAAACCGAAAACACCCCCAATTGACTGACAGAGAAAATATTAGGGGGAGTAGGAAAAGGAAAAAGTTAAAGCCCGAAATTTTGAAGCCCGCTTCCATATCCAGAAGCCAGCAGTTTTTACGCTGAGGCTGGATATCGAGGCGTACACGTAAATCAAATAACACAAGGGGAACAAAGACAAAAAATCGCCGCCAGCACAGTGTAGTAATAAAAGATATTGTAAAGAAAATAAAAGAGGCCCAAATGATAAGAATATAGTATGGTGAATGATAAACGCAAAAGCAAAAAGGTAAAAAAAGGAACAGGCACTTTGCCATGCTTACAATAAAGAGGGGGTAACCACAACTGGCAGATGAGTCAAAACTAACGTGCCCAATAATCTTTGGAGATAAAGAAGCAAAATAAGCAAAAAAAAGTCAAAACGCATAAGAACCATCTCACACGTAAACATAAGAACCAGAGCTTCCTCCCCAGCTATGGGATTGAAGCGTAAAAGAAATATTCTCGTCCAGATCGTTGTTCATCATCTATTGTTGTCATCATTGCTAGGGCTTCTCTGCTCGTCAAGGTCCAGCAACAGTGCTTTACGTCACAATTACTAAAGACAAAGCAAGGTCGTCATTCGTTCAGGCAGCCAACAATAGCTCCCATCTGCCTATAGACAGATCGTAGTTAACTCAAACACCGGCCATCTCTCTGCGGGGATAACTGTTGGGCCGGTGGTGATATTCGGCACTCGTCCGTCGATCGCTATGGTCAAGTTGACCGGCTCCATACTGCAACTGGGCGTGCACTTGCTGTTGCCTCTGCTGAACATATCTGTATGCTATAGGGTTCTCAATATTCACGTTCTTGCTCTTACGGCCAAAAGAAAGGATCCGTTGGAAAGTCCCACCATTTAATTGCAGTTTCACCGGGACACCCGCAGGATACCTCATTGTGAAAGGCTCGTCGGAATCTGGCACGGTAAGTTGTACCAGCTCCTCTCTTCCGTCATGGCCACTGCTGCTGCCAGAGTCACTACTTCTATTGCTGCGACTGCTTTGCATCATAGTTCCTGGTTCACGGCGGGCTACGGCGTGATGAGAGTCGTAGTAGTGGCCGCTGCTGCTATGACGGTGGTGAGATGATCGTGGCGTATGATCATCACCAATAGTGCAGGTTTCCATCGACCTCGAAAGTGCGGAAGGTCCTAGCCTGGCAGAATGAGAACCTGATGTCCCTTGTGAGTTGTTGCTTTCCCTTCTGCGCATCGGCTGTGGAGCAGTGCCCCTGCGTCGAGAACTCTCGGCAGGGGCACCGGTGTTTGTTGGAGGAACGGAGTAACTCCGTTCAGGTACTTCATGGTATTGCAGTTGGCTTTGGCCGTACCAAGATGGAGGCCTCTCACTACCGTGAGCACGGCTACTCATTCGCCTTTGTGGACGATGGGGTACCGAGTGAGTATAATCAGGGGACGATTCGACGGAAGCACCAGCATTTGCCTGTGTCCTCGTGCTGCTCCGACGGTTCACAGTCGGAGGAGGGGGCATCACACTGTACTCCGGTGATTTATATCCACCTCGGTAATCTGATGGAGGAATAGATGAGCTGGGTGTCGATGGGGCCGCGCTGTGGCCATAATAATCAGTGGCTGTGTAGTCAGTTGTTGGGGGATATCCATAATCCGGCACCGATGGGGGAGCATAGGGTGAGTTGGAATATGACGATGACTGTGGTGGAGGAGGTACAGCGACAGATGTATTCAATGGTGGAGGTGCATACATTGACGATCCGTATCCAGGTGGGCAGGTGGTTGATGGGACCGGTGGAACTGGAGATGTGGAGGGATGGACGTCGAAGTAACTTGCGGAAGAGTAGCTACTAGCATGGGACCACGGGATACTGCCAGAACTATGAGTTGAGGTTGTTGTCGTCGAACCTGCAAATGTCGACTGTGGCCGTGGTGGAGGAGGCATGGATGATCTGCTCTTTCGGCTCCCACCCGCTCCCGCACTGGAATCAGAAGTTGCACTGTCTGTGGGTGTACTATATCCATCATAACGCGAGGGATAATGGTATCCTGAATAGCTTGGTGACTGTCCGTACGGTGATGTGTGAGGGTGGATGGGCCACGCACTGCTGGATGCACTGGATGAGCTGGAGATTGTTGGTGACGATTTTGAAGGAGTTTTTCCACAATCCGGACAATCACAATCCGAAGATCCACCACCCGGTAAACTCTCGCTTCCTACCCCATAACTACTCGAATATCCATAGTTGCCAGAATTAGCGTTGGGGATATTCCGAGGAGCTGCGGGTGAAGCAGTACGAGAGAAGGATTTGCTCGGAGGCCGGTTGTTGAATGGTATTGGGCCGGATGATGACCGGCTAGATTGATGTGTTCGTGCTGGTGCTGGTGTTGGGGCCTTTGGTGGTGGTGGTGTCTCTGTGATGGGTGTGCTCGCTACCGAGTGAGATGAATATCCGGAATCAGAAACTCCCTCATAACTAGGCTCTGGCACTTCTTCTACAGTTGATGATTGTTTTAAACCAGAGGGTCCTTTTGTCGCTCGACGCCTCAAAGGAATATTGGGGATTGCTTCCGAGAGTTCGGAATTATAATCCTCAACATAAGGCTGTTTGTTGTCCACCATGGTTGCGTTGTGATTATTTGGAGTGTTGAGCAGAGGAAACGGTGCCGTACTTATTATTACACTATGTTGACAGTTATGGGTGATAGCGATAACGAGATTCCAGTATCGTCAACGATATCGATTAGAGATGGCGGGCGGGCAACGCGGGTGACGACGAGGTTATATAATACAAACACAGGTCAGCGGTAGCAAACGAGAAAAGTGGGTTGTCGGATAAGGGAGCGTATCGCTGTCGACCGTTACTGACGGTTTGGGAGGGTGGGAGGTAAGGCAGCGGATGCGCTGTCCAGAATCCAGGCTGGTTGCTGGTTTTCTGATGTGGTGAGGATGGATGGTCGGGTGTGAAGATGTGTGGGTGGATGAATGGAGGGATGGGTGTGGCTTTCCTTTAAGAAGAATACAAAACTGGGTCTTCTGGAAGAGAAAGCGAACCCACGAAAGGATTCGCAGAGGCTCTCTCAATTGATTGATAAGAACAGTATGGCAAGGGTGAAAGAGTGGGGAATTGGGAAGGGCCAGGACAAGGAGGATGTCTTGAGAGAGGAGTGGGCAAGGGAAGGGGAGAGGGTAAGTTAGGGATGGGTGATGGGTGAGGGGAGAAAGAGGCGAGGGAGGAGGGAAAGAGAGGGATGGGATGGGTGATAAGTGACGATGACGGATTACGAACGGACCAAACCAAGGCCAAGGCAGCAAGAAGAGAGGATCAAAGAGGGATCTCTTCTTGTGTGGGGACCGTGCGGGTCTTTGGTATATAAATAAAGTGGCGGCGAGAAGGTGGAGTGAAGGGTAAAGAGGGTGGGAGTGTGTCCTCGACACAAACTGCACAGGCAATAAGGAAGGGAAAGGGCAAGAAAATGAAAATTCTGTTGAAAGGGACACAAAGCTTCGGGGGTTATTGATTGTGTGTGTGCGTTCTGTAATGTGCGGGCAGCGAGTGATTCTGCTGCGGATTGGGGTTGTTCGTGGGCGTACTTGTAGTGGTGGGAGGCAAGCAAAGCTAGGGAAAAAAAAAGACAATCGAAAAAGCAGCAGCAGAAGCCGCAGCAGTAGCCAAAAAAAAACTCACTACAGGCAACGAGGGAGGGTGGAGTGCTTGCTTGCTTGCCGTGAATTACTGCCCGCTCGCCTGCTTGACTATAGTGCTTGCTCTCGCTGCTGCTGCTGATGCGTTGTTTCGCTCAGTTAAAGGCTAGCCAAGGAACCCTTTGCAATAATCTAATAACCAATGGGAGTACGACCTGAGCTGATAAAAAGGGCAGTTGGATTCTAGCGATGCTTGCCTTTGTAGACCAAGGACGGGGAAGGGGGAACCAAAATCTTCGAGATCGACCAAGAAATCGAAGCAGAAAATAAAATATAAAAAGTGAGGCTTGAACCACAAAAACCCGGTGACCCAGCTGTGGATGGTGTGAGTGAGATGTTGGACCACCGGTAGCTTTCGGTGAACCTGTGAAAGGGAAAGCCGGGAGGATTCCAAAGGGGGGAAAGAATAGAGAAAGAGCCCATTGCTGGCCGAAAGGGCTGTTTGAGGGGATCTCTTGTCTCTCTCAGAAAGTGCCTTTTTTTCTTTCATTGTTGATATCTTGTTCCCTCGCCCATCCGCAAAGCGCGGATAGGGCGAGTGGATTGGAGGTTTGCACTTCTTCAGTCACCTCCGCCAAAGGGCAAAGTGCAAAAAATACACCAGGGAAATATCAACAGAGTAATTATTTTTATTTTACGATTCTTTTTACTTTTACCACAGGAGCATCAATTTCCAGTATGTATGTAAGGTCCAGTTTTTTTTCCTTTCACTCCTTCTCCTATTATTCCCTTCGCCATCTGCCTTTCTCATTCGGGGGTGAAGACATATTTTCTTGGATTCCTCTGAAGGGAAAGAGCTACTCGACGACGTGGCAAGCGTCCGTTGGAATGCGCTGTCGGCGATACTTGATCCACCCTCTTTCTGGTTTCCGTGACAACGCCTATGCCTACCATTTCCTACCGATATCTTCCTAGTCAGCAATAACAATATTTTTCCAGCCATCATTCATTTTAACCTTCAACATGCCTCTGTACCACCTCTCGCTTTACCGTACTTGTTTTCTTGTGCCCTCTCAGTTTTCATAGTGCTCACCTCTATCGCACTGCGTAGCCTCCAGTACGTGGGGGGGGGGGAGCTGCATTATTGCCACTTTATTGTATCAACACACGAAATTTATTACCCAGAGCGGTCATGTGCCAATCATTGCGTCTTCAGGTCTCTCGTTTTTTCCAATGCATTGACGCAAGATACAAGGATTAAGCATTGAGCTTTGCGCCTAGTAAATTACCCTTCCTTCCGAGAGTTCATCCGAGAGGAAAGAGGAAGGGAGAGGAAAAGGGAGGCACCCTAAAAAACTTGTTTCTCGTATCAGTTCGTAAGCAATTTGTTAATATAAACAAACGAAACCGCACCTTTTTTTCCCTTTCTACTTTCTGCTCCCTTTTGAACTTATCGCCGATACGATACGGGCGACTGCTCCGCGATACGATAACGCTAACTTCGTCGCCATAATATCATACAAAACTACCGTATCACCAAGGTACAGCGGGGGGCGGAAACTTTACGCCGGTAAACAAATGAAACGCCCGTGGGAGTACAATACGGTACCGTATCTTTCCCCAGCGCCTCAGTAACAGGTTTTTTGCAAGGTTCGGCGAAGTTTGCGAGCTTAGTCACGAAAATAAACTTCAAACCTGTCACAAAAATCTCAAACATGCAACAGTTCTGTTTGGCCCTTCCTCTTTTCCCGGTGGTGCCCGAGGTTGCGGATATTGGAGGAGGGGGGAATTGGTCAGTCATTGGCTGGGCTTGAAAAACTACCTCTTCCGGTAAAATGCTATCCCTCGCCGCTTGGCGGCCCGTCCGGGTTAGACTTGAATTCGCCGCTTTTAATCTGGTGTAGGAAAGAGAGACCACCAAAGCGAGAAAAACCCCACGCCGGCATGTATCTGCCGAGGCGAGCATGAAAGATTTGAGAATGGGATGGGGGGGGGGGGGCTGGGGCTGGATGGTTTAATGTGCACAGTGTGTATAGCATGCAAGATCGATTCGGTGATGTTTGGCGCTGGGTATCAGAAGGAGGTACCGTGTGTGAAACTTCTTGTGCCGCCTTAGACTCTCGGTTGAAGGACGGAGCGGAGCAAGAAATGTATGGTGGAGGTAATGGTCATATCTTGGCAGGTACCCGATATTATCCCCCGCACTACCCTCCTCGGGCGCCAATCTCTTCATCAATACTCGAGTACAGCGCCTGTTTGTGTCCCGTCTACCAGCGTGGCTTTCAGGAGAAAGGCGTGCTATGGTATTGGACTATGATGGTCGATATGCTGGACGGATCTGGATCTCGCATCCGAGGTCTTGTTGCTATGTTTGGATACTCAGCCGGTTGCAGTAAGACCAGCGACGAGGCCCTTTCTCTTGCTCAGTCAGCCAGTCAGCCCTAACATTGGAAAAAGCGAGAGAGGGTCATGTTCTTGCATCCGGATTGGGGCGCTGGGTTGGCAGCCTGACTGATTGACTGATGGGATGATGAGATGTATCGGTAGTTTACTATTACTCGAGTACGTATGTTGGGTATGGAGATCAAGGCGTGTTAACCGAATGTTTTCTAGAAACACGGAGGGCATGCGTATACATACCGGTATCATGCGCCCGGGAGGAAGGAGAAGTGGAAGGATGGGCAGTTGTCGAGTTGGGGCCACAGATTGAAGCTTTACATTTGGACCGAAGCCTGTGGAGTACTGACTCTGTCGCTCTTTAGTACTCGTACAGTACATTACAAGCGCAATGAATTCACGAATTGCGTCTTTCCGGAATCCGAGCCTGTGAAAAGTGCATTTATTCAACTACTCGAGTAGATGTTACCCTCTGCCTACCTGCCCGCCTGTCCGCCTGTCGGTCTTTCTACTCGTATCACACCTCATGCGCGAGTGCCCGGTGAGATGTTTCCCTACAGGACAGGGATTATTTTACAGGTTAACCTAAGTTAGCTATTCACGAACTTTCTTCTAGGTACAGTACCTGGACGCATACTTTTATATCGTACCCAACTCGCACACTCCGGAGGCGGGTTTTTTTTGTGGGAAAAAAACCCCCCAACACACCAGATCCCGGCCCTTACTAAAGTTATGCAACCAGCAGCAGCCCAATTCCTTTCGCTCTCCCTCTCTCTTCAGGCCCTTACTTGAAGCATGATATTATATTGTTAAAAGAGGTTAATTGGGGGTAAAATTTCCCCTCCTAACAGCATTTTACCCCTACCCACGCATCTACCATCACTACCTCCGCCAATCCAGCCCATCCTCTCGCCCCGGCTCCCGACACTGCGTTTCTGATATGTGAGAAATCCAACCGATCGGTACGAATAAAGCTTTACAGTAGGTACAAGTACAAGCCCCCTTCAGGTCAGCCAAGTGCCTTCATGTCGGAATCGGACGTCCGTTCCCCACCCCCGTTCTGACTTGCTGATCGGATCGGATCGGTGAGCGGTCGGAGCATGCATGATAGAGAGAAGAAAGGAGACTACACCCTTCCTGGGTAAGACCGGATATCACCATAAGCCCGTGCGTACTGTATGCGTGTGTGGGTACGAGTTTGTGATATCAAACAGTAATGGTATGCCCTTTTCATTCCTTCATTCGCTTTTCAGGTTCATGTTCGTGTTGGTTTGTTCTCAAATCGGGTCCGAATTTTGGACTTGGGTCTCCTGCGGATGCTGGGTGTGATACGGATATCACATCGTACGGCGGGTTAGGCTAGGGAAAGCATGTAATGTATCGCAGAGTCCATCATATCACACGGTTACATAGCAGTTTAGTGTCGGATTATGTCTATGCAACACGGACAACGGCAGCGGAGGCAGCGATGATGGGATGGGGTTTGGCCTGGCCTGTCCTGGCGTGACATGGGTGATGGCTGTTTGGTTTGATTTTTGTTCTGTTGGCCGGTGTCTACTCGCCGGGGGAAGGGTGTAAACAAACAAACGAAACGTGTGTGTAGACGTTAAGGATTTGTGCAAAAAACGGTGGGATACGGTATCACGGTGCACAAGGGCTGACGGAATCCCCAATAAATTTACTGGTTTGTGATTGGATCATGTGAAAGATTGGGTAAGCGACTTTTTCTTGGGGGGGGAACCCCAGGAAAACGGGGAGGGGGATGGATGGAATACGGTATCGATTCTCATTTCTTAGGTTTACTCGTAGAGGCTGGATCTGGTTAGGGAAAATGAGGAAGGAGAATAAAAAGAAGGCGAGCAGACAGGCAAAAAAGAATGGGGCAGATGCTTACTCCAGCCAATGGCCTTCCTCCACTCCCCCACAATCTTTCCTCCTGGGACAAATGGATCTCCTGCTGGGCCAGAAATTCCCACACATTTTCTTTTTCCTTTTTTCCCCCTTCTCTACGGTAGGTTGTTTCGTTCCTGCACGGTGGATGCATTAGCTACTCGAGTAGTCACGTGCTGCAGGCTGGACCCTTGGACATGTTAGCTTCGGTGGACGAACATCCAGCCAGGTCGAGAAATGATAATTGGGTTCCTTTCAATTCAACCTTTCACAGAACGCCATCCCCTCGAATGCCAACGTGAAGATCCGGACCGGGGGTGTCTTTTTTTCTTCTTTCCCTTTTTCGTACATACCATTGCTGAACCTTGGCCTCTTTTGTTTAAAATTTTGAGGCGGTTTCCATCTCGCCGCCTTTTTCCCCGGAGAGACACAGACCTCAACAATTCGATGGGGAACGGTCCATCCATCACCACGTCAGTGACTCGATCTACATCCCTCATCCCCCCATCCATCCCTCTTCCAACCCCCACGTTAAGATGATTGACGATGATTAAGATGGATTAGATGCTTGGGCAAAGTGCAGGGTCTCGCTAGCTAACTAGCCAACCCGGAATTGAAAACGTTGTAATCTCCATTCCATCTATTCCGAGTTGAATCCTTTCCCCGGATGTTTTTCTTTTTCAAGCCCTGTCTTGTTCTTCGCGTCTGCGTCTTACAACTTTCTATTGGCGAGCCTTAGGCCCTAGGCGAGCTAGACACGGAGTTATTTTTTATGGAGAGGGGTGAATAGATGGGTGACAGATGGACGGGATGCTGCAGGATGCGCACAGTACATGATTCTGGAGCGTCGACCGTCGCCTTCCCCCACAAATCTGGCTGGGCATAGCATGGACAGGTTTAAGTCACACACTTACAATATACTTTTTCCAATTTCGGGTATGTTACTTTACACAGGTCATAAGAGGCAGAGCCTACAAGGAGTTAGGAATTGGTTCTTACCAGAGAGAGAACTATAGTACGATACAGGTATGGTGCCTTTGAGAACATACGCATCAGGGTTTTGCTTATGCGCCGCTAACACCACCAATCCACCACTATCGCAAGCACCATGGCTGCCCAACACAAAAGTGTGGCAGAACGCCTTCGAAGCATTGTGCATTGGGCAGAACGACATACACAGCACGCTGGACCCGGAGCCTTCCGGGGACAACGACCACAACAAATCCTCAGATAGGGAAGGAAGAGAAATCTGAAAAAATCTAGGCACATTACATGATACAGTGCAGGTACAGTAACCGGACAAATTAGCAGTAGGAGATCTCAAAATATAATGGATTGGTCTGGTGGCTCGACCCTTTTCGAATGGGGTTGCGTGCGCCTCGTCATGAACGCCTGTAGCATAGCACAGCTTTGCTGCCTATCCTTAGCCTCAGCGAGTATCCCATATGTACAGGATGGCATGGTATGCTCGTCGCCCACCATGCCTATCAAGATCAGGCCGACCTCCTTTCCCCCCAACCTAACGGCAACACACCCGGGAGAAGTGATGAGTTGTCAATTCTCACCTTCCATCCTTCCATCCTTCCAATTGTCTGGACCGCGGAGCAGAATGAATGAATGCATGAGGAACCCTCTACTCTATTGTATCCAAGGAAGTATGGTATTTTTGGGGTCTCGCACCAAGCGACAGTTTCCTTGCATGAGAGACGAGAAGAGGAAGGGGATTAGCATGTCACGTTGGTATCGTGCTTGTAAGACCTTAGCTAAATTATTGCACAGTACCGTACTTACCTCTGCTGAAGGGAATTGCGAGTTGTATCTTGGGACATTAGGACTAGCTCAGGGCAGCGTAGAGCAGAGCAGATAGTAGCTAACCGTGCCAGCGCATGTGGAAGCTACTTGTACTGTACTAATCGATTTACATCACCAGGATTTCGACATAGACTGCGTCAACTTAAGTACAGTAACTAGCCTACACCTTTTGGCCCTACCTATATAGTTTACATCAGATGCCTCTAAGCCTCCCTCACGCAAGTACCGGTACATAGAAGTGCCCTACATATAGGGGACAGCTGTCAGTTCTGAGCCACACCACAGACGCCGTATCCGGAGTCAGGAGAACACCAGCGCCCACACTCTACAGTACTCGTACAAGCATTACCCAGAACTCCCTATGTTTGCACCGCATCCAACCATCCTATTCATTCATCTGAACTATCCCGTCCATAAAACAAACGGAGAATTCCTCCACCTCCCGCTCCGACTTCCCATCCCATCGAGGATCACCCAAGTTTCATATCCTACGGGATTTAGAACCGTCCAGCCTATCATCCCAACTTACGAGCACAAGTTATCGCATGATAAACCCGGGGGGACCTCAGCCGGACCCTTTTTTCTCCGGCGGCAGCAAGCAGCATAAAGTAGAATGAGTAAGTAAGTATCATACTAGGTAAGTAAAGTGAGAGTTGTTCCCTCCGTCCGCCTCACGAATGGGATAGATTAGATCAAGTTGGCGTGGATGAGCCATACCTACCTACCTACCTATCCCTTTCCCTTTCTAACTCATCGTATGTTATGTACGGTGGAGGGTATCATAGGAAAGACGTGGAGCGAATGATGCCCTGTTCCTGATTTGTACTAGTCTGGTTGACAGGGATGTTCCTGTTTTCGTATTATCATTATTATCATTATTATTATTTATTTTTGCTCCTTTCGTTGCTTAAGTATGATATATATATATATAATATGCAGTACGGTAGTACGGAGTGTTGTAGAGCTTGAAATGGTAGGGGATTCGTCGGAGGGGTGATTGTTTTGTAAGGGATTTCTATTTGCATCCTAGGGAGGGAGGGTGTGAGATAGATGGGGTATGGGGTGAATGGATGGGAGAGAGCCGAAGGAAAAGCGGGAGGAAAGGGAAAGTTGATATGGCATTGATTTCCCGGCTTGCTAGCTTAGCCTGCTGGAGGAGGAGGAGGGGGAAGCCCTCAGGTTAATCCGGATGCGTCGTTGGTGCCGTTGTGATTGTTGCGCGCTGGAATGAGGTGTTGATGCTTTCGTTATCTGGCTTCACGATGTATTGGTTGATGCGGTTCCAGTGCCGGCATTTGGATTGGGGGCTTTGTATTGGATATAAACCAATGCAATTCAATCAAAATGCAAAGTTTCCCCAGGTGCGAATGTGGTGCAATGGTTTGTTGAATTGCCGGTTATCACAATCTAATTTTTGGGAGTTGAACTTTTTTTTTTATATGCATACTTAGAAAGTTAAAGAAGAGGAGGGAGGGAGGGAGGGAGGAAGGAAGAGCAGGAGGCGGGTTTACTGCTAGATAACTCGACCCTACCGTGAAGCAAACTGGAGCACGGGGTACCTACGCTTGTGAACTACTGCGACAACGACGACGATATCAATTGCGCAATTGAACATCCAATTGTTCCCTCGCTATGTCGAGCATAGTACAGCATAGCACAGCATGGCACTTGTATATAGTGGTGCACGAGGTTATAGCATCATACGGCAGATTTTCTGTACCATATCACGAGAGGCACGGCATAGCATTAGCTTCTCACTATTTCTCCGCTGGGCTAGCTCTCCAGCTTGCCGGTCTTATCTCTCACCCTTCATTTCTAAGAAAAGAAATAAAAATAAGGTCATGTACTGTATTGTACGGTACTCTATCTATCTGCTGTGCTCTCCTCCGGATACTTTATTTCCGCGTAACCCGCACAGAGGCATCCTGGATTGGGTTCCTGCAACTGTAATCTGCGCAACCTAATATACTCCGCATAGGGACTACCTTCACGTCACTGTTGGGGAAGGGAGAGGATGGATGGATGGATGAATAAGAAGGGAACCAAAAGTCAGACGTCGAGGATATCTCGATATACGGCAATTTCGAGGGAGGCGTGACTCCTCCAGCCTCTTCATGCCCCCCCGGCTGAAGTGGAAGAGATATCCGAGGCTCGCTAGCAATTGGTGGGGTTCCAAATGGGTGGGTGTGAATCTATGATATATCTCTATTTTGAATGATCCATTGGAGAACAGCCCCCCGCCCCCTGTCCCCCGTTGCCCCCTCCCTCCCTCCCTCCCTCCCTTCTTGTCTCCCTTACTACCTCCTCACAAAGTAAGGTAGCAGTTATGGATGTTTATGCGGTGGGGGGGGTGAAGAGGTGATAGCGGTGGGAAGGGAGTCAAAAAAAACAAAACAAAGAGCAGCGAGGAACTGCTCGATTCCAGCACAAGCACTGTGCTGTAGCTGACAAAAACATTGTTTCGCGCGAGTGGTTTCCCAGAATGCCAGGGGGCAGGAAACCAAAGAAGTCGATCAACTCCCCGATCTATGCTATGCTCACAAAAAAGGCAATGTTTGCTCTTTTTCTCGTGATGCGCTGTGCAATACGGTAGCACGTTGCCCGTAAGGCTGTATCAGGTGCTTTAATATATGTCAGACAGCCTAACTCTTCTCTTCCCACTCCTTTCCCCATCCTTTTTCCTTTATGATAACCTCCCACACATACCTCTCATTCATGCGTACTCACGCCCCGCCGCCCCATCACTTTTTTAGACTTGAGCTAGCTAAGGTTTTGTTGTCAGGATTTGTTTCGTCGCCTCTCATTTCAACAGGGTCTAACTTATGCTGTACTCGTTGCGGGTACGGGATAGACGAATCGAAGAGATACTTCTCCGATATACTGTGCTTTCCCGCAATCTGTTTGTATAGTTTTTTGCTTTCATGGGCCCCCCCCCCCCCCCCGCGGGCGGCGGGGGGGGGCCGCCCCCCCCCCCCGCCCCGCGCCCCCCCCCCCCC
>Ga0307510_10004325_pt1 | contig 16717 bp, 8 predicted proteins | sample 12_EM_MG_FD_207224 | JGI IMG/M metagenome (GOLD analysis project Ga0307510, IMG submission 207224) | Populus trichocarpa ectomycorrhiza microbial communities from riparian zone in the Pacific Northwest, United States - 12_EM | ecosystem: Host-associated > Plants > Roots > Unclassified | place...
TTTGTTTTTGTGTTTTAAATTACTAAACTATACATAGATTTCTTTACGGTCTATTTGCAAATCTACGCGAGTAATAAAAAATTCTGAGTGGCTTCACCTACGCTTGAATCGGTATTGAAATAAAACCAGGTCCACTTTCACAAGATATGTATGCCACATCTTCTCGCTCAGCCTCCAGTCTTGCACCTTCCATGATGTTTGGACATGATTTTTATTAATATTATTATTAACGTGAATGTTCAGTTCAATTTATATATACTTTGATTAATTTTATATAAATTACTATGTAAGTGGACTTGGAGGAATGTTTAGCACATCTCAAGCTTAGCACGTACCATGTTTTTCTATATCATACCCCAATGCTGCTCTCTGTTTGTAATTTCCACAGTTTAAGATGCTCCAGTCAACTACAAAGTTGATCGCTAGCTTTATTTTATTGGTTTTTTTCTATTATTATATACAAGGAAATACATTGTTAATTTAAGTTTTTTTATTATTATTATTAACATGGATGTTCGGATTATATATTTTGATTAATTTAAGCTTCGGGGGAGCTCATTTAAGCCTTTGTTTGTTTGCATGGATGGGTTCCAACTCTGGAATTAACTCTGCTCTAAATTGCTAAAGTATAGTCTTTCAGAAGCTTCTACGACTCTGTCATTTATTATGATTGCTCCTCTGATGAATTTAATTTTATCGGCGCATAAAACTGTTCCTGCCATGCGTAATTAATTAATTCCAGCTTCTTATTCATTCGCCATGTTCTTTTCCCTTCTAATATCGTCGTCCACTGATTTATTTTAAAGGCCGCAAGCTTACATTCCCTTTCCATGCAGGAGGACTAGCTTTCGATCTATTCTTGCAAACTATTACAAGGTCGCAAGTTAATTAGTTATGCTTCTGTGATTCCTGCCTTTTTGTTGCGGCCTCCAGCACTTTTTGAAAGCGTCCACTTGGCACCATAACTAGTATGATCGTGATCTTATGAATAAGTACCTTAATTTCATGCACATTATCAATATCCCTCGGGCTCCAAAATCACCCATTTTCGAAGTGAAGTTCAGACTAGAAATAAAGCAAGGAGGCCGTCCAAATAGCCAGTTCTACCTGAAGGACATGGGAGGATGTTGAAAAAACAAAGGAAAACCTTGTGATGGGGATGTGACCACAGACGTTACACGATACCGCGAGATGATCGTAAATCCTGAAACAAAATCTTGGTGCCAACCAGAAAATTTGAAGTAGTGTCCACCTTATAGCCCCTTTTCAAATGGAATCAAAATCCACATGACCGATAAGGAGAAGTACCCTCATGATGCTTACCACCTCTGGTGTGCTCCGGGCACTGCTGAGCACCTTGAAGAGCCACATATTCTATGTGATCCATTTAGCAACCCTCAAGCACAAGAGATGCTGCAAATTCTTCCTCATCCTGTTTGGGGGGAATACGGGTACTCTATAAAGAAGGGGGTTGGTCGGATAGGGGATCCAAGAACTTGGGGAACTTGACGTTGGCACTGTACTTCTTGACCAGGTATATTCTCTTCCTTTCTTCGAAGTTTGCTGTCAGACGAGGGTGCCAATATGTTATTAGGAATTGCTTCGTACTATTTTATTCGATTCATTGTTGCAATGCAGGATCCTGGCACTTAACCTGTGAAGAGAAACTGACCATCAATTGACTTGGCAACTGTACATCAGCAAAGATCAAGTGGCAGAGAGGATCGTCAGTGACTTTAACACTGTTGCTCCAAAATTAAGAACGATACAGTCAGATAGCAAAATGCCAAGTAAAAAATATTATAGCTATGATTCATGAAATTCCTCGAACGTTTTGTGCCTGTTTCTCCTTTTAGTTTTGTCCTTGTTAGCAGGCACAGGGCTGCTCAAACCTGTCTGCTAAATAAAACCTGGTTAATAAATAGTACAGCTCTCTTCTAACCGCTCAGGCATCATTTCCCCTTTTGTTGCTTAAACGACAATAGTGATTTGAGACTACAGTACTCCACTAAAACACAAGTTCCTTGAAATGCTGAGTGGAATTTTATTCTGATCAACGAATTGAATTACATTAGATATCTAATTACACAGCATGAATATACAGGAAGTTGACTACACCCTTGAAACCTATCATTCTAGAAAGAAGACCAGCTACCCCAACTCGAGTCTAGACCTAAATCCAATGCATAATCTTGATACTTGTCTTATCGGCGCGAGGGTGGAAAGGATTTATCTCAAATAAGACTGACTATGTTAATCCATAATGAACAGTGCCCACGTTCCTATGAGCAGCTACAGCAGCACGACCAACCGGACCAAACTGGGATTGTGCCTGGAGCAGTTTTGCATCAATGGCAATTCTTTCATTTAACTGCTCCACCCTAGATTGTGGTTGGTAATATGGGTTGGTGTTCACATCCATGGCCATCCCAGAGGATGGCTTGGCCGCCACATTACATTTAGGAGGTTGCTGTTTGGTTTGTGAATCTTTTCCAGTCTCCGAGATAGACTTCTCTTGTATCAATGTGTTAGTCCTCAAGAAGCAGTGTGGAGAGCTGGTTTGGGGAGGAAGAACAGCATTTCTACAAAACATCCTTGTATCATAGAGATCTTTGACATTTCTGCCATTCTCATACGGTACAACTGATCCCACAACTCTCCCTGGCTTTGCTGTACAACAAAACAAAAAAAAAAAAAAATTAGATGTTTAGTCTTCTAAACGGAATCTAGCTTGGGGAAACCAAAATTCCCAGGAAGCACAATAAAAGGTCTTGAAAGACATCTGGTAAAAGAGTTCATAAGAACAATTCAGAAACTAGTTCTTGCTTCCGAGCTTCAAAAGAAAATTATCTTTTTGCAGTTTGGAAACGGCATATATCCAGGATAGGAATTAAACTAGTCGCAAGGACAAAAAAGTTAACTAGCTCTGCCATAAGTCACTATGGTATGATAATGAATCGACAACTCCCTGCAGCTTCAACATTCAAGTGATCCATATATATTGATGTAGTTATTTAGTAAAGTCTATCCTTAACAGTAACTGCTGAAAGATGAAGCCCTCCAACATCTTACTGACAAAGAGAGAGAACTTGCAGAGGCTTGAAGGACGAATACAAAATTTTTCCCAATAGGCTAGATTTAGGGGGGAAATGTCTCTTTACAGAAAGCAAGCAAAATAAGCATAAGTTATACCTGATGGCATTCGAGGTGGGGGCCTTGCGACCTTTGCTGGATTTTCAAAACTTGTATCCTGTACTCTTAAATTTTTAGAAGCATCTTCTGTAACTTGCCTGTTGTCAAATGAGGTTGAATTTGATTGCATATTAGGAGGCATTGTGTTTGAGTGAACAGTAGACCTGTGAACAAAAGGAAAGGTTAAAAGGAAAGAATGCAGACAACATATTTACAGTGGAAGAACACAAGAATTCCAGATTAAACAATACTCTATAACCCTCAAAACAAATAAGTCCTATAAACCATTTTATCATCAATGATTTAGAGGACAAAGGAACAAGTAATTGCAAGTCATACCGTGGAAGAGAGACATGCTTCCTCTCTAGAGGTATCACTGGTGCACTTCTACCACTGTTTTCCTCGAGATATGCAAACTGCTTTCTAAAATGACCTATGGCACTGCATTTCAAATTATAAATACTTAAAACATAGAAAGGAAAAGGAAAGGCAATTGCTGCTACTCAGAAAAGGGAAAGGTGAGCTGGAGGGAGGAAGAACTTAGTACCTAGGATAGAGAAAATTAGTGCTTTCATTTCCATTCATGTAGTCTTTGAGCAGCTGTGGATGGTATTCCAGTATTTCCCGGTATAGCAGTTCCCGAACATCTTCCTTTGTTACCCTTCGCCTTTCAAACTCAAACTCCAACTTCGTGATTGGCTGACAGGAAGGTTCTCTCTCAACTTTGGCTAGGCCCTTAAAGTAAGGGTCAGCTAATGCCTATTATACAAAACTTGCATCAATCAGTTCAGCAATGAAATAAAGATAAGGAGCGGCTCCATTCATACATCAACAAGAATTGAATTCCAGGACACCATTCTTAAGGCGAGCAAATGCAACAAAGCACACACCTCTTCAGCAGTTGGTCGATCTTTTGGATCGAATGCTAGTAGCCTTTGCAGTAGCCTGTGTGCCGAAGGATCTGCATTTGGAAATTTCTGTGCAAATGGCACAGGCTGTTTTTTCCTCATTTCTGTCAAGTATTTTCTTGCCTTGTCATTTCGGACCTGCATTTTAATCCAATACAAATTATGACCAATAACTTGAAAAGGAATTGCTGTGACCAACTGGGGGGGTGAGCGAGAGAGTCATACTCTAGAAATGGTTTCTAATGAAGGAGTCCCAAGAAGATCAGTGATCAAATCTAATTGATGAACAACGCTTTTACCCGGAAACAGTGGCTTCCCTGTCAGTACCTCAGCAAAGATGCAGCCAATGCTCCAAATATCAATTGCTCGTGTATACTGCACCCAAGTAGAAACTCAAAAATAAGCAGCAGAATTATAGAGCTTTACACTGCAATTAAACCACTCCAGAGAAACAGACATAACCTGACACAGTTACCTGAATTGACAGATATTTCAACTTCCAGGAGAGTTCATAGTCCTCCCTGAACAACAATTATTTTAATCTAGGCATTACTGCTAACTATAAAGCACTCAATCATTTTATGGAGAAGTAAACATTTTGCTTCAATGATGCAAGGACAACCAATTGTACTATATTTTCTGTTGCTTCATATCCAACAAAAGCTTATTGTAAAACAAGGAAATACCAAAATGATATTAAATATGCTGAACAATGACATAATAACTCTAGCATTATTCAACAAAAGAAATAACCATAGTGTTAACAAAAATAATGTACCACTATAAAGCAACACTTGTAAGAAATTTAGGAATCAAGCACCAGTAAATTACATGTCGACCTATACCAAAATGTTAGTCCACTGTAGCCTATATCACGCTCCAACCAGGTTAGCTCTGGAAAAGAATGGCCACACATTGTAAATAAAAGCCATACCTTTGAAAAGAAAGATCCACACAGCTCTGGAGCTCTATACCATCTTGTAGCAACATAGTCCTGCAAGATGCATTTATTAATGAAAACTTCTTAACTGAGAGATGTTGCCAACTGATACTTGTTATAAAATGCTGGAATACATACCGTCCAGAAAACAGTGGTTGGTGTATCACTAAATGCTACTCTTGCCAGACCAAAGTCACATACTTTAAGTTTGCAATTTGCATTTGCCAAAATATTCTTTGGTTTAAGATCTCTGTGGTACATATTTGCTGCAGCCAAACAACTTTAGTTTAGAACAGAGGTAGATCAAAAGCATTACAATTTAAGCTGCATTTACACTGTTACACAAGATAATGACCAAGCATATATCTGTTTTCAAGGATTAGAGACGGAAAATTTTGACCCAAAAGCGGCCTTTGACAGAGCAGGTAAGAAAGAAACAGTCACCTGTATGCATATATTTCAGTGCACGTAACATCTGATAAAGAAAGAACTGATGGTGTTCCCTTGTCAAGTCATCATTAGCTTTGATGACTTGGTGAAGATCAGATTCCATAAGCTCAAAAACAACAAATATGTCTTTGAATTCTCTCTTTGAGGGTGGCAGCATGATTCTCTTAATCTCAACGATATCAGGATGCCGTAAAAGCCTAAGTAACTTTACTTCTCTCAAGATTCGAAAAGCATCAGAAATATGCTCAAAAACATTATTGATTTTCTTTATTGCCACTTTTTCTCCAGTATGAGTGTCAATTGCAGCACAAACAACTCCATAGCTTCCCTTTCCAATAACTTCTAGAATCTTGTATCTATTGGCATCCCCATACTCAGTGAAAAATTCCATCTCTTTTAAGTCCTGAAACAAGACAAAAATTTCAGATTCAAGCATGTAATGATTTTGCTGCAGGGATTGCCTAGATAAAAAGCATCTAGAAACAAATTAACAAAAAAATTAGAAAACATAAACACAAATCCAAGAGCCTCTGGACAAAAAAGACAAGCAGATGAAGCCTCTGTTAAAACGATAGCATACATAGAGCATATACTGGGAATTATATACAGATGCATGCATAACCAAAAATAAGATCCCGACAGTTCAACAAGCAAATGGAAATAAGTTGTATATTCCAAAGCAAGCAAGACATACCAGTGTTCCAGAGGGGGCCAACACTGGACACATATAAACCAATAATTTTATCGAATGATCATGCTAGGAGTGAACTAATCTCTAACTTGATTATATGCCAAAAGATCATCATTACACTGAAAAAACTGCTTGAAGAATGAGATAGTGAAATCTTTCACAAATCAATACACATGAAAAACATTAGAAAAAAGAACCGAAGAATGAATAGCGGAGAAATTGTGCACCATCAACTTTAGGGAAAGGCATCAGGTTGCAATTGGTCACGGCTCACAATATGCATTAGTGAAGAATCAAATTCAGAATCTAATGGACTAGAATAGTGTCTAGCAATTGCAATACAGCACACAAAAATATCAAGTAAAACACCTTTATTTTCTGGAGGGAAGCAACATCAGTGAGAATCAGAACCATTTATCTGACTAATTAGGACCAGGAACAAAATTTTCAAGCATCAAACCCAAACCAATCAATTAGGTTATTCATAGTTTAGCAGTTCAGAAATGGGGAATTTCAGCTTGCATTTGTTTCAATAAGTATTGCGACAGACAAAACTGTAACCACTTCATGATCACAAAGCAACCAAAAGCTAAAAACAGATCATATTTTTTCGTACAAGTAACAAAAGTATTAAAATTCTAGTTAAAACTTATCAAGAGCATAAAAGTACAAATAATTAGCTTAAGTTTTCAAAATTTAAAATAAATCAGCAACCAAACCAAAGAATTAATTTACAAGTTAACTAGAAGTAGTATCCAACCACATTTCAAAACCAAACCAATTGACCATGAACTTAATGCAAATTAAGAATAAATAACCCCAAACTTAACATATTTACTTACTAATCTGATTAAGCCCAATTTTCTCAAATTACAAAACTTCATCCATTATCCTACACTTTCTCCCCACCCGAATAGACAATATCAATAACCCAGATCCTAATTCAAAAGGATAATTTTCCACTTCAACAAAAACTAAACAGAACACCATCGAAAATCAAATCTTTCATCTTCCCTTAAGTTAAAGAAGGCCGCAAAAATCCTAAAAATTCTTTTTTGATCAATTGAGTGGTTGAATTTGATAAAAATCCATTCAACTTCCTTTCTTTTAGTTTCTATTCCCCCGGAAGAAAAAATACCATACAATTAAGAATAAAAAACTTTAGCCAAAATCCAAATTTACCCAAATTGAATCAAAGAACCCAGATCCCAAATTCTTCATAACAAGAGAATTCAAACTTTTTCAACAGAAAAATCAAGATTAATAGGAGAAAAAAAAACAGAGAGAGAAAGGGAAACTAACCTTCTTTGGATGATCCTGTTGAGTCTTCTAGATTTTCAAAACCCACCACAAAACAATAAACACAAACAAGAAAAGAACTTGTTCTCTTTTTATCTATTGTTTTAAACAAAAACAAAGGCTTTATTTTTATTTCTCCTTTAAGATAATAATTATAAAAAAAACAACTGCATTTGCCCAACAACCTCCACCAAATCTATTTCCTTCTCACTCTCTGCTTCAAAGTTATCTTCTTTTCAACAACCATCAACACCCCCACTTCAAATTCTTCACTCTCTCTCAAAACCACCAAAAACTCAAAAAGCTTAAACTTTGAAACAAGAACCACCTCAATTGGTGAAATAAAATTTTAGAGGGAATCTGTGAGAAAGAGAGAAACGGTTGTTGTATGGATCTGAGGAGAAGAGAACAATGGAAAGAGAGAAACAAAGAGAGAATCACAACGGTGGTACAGTGATTGTTAAATAATGAGAAAATGAAGTTGTCTTGTTATTGCTTCTCTTATTCCTTTATTTATATATTTATCTTTTTTACTCTCTTTTTCAATTATGTTAGAGGTAATTTTTTTACATTTTACATCAATTGTTTTGAAAATTATATAAAATATCCTTAGCTAACAAAAAAAAAATTTCAAATTAATCAAAATAATTTCATATATATTATATCATAAAATCAACTAAAAAAAACAACATAATTGTTTTTTGTATTTATAATAAAAAAAACTCTCATCATCATAACCCAAATTAAAACTAAAATTCTACAAAATAAAAGATTTTGTTGTTCAAACTTTGATATTATTTATATGTTAGGAATTGTGTTAGCAATGACGGTTCAAAGTATTTTTTATTTAAAAATATATTAAAATAAAAAAAAATTTATTTTTTAAAAATTATTTTTGATATAAAAAAAAATATTTTAAACAAAAACAAATTTTAAAATTTTTAAGAATGTCATTTACATCCCATTTCCAAATATATTCTAATAATGCTTGAACAGTGAAAAATAAGAAGTATTGTTTTATTAACCTTAATTAGTAGTGTGTTTAAGGAGTAAAGAAGTAAAGATGGTGTAGGCCTAGAAATGGGATTGTCAAATTTAAGAAGTTTGGGAATGTTTCGATAATGGATGTATGTTTATTTTCAGGTAAATTTTATGATTGTGGTTTAAAAAAATAAATTTAAAAAAAATATTGTTAGCTATGGTTAATTGAATTTAGATATGTGTTTGGTAAAAATTATGGTTGAAGTTTATGTGTAGCAAAAAACATGTATAAAATGTTTTGTGGAAGTGTGGTTGCGGTTGTTTTTCAAAATATTTTTTATTTAGAAATGCATCAAAATAATATTTTTTTATTTTTTAAAAATTATTTTTAATTTCAGCGTATCAAAATAATATGAGAACACCAAAAATATATCAATTTAAAGTAAAGAAAAAAATAAAAAAAAATTAATTTTTTTTAAAAATACTTTTGAAACGTAAAAACAAACAAAATTTCAAGAAACTCCGTTAAAAAAATATATAAAAACTGCTGCATAAAAACTATATTTCAAATTTAATATTTTAGTAAGCCTGAAAATACAAAACACAATTTATTTGGTACCAGACATTTTACCTTGTTTATTTTCATTGAAATGCTGATGAAAACAGACTGAGCCTAGAGAAGACCATAACTTGGAAAAAGCTCGCCCAGCATGAAAGCCAACACATACAGGGATGGTCTAAAAGAAGTTTGAGATGATTCTTGTTTAAAAAATCTTTGACCTTTGAAATATGTTTGCTAAATAATTTATCTTTGTCAAATCTCACTATCCTTTCAGGGGTAACTTTTCATGATGAAAAACAGCAAAAATCCAGATCTAGAAAGCAGATTTTTCCAAGAAGAATTTCCAGCACTCATTCAATACATCTCATCAAATGGAGTGGATAGCTTTGATTGCATTGAACTAAGCAAAATGTTGAATAATTAGCGCCAACCAAGTGGTTCTCAACCTGCAGTTCATCGGCGATGGTATGCTGCACATTTTGTGATAGTTACCGAACAATTATAGCTTGATTATACAGGAATTCTTGGGTGGCTTTGTGTTAATTTTCTTGATAAAATAACTTCTGAAAGCGACAATATGGTAAAGGGATTACATATTTCTTATCTGTTTTGCAGCAGGGATGTGATGTTGCTATCTTGGAAAACCAAGCTGGTGAATCTCAATCCATCTACCATCAAAGAAAGCATTTTGTTTCCATCAGCTTGTCAGCTTCAACAATAGCAGAAAGCTCGAAGAACCCAAAAAAGTTATTTTCAAAGAAGCTGCTGAAGAAATATTTGTTTATGAAAATCAAGATTCTTCTACTGCATCTAAGACTGCCGGTATGTCAGATGATAGTGATTTTGTTATTTCCTGGAATTAGGTGAGGTTTGATTTTGCATGCACACAAAGTGTTTTGTGAAAGTTCTAGCTTCTTCTTTTTATTACAAAGTTGTAAAATTAATTTGATTATAGTTTGATGGTAAAGTTTAATTTTATATAAGGGTTTTTCATTATTAATTAAAATATAATTGTAATTTTATATATAATTTTTTTTTGATGTTTTTTTAGGCGAGGTAAAGTGTTATAAATTTATAAATTTGATTATATAAATTGTAAGATTCATTTGTAAGATTTTTTTTATAAATGTTTTGTAGTTATAGACTCTTCAATTATAAGCAAATTCAATAAATTTAAAAACTAAATAAAGCATTATATTTATTGAAGATTATTTATAAAATATATGGTAGTTTATAAAATAATTAGTGACATTCTATTTAAAACTTATTTTGAGGAGAGAGATAAACATAAAGAGGAGGGAGAATAAAAAATTCATAACACATAAAAAATGAAGATATTATCTTCATTTAAAATTTTTATCTTCTATTATTTCTTTCTTCAGAATAAGTCTGAAAAGTAACTATCAAGAAGCCCCATTAGTAATTCCTTAAGCATCATAAGATTTATCTTTACATTGTCAATTGCCAATTACTATAAATATACATGTATAAGGATCATATGAAATCATTCCATTCAATTCTATAGATTTTTTGAGTTATGGTTATTTGGTTATATTGGGGTTATTTTCAAAGAATTAAGGCAATTATAAAATAATCATTATGAACAAGACCAAGATTTTCATCTCAAATTGATCTTACAATCCAAGATCTACCATCAACATCTCAAGTCATATTACTAATTATATTTAACATCAAGAATTCATAAATACTATTACAAAAATATAGTTTTAAAAATGATACATTAAAAAGCCCTAGCTATTAATGAAGAACACAAAATCAAAATAATTGCTTTAATTGATTCTGGAGTCGTCAAAATAGTATTAAAAAAAGTTAGTGTCAACAAAGTTTTACAAGTTACATAAGATTCATATATATAATCAAGAGATTTGTTTCAAAAATATATTCATACTTCTTTGAGACACGACTTAACAAGTTATTTTAGAAATGTTTTTTTAACTCAAATTTATCATTTCTAAGTAGATAGCCAAGGAATTAAAACAAAATACTTGGTAAAAGGTAATCATGACCTAAGACTAATAGAAAAACATACTCTTCAAAATAAATCAATTTTCAAATCCATCTTTGTTATTCAAAAGAACTCATTAAATTTGAAACGTACTATAAAAAGATTGGAGAAGAAATTAAAAGTTTACAAAATCAAGAAAAAGTTTAAAAAATTCAAGAATTATTCAAAACAAAAATTTATTTCAATGTGCCTAATGCATTTTGAAATAGAAAATAGCATATAGTTCAATTAGCATATGAAAAAAAATGATGAAAAAGGGAATACAACAAAATCAAGGCCAATCCATAAGAATCATGAATTACTTGAATATTGCAAAAAAAAAAAAAATTCAATGAAATGCTTAAAAGGTCTCTTAACGCCAAGTAAGTCACCTTGGTTTTGTGTCGTCTTCTATGTTTGCAATAGTGTACATAAATGATGTTTTAATATTTTCAAAATCAACTACCGCTCATAATATATCAATCATTTGCAAAAATTGTTTAATATAACAAAACAGAATGGATTGGTTGTTTTTTGCATGAAGATGTGTCAAATAAAGATATAGTTTTTAGGATATATAATATATTATGGATTAATAAATCCTATTAGTAGGTCAATTGGATTTTCAAATGAAATCAAAGAAAAAACTTAACATTAAAAGTTTATTGGATGACTTTATTATGTTATAGAATTCTTTCCAATCTTAAATCAATAATCAACCCTTATAAAAGCATTTTAGAAAAAATTCTCCTATGTGTAATTCTCAAATGATTAAAATTTTTAAATCTTTTAAAAGTAAAGTTAAGAGTCTCCTGTATCTAGGAATTTTTAATCGAAACACCTTTTTTATTAAAGAAATTGATGCCTGCTATATTGGTTATGAAGGTATTTAAAAAAAAAAATTAATTAGATATTTTCTTGAGTTTTCTCATTAAACTTTTTAGATAATTAATTTTCTCATTAAACTTTTTTAGCTAAAATGTCTAAGAATACAAGTTTATAGGGACAAAAACAAACAAAACAACTTACGATGACCGGTGAAGAGGATGTCGTTGTTGTTGTTTGGACCTCACGGTGGCTGGTGGAGAGGACATCGTCGATGATAAGAAAAAAAGGAGAGGGCTATTAGTGGTGGTTGATTGTTGAACGACCGAGAGAAAGAGGCTAAGAAAGGCTAGGGTAAATGTTTATTGTTGCACTGCAATGTGTGTGTGTGTGTGTATCAGTTGAAATCGTAAAAATTCAAGATCATGATTTTACTTAATTTTAGTTCAATTTTTGAGTTTTTAAAGTGATTTTGTACATTAAGCATATATTGACTCGTAAAATCATACAATTTTACAAGTCAAATCATGATTTTAATTAAATTGGTGTACAATGTCTTTCATATGCTAGAAAAAAACGACCTAGACTAAGAAACAAAACCATAATCCCTAAACATAAAGAAAAATAACGTGAAATCCAAAATTAAACGACAAATTAGAAAATATCTAGGAAAATAACAAAATTAGCCCAAACATCAACTTCTAAGTCTAATTTTGAGGGATCCAACAGTTCAATGAGTGATGCAATCACTCATTGTAAGAAAACATCATGTAGAATCTCTTGTAAAAATTTAAATTCAATCCAACAACTAGATTAAGCTATTATCTCAGTCTGACACGATTAAGTTTTCTCTTAAGTCTATATTTATCCTAATGATCAATAAAATTATCTGTCAAATCATACACATTATTTATTTGGAATAGATTCTCTTGTAACTATTCAAAACATGCATGTTTTTTAATATTATAATCAAATGTTTGATATTCAGTAAAAATAAAATAAAAATTATTTCTTCTAACTACACCAAATGAATATAAAAAATATCTTAATAAGAAATAATTTTTTTACAATTTGTTTAATTTAGACGTGGATGATTTATTATAAACCAGATCCATAAAGTGATTTAATTTGAATATACATGAAAGCTGATTATAACGCGTGTGTGTGGAATCAAAATATATTTCCATCCCACCTGAGCGAGCGATGAGACGGCAACTACAATTTGGTCAACTGTGGGTGTGAAATCAAAATATATGTCACTTCGGAGAGGTCCGTATCATAATTATTTATAGCAATGCCCTTTTATTTCTCTGTCCAAATTATGTCTCGAGTCTCGACCGTTGAGTGTGGACAGTTTCACTGGTAAATAGTAGACAAGGAAATAATATTGCCGATTGCCCGTATGTTTGGTTGGCTGTTTCTTCAAATAATTAAGCACGCGTACGGTGACTCTTTCCATGGTCGGCATCGGCAAGACAATGTCACTGCTTTTGTTTTTTCTTCCATCATTGAGCGGTGCACCGCCTTCCATGCCATAATATTAATTTAAGTTTTTTTTTAAAAAAAAAGAAATTCAAACTGATGAGACTTTTAATGTGGACGGTTTTTCATTTTATTATAGATTCTACACTGTAAAATTATATTTTTTTTAATTATAACTTTATTTGGAGGGTAAAATGTTTTTTTCCCCGGATCATATTGTCAATTCAAAAGCTACATGGATATCTAGAACTTTTCACTATTTAGCTGTCTAATAACATTATTAAATTACTCTTAAAATTATTTTTCCTTAAAGTTAAAGTCAAGGGCGTTTTCATAATTTAATATAGGTTGTAATTGACAAATGACAAGTTGACTTAGAATCATTTAAGTTTTTTAATTAAAATATAATATTATTTTAAATAAAAAAATTTTATTAGCACGTGCAACATAAATGTTAACAAGTTGGAGATGTTTGCACCTTTTGGACTGTGCAAACAGCACCTCCCGCTAGTCAAATATCATATTTCAGGGCGGGGTTCGACGTGTCTCTTCGTCCCCTTCAAGATGGTGATGCGCAAGTGGCTGCCCTCTACACGGTAGAGCTCCGACAATATTTTTTTTCTTTTCTCTCTTTTCAACCTTGAAATACACGTTGCCCTAGCAAAAAAAATTGAAAAAAAATGTGTTTATTTGTTAATTTTATCATATTTGGTCTTCATCCTTTTAATTGTATCAAGTTTGATTTATTTATTTTTTAATTGCATCATTTAATATTTGATTTTTATATCAAATTTGATCTTCATTCTTTTTATTGTTTTTTGTTTTTTCTTATACTTTTCTTGATTGATTTTTTTAATCTCATCCCTCATAATTTGATTTGATTTTATTTTTATATCAATTTTGGTCCTCATAATTTGATTTTCTTTTCTTTTTTTTTTTTTGATCATTTTTTTTTATTTTTTCAATTCTACCCCTCATTATTTGGCTCATGATTTTTTTGAGTTCGACTTTTATGGTTCAATCCAACCTCATGACCCATGCCATGAGTTTAAAAGATTAAACCGGGTTGAATTCGGTTTTTTTTTAAGTGCTTATTCTTTTCTTTTTTTTTCAATTTCATCCTTCAACATTGTGTTGGTTGAGGATTTGTATTCAATATTGTTTACTTTTATTTCTATGTATTTATCCTTATCTTATATCCCGAATCATAGATTCAGCAGAATTACTAGTGTTGACTTAAGTCTTTTTTTTACATTGCTATTTTTTAAGTTTTATTTTTTTTCGCACCTGCAACACCTGATTCATTTGAGAATTAAGTGTCATAATTTTATTTGATTTACTTTTCATGAAGTTATATTGGTCTCATGACTAGGTCACAAATTTAGCTTGTTAGTTTAGATAGACAAGTTGTTTTTCTTTTCTTTTTATTTTTTTTTAATTTTATCATTTGACATTTTATTTACTAAGAATTGAGATTCATATTTTTTTCATTGTACTTTTTATGTGATCATCTCATTCTCATTTAATTTTTATTTTGTTAACAAATAAGATCATATGGACCTTTTAAGAATATTAAAAAGATATATTTCCAAGGTATTAGCATGTATTTTTTTTTTTTTTTGCATTAACTCATTGTTATTTATTTTTGTTATCAATTATTTTTTTTTCAAATTATATTATTAGATTAACTAAGTGCATCAAATTCAGTTGAATCAATTACCCAAATCTCATATTTTATTGATTGTTTAAAAACACAAGCATCGCCTTAACATCTTGTTTTATGTTAGGAAAAAATTAGTCCAGCCTGTGGGATAGTACGGACTACTTATCTCGTTGAATATCATTTGTGATGTTATTATGATATTTGAGAATTCTTGGTGATCTTATCATAATATTTTTCAAAGCTTGCATTTATTTATTATTTCATTTTAATTTCTAACAATACTAGTTTTGTACTTGGATGTGTTTTCTTATGTAATTTTTTTTTTTTTTTTTTTTTGCATTAACTCATTGTTATTACGAAGGGGGGATGCATTTTAGTATGTGGCCACACAAGCAAAAGCAATAAACTTTAGTGGAGTCTCTCTCGATCCATGTAGTCTTTGAAAATTGTATTTTTCCATATTACGTTATTATTATTGATTGGAGGTTAATGAGGTGATGCTCTTATGAAATTTAAGTCAGTTTTATGTAGTTTTTGGATAAAGTGAAATTTTAAGGGAAGTAATTAATTACCCCTCCGAACCTTTTTTAAAGGTAAATTTTACACCTCTTGCTTTTATTTCAAAATATGCACCAAATAATTTTTTATTTCTTTTTCACCAATCACTATGAATAATTTAATTATTTTTTTGTATCCCTTTATTAAGCTTGGTAAGAGATTAACAGAGAATAAAATCTATCCTACTAAATTTTACGATAACTTGATATAATTTTTAGATAAAATGAATTTTTAGTCAGGATAATCACCATATGCTTTTTTTGGAGGATAAAATTTAACCTCCAAACAATTTATTTTCCTCTAAATACACACCAAATAGTTTTTTTTGTTTTTCTCTCCCCAATCATTCTAATAATGTAATTATTTTCTTTCTTTTTTACTAATATTTAACTCAATTTATTAACACATCAAATATCCTTGAAAATGAATCTCATATCCTTATAAATTGTCTTTATAATTATTTCCTCTATAATAATTCACCCGCCATTTTTTTAACCTCATATCAAATGCCACCTAAAGCTTAAGGGCTTGTTTGAGATTATGGTTACGGTTCAAAGTGTTTTTCGCTTAGAAATACATCAAAATAATATTTGTTTTTATTTCTTAAAAATTATTTTTGAAATCAGCATATCAAAATGATCCGAAAATATAAAAAAAATTAATTTTTAATAAAACAAATTTAAATTTTTTAGAAACGCGGGTTGACCGGCGTTTCCAAATAGGCTGTTCACTTCAGGCTTCTCATTTCTTTTTAGGGATGGCTTCCCCCTCCCCACCCCTTTGATTTCACCCATTTGGGGCGAGATGAGTTTTTCTATAAATAATTTCCATCATTGGTTTCTTAAATGACACTAAGGGTTTGAAAGAGAGTTTTTGATCTATGGCGGCTTTTTGGTGAGTGATTTTTTTTTTGATTAGGTGTTTAAGGGTTGGGTAGTGGCGGAGCCAAGAAAATCTTTGATGTGGGGCCAAAATGAGAAATGTTTTTCTAGAAGGATCAAAGCTTAAATTTTACTAGTTTTAACCCTAAATTTTTAAATTTTTATAGAAGGAGCCAATTTTTTTTTTTATAAGGGCTAGTACCCTACCAACCTCTCCTAGCTCCACCCTTAGGTGTGGCAGTCGCTGGTTTGTTTTTCAAGTTTGTGGCGGGCGAAACCC
>Ga0307510_10004326_pt1 | contig 16715 bp, 16 predicted proteins | sample 12_EM_MG_FD_207224 | JGI IMG/M metagenome (GOLD analysis project Ga0307510, IMG submission 207224) | Populus trichocarpa ectomycorrhiza microbial communities from riparian zone in the Pacific Northwest, United States - 12_EM | ecosystem: Host-associated > Plants > Roots > Unclassified | place...
ACACATGGTGATCTGTCATAACTGATCTTCATGTGATGATGTGACGATCTAGGGTAAATTATCACGCAGTCATCTTGGCTTGGAAAGCCCATGTCCCTTTCTGTTAGGTTTGTGCGTTTGTAAAGTCTATTCAGAATCGACTACCTCGTATGGCCTTCCATAGGTGTTCGACTTTGCGTGTTTGGTGGTCTGGCTGGAGATACAAGTGGAGATACATGCTGATACTAGGTGGGCTAAGTACGCTTCCTTGATCGAACGTGGGACATGACATGCCTCATGCTCGCCTCAACACGTGCGTTGGCCATCCGCCCTATGCCCAGGCTATTCCCTTGTCCCTGTACGATTTCCTCCCACCAAAGTCACAGAAACCCTCCACCGAACCTGCAGAGAGCTCGGTTGCATATCTCGCCGAACCATAGCCTAACCTGGAGAACCGTTCCTGTAAAGAAGGAAAAGGTATGAAGAAAATACTTGCACACAGTGCGGCAAAGGGCAGGCAAGGTCCCCTTTCCGAGTTCTCTTTAGAGAATGAGGTTTTTAAGCTGATTTGTCCCACTGGGATTTTTGGGTGCTCACTGTGCGAAAATTCTGCATAATCGTTGCAGCAGTTGCTGTTGTGTGTGTTGTGCAAGTTTTGGTGGGACCATCATGTGAAGATTCCACACAATTGTTGTGGCCATTGCTGTAGTGTGTTGTGTGGCAAGTTTGGTGGCCTTCATGTGAAAATTCTGCATAATTGTTGTGGCTGTTGCCATAGTGTGTTGCACAAGTTTGGTGGCTTTCGTGTGAATTCCGCATAATCGTTGTGGCCATTGCTGTTGTGTGTGTTGCACAAGTTTTACCGTGTGAAGATTCCACACAATTGTTGCAGCCGTTGCCATAGTGTGTTGCACGAGTTTGGTGGCCTTCATGTGAAAATTCCGCATAATTGTTGTGGTGGTTGCCATAGTGTGTTGCACAAGTTTTACCATCGTGTGAAGATTCCGCACAATCGTTGCAGCCGTTGCTGTAGTCTGTTGTGCGAGTTTGGTGGCCTTCATGTGAATTCTGCATAATTGTTGTGGCCGTTGCCATTGTGTTGTTGCAGTGTTGTTGCGTGCTGCGACTTGTTGTTGCACAACTTTGGGAACTGTGGTGGAAATTCTGCATAATCATTGTGGCTGTTGCCGTTTTTATGAGAATCCTCAGAATCTTGATCTGAAAACCTCTGTAGAGTGCAGCAGAACACAGCAGGATATAGACCAAACTGAAGGTGCTAATAATCATTCAGATTCAGCACAGAAGATTCCATATTTCATCTGAAAATGGCCATTTTCTGGGACAGGCTGAGATCGTCAGCGAACTCAGTCCAACTCAGAAAAACTTGGTCTGGCTCAGTGTTGGTTTTCACTGGGTGTGAGCGCTTAGAGTTCTACACCATCTCGAATAGATGAGCGATAAGATGATCGCAGCTTGTTGCGAGTTTTTTTAATTAATTTTTCTGACCAAACACAATACAGACAACTGGTATGGTGAAACTAGAACATGGTGGTCAATGTGCAGAGAAAGATTGTTCGTTACATGATAACAAGCAAGACATGGATAACAGAGAAAACACAACAGCAACTCATTTATGATAATGACTAAGACAACAATGACAATGCGTGACCGCAAGCAATACAACTACTTTGTTACATGATGACAAGCAAGACATGGATAACAGAGAAAACACAACAGCGACTCATTTATGATAATGACTAAGACAACGATGACAACGTGCGACTGCGAGCAATACAACTACTTTGAAATTTGTCCTAAAAGAATCTCCCCCTCATCATCGATCTCCAATTCTGTCCCAGAACAAGTGGAAATGTCCACCCAGATTGGAGTTGGCATGACTTCAAATTGCCGATTGGTTGTCTGTGAAGTGCTTGAGGACGAAACTGGAGCCATGCAGAGAGTTGGTGCATGTGGATCTGATGGGAGAGCTGAATACAGGGGTGGATCGGAATTGTTGGATGGGGACAGAACCAACCAGCCTGGTCCTGACCAGGCTAAGACAATGATTCATGATTTGATAACATTTACACATCAAGAGTAAAGAGTATAGAGACAACATTGGCTTTGATGTCAACAAAAGCATGTCTTATTTGTATTTGTCAAGTGCCAAGACGACACATCTCGGCTAAACAGGCCATGGGCGATCTAATCTCTATGAGCTTCTCCATCTATGACCATGCCGTCGCCCCTTTTCTTCTTCTGTCTGCTCTGCTGCTGATGCCCATAACCCACTTTTCGCTTAATCAATGTTGCTTTGGCCTTCGGAAACTTCACTATTTCGGCTTGTGTTACTGTCTGCTTTGTTCCATATGAGTTGCATGCATGGCCCAGTGGGTTGTACACATACCTTTTTGAGGGTTTCTTTGATCAATGCAAGTGACCGCAGCACCATCAACATCTTGCATCAGCCCCCCTTGACTGGTATCATGATGAAGGAAACCTGTGCTTCTACTATGTCCCCTATACGGAACACATGTGGCTTACTTCGCTTGTAACTGCAAATCAGTGTCGTGGTTTCCTCCTTTATTGGAGCCAATAATTGGTAATCACCTGATGTCGCCTGCAGTATCTTGGCATGTTGTGTAGTAGTGAACTTGGTTGTCTTCCGTGTGGATGTACATCCAATTGCTATCTTCTTGGGCCATGCTGCACAATACTCCTGCGGTATTGACTCCAGGCAGGAATGGCATTGCTTGCATGTCCTTTGCCTTGTGTGCTGGTGTGAAATACCTATTCCACATGCTGAGCTGGTCAACTTCCTCTGGTCCCTCCGCATCTCTGGTATATTCCTCAAGAGTCCCTTCTTTGAACTCCCAGTTGAAATGGCAGTGGATGTCTTGGATCACTGCTACCACCTTCGTGAACGTTGGGATCTGGAGCCCTGTGAGTACTACACCTTGTCATAAAAACCTATACCTCTGTGCTAGTATCCTGATTTTTGGGGTCATGATCAGTATTGTATACCTATATCTTGTTTGCTGCATACTTTGGCTTCGTTTTGATCGGGGGTAAGTTCTTGGTGTGGATTACACCTTGGATAGTGAAAATAACTTCTTCTGTTTCATTGTCTCCTTCCCCACGCCTCACAATTTGCCATGATGCTGGGTCTGTAAACTGTTGTATTTTGTGCATGTCCCAAAATTTCATATTGGTCTATGCAGCAAGTTAGATGTATGTTGTATTGCGTAATGTGTTCTCTTACATTCTGTATATCTGCTAGGCAGATATGTTCCTCACCATCAGTTCTCTCTACTGCGCTTTGCTCAATTTCATTGCCTGGGCTTCCTTTGTCATCGTTGCTTTTCTCGATCTGAAGAAGAACGTACGCATCTCATCTATGTGATTTGGGTTGTCCATGCGGTATGCTTCGGTTTATTCAGTCTAGCTGGTATAGCGGGTGCTTATCGACTGGGACTTGAATTCATGTATTTTTAACACCTCATACAGGCATGTCTCGCATCGTGTGCCCATGTTTGAGACTGATCGTACTGATCCCCTCCATTATGTTCTGCCATCTGCTTCATCCGACCATCTGTCACCACACTCTACTTCTCTTACCTTTTGTAGATACAGTGTTTACAACTTTGTGTCCCTGGAACCTTCATGTAACTCATTGGTTTGTTCCTCATTTGATCCCTTGGTTCTTTCTACAGTAGTGACAGCATTCTGCTTAATCTCAGTTCCCATGCTTCATTTGCCATCATTAATTTCCCCAATCTGAAGAAAGACATAGGTGTCTTGGCTATATGGTTAGGTTTTTCCATGTGGTATGCTTCAGTTTATTCAATTTAGCTGTTGTGGCAAGGGCTAAGCACTAATCAACTGAGATTTGAATTTGTGCATTTTTGATGTCTTATGCTTGATGTATCTTGCAAGTTCAAGACTGATCCTCTCTATTACATACTGGCATATGTTGCATCCCACCATCATGTCGCCACCTTCTGCTTCTCCTACCATTTGTGTCATTGGCATATGGTGTTTACATCTTCATGTCCCCTGGTTCGCAATTCATCGGTTTGTTCCTTATTTGATCCGTTCAGCTCCATTGGCTGTGATCATCTTCAATTTTGCTGTTACCTTTGTTGGAATATGTGTGCATTTTTAATGTATTGTCTGCCTTTTCCATTGATCTTGTGCCAGTATGTTTAGGTGTGTCTGATGTCATGAAATCTGTTTGATGATGAGGTTTCTCTGCATTCGGTATGCACTTTGCACAAGTATATTTCAGATATATGCATGAGGGGTTCTTTCAACCAGGTTTTGCCACGTGTTGCACATCTCCCGGCTGTCATCATGCTCTTCTTTTGGTGCTGTTGTCTCATGCAACATTCTCAACCTTGTGTTTTCTTGCAGTTTCTTGGATTGCGGATCCTTGCCTTTTTGTTCTTATCTTTTCTGATCTGCCTACTTCCTCTGTTCTGCGTCTATTGGCCGGCCTTCACAATATGTTTCTATGTCATAAAATGGATATGCCACCCTTCGGTGAGTGTTCTCCTCATGGCTACATCAAAGTTATCCCGCCCCTTTGACTTTGTCTTTTTCCTCCTGTCGCATCTGAAGTCCAAGTACTCAGCATTCTGCATCCTAGGTCCATATATAAGGCCTCATTCATCTTTGATTTCGTGCTCAAACCTGAATCGCTCTCTGTGATACATGTCTTATTTCTCTTGTTCATCGACCCAACAGCAAGAAACACCTCTCAAAATGCCCAAAATGCTGTATGTCCTTCATTTTTTTTATGTGTTATGCTTTGTTTCGTGTCTGACATGTGCATTGGTTTAGTACATCAAAGAAAACCTCATCGTATGGCCTCCCTATTTCCTTGATAACACCTATCTCATGTTGTCTGCATTATGGATTCAGCACTAGCCCATTGAAAAAGACTTCAGCTGCATTGTAAGTCTTGTTATGTTTGGGATTTAATTGTCATCAGCTGAACAAAAATAGCAATAGGACAAACCTGAAGGAGTGGGTTCTTATTGTTTCACTTCTATTTTTGTTGAATTTCTCTTGCAGACTTATTGCCGAAGATGCTTCTCCAAGTGTCACCCAGTATGTTGTTTTGAATCTCGATGAGATCTTCACAGCTCAACGGTTTGGTTAGCAATCCATCGACTCCTGTGAAAAAGTGTGGCATTGTCGTCAGTGATTTGTCCAATATGTATGTCCCATTCGTCATTATTATCTGCTATATGATATGCATTGAATCGCCAGAGAACATCTGAACACCCCAACCCAGGTGAAGCGCCAACAACGTTCTCCACCTGCTCCTGGGACTGCTGCCTTCGACCAACTGCCAGCAGTCTCTGTTCCGTTCATTTTTTTTTTTTCTCATACCCATACTTATTTGGCTGCGCATTCAGTGGTTCTACTGGTGCCCTTGCAGTTGATTCCAGTAGTCCAAGGTATGCGTTATTCTACATCGATTTGCTGTTGGAAATTTCATACGTTTTAGCAGAACCAGGTCTAAGTTCGAATTTGTGTTTCTTGATGTTCGTCTTCTAATCTTGTGATAGGCGAAACATCATCAAATTGGAAAAGGCAAAGGCACTTGAAGAAGCTCAGCATAGAAGGTCTTTTTTGGATTACCTTCTCGACTTATTGCTTACTGATGCCTGTTGCAGGCCACCTGCACCTGTAGTAGATATTGACGATGATGGTGAAAGTGAAGTTCTTGTTGCATATTCATATGTTTTTCTTTATTTCTTTTTTTGTTATCTTCTCTACTTATTGCTTGCCAATTTTGGTTGCAGTTTGCGTGCGACTGCAGTTAATGTCAAAGATGATGACAGTGATTTTCCTTCCATTTCTTCGTATGTTTTTCTTTCTCTTTTCATATCCTTGTTTCCAGTAATGTCATCTTCTTTACATTGTAGTATCCTTGCAGGAACATCCAGCAAAAAACAGGTTCCTAGTCGGAAAACTGATGTGCTCACAGAAAAGATCAAGGATGATAGGCCAGTTGGTGGCCCTCCACCCTTTGCTTCATGAGTATTTATTGTTATTATCTAGTGGTGTTGTTTATATTCTTCACAGCCCTGTCCATGATACCTTGGGCGATAAGAAGGTTGTTACTTCTTCAGGTCACAAGTCATTAGTCTTATTATTTGTCATATTTTTTCTGTCTAATTTGCATTGCAGTGTTGTTTTGGAAGCTCTTGACAAACTGGTTCCTACCCTTACACATGATTCGTTGTATGTTTGTGTTCTTGCATTCTAATATGTATGTGTTTTTATTTTTTGCAACATTCTTGTGTTAGATCTCCTGCACTGAGTGAAGCAGCCAGTAGTACTATGAAGGAGGAGGTTCCGGATGATACCTCCTCACTGCAGTCGCCAGCGCGAAGCAAGAATTCTTCTCATGCAGAGTGGGTGTTGTGTATTTTTGTTACAATAATTTGCTGACTCTTTACCTATTCTTTTAGTCCACCTATTCCTCAACCTGCTTCTCGTAACCATCTTTCTGTCATGTTGATGCCATGCCCTGACCCTGACTTGGCGGGGTTCTATGAAAACCTTCCTGTCCTTCCGTACATTTGCAGTTATTGGTTTCTCTATTAGTATTAATGTTGTTATATATTAACTATTTGTCAGTCGTGTGTGTGAGATCAGGTCCTTCTCAGGGAGTTCAGAATCGCCCCAGACATCTTGGGTGGAAACATGCGGAGGTTTGGACCGAAAAACTCTCAAGTGAGTCGTCCTTGTTCGTTCTTATTTTGATGGATCCTCTAATACAAGCTCTCTACCAGGCCAATCCTGAGAGTGCTGCTTTTTACAAAATCCAGATTGTATGTTAACACTGCTAGAGTTGAACCTAAACTGTTGTGTGTCTTCAACAAACATCTTCAGATTGATGATACCAGGGCCATGGCCTCTTGCATTATGACTGGAACGGTTACTGAAAGTTTTTTGATCGAAGCCACTAAAGCTGGGCCTGCTCACTCCCCGTATTCAATTCATAAGCTTTCGATTGCGCCCTTTGAGCAGGACTTCAGATGAGACACCACTGTCTGGGGTTTAAAATTCAGTTTTCTTGTCATATCTGGTATGATTTCCCCTGCTGGATTCAGTTTCACGACTAGAAGAGCAGGCAAAGGAGAACCTTGGTGATCTTGTGAGTGTTCTTTTTCTATCATACAATGCCTCATCTCATGCTCTGCCATTAGTGTCTGCTCTGAATTCTCCTGTAAAGGGCATATCAAGTGGATTGAAGATGGTTTCATCCTCACTGCCCACTACTTCTTCAGAGTTAGCGTCTTGCTCTTTTGATGACTCAAGTAGGTAGCATGGTCCACTGCCCTCAACTTTCATTGACTTTGCTTGTTATGTACAGTTCCTGTTTATGATGGGAGAGCGACAGCTAGCAACCTGGGGTTTCGCTTCAATGATGGTGATTTTGATGCCCTTTCAACTTGGCCCCTTTATGAAGGGGGCAGCACTGAGGTTCCATTTGGATCCATCGTTTCTGTTATATACACACTTGGCACATACCGTGGTTCTTCTGGTCTTGTCATGTCCTCCAACTTGATTTCTGTGATTCTACTTTCCCTTCCATAGACAGTCGTCTTGTAACTATCTCGATGTCTTTCGTATTGTAGCCTCATCAACATGATAAAACGTTCTTGAATGCATTCTGACCTTGTTTACATTTGCAAGAGTTATATTTGAATTGCTGGGCTATATGTCATCATGAATATCAAATGGGTTTATGAATACAAGGGTGGTATATATGCTCTTCTATTACCTTTAAATCTACTACTATGTGAACAGAAAATAAACATAAAAAATCAAACAAAACAAAAAAAACATATTCTCACGCATGACGCTCCTTGTCTAGATCGGTGCCTTTCCCTTGCAACCTCTCACATGTCTCTCCCTCTCAGCGCAAATCACAACCACCAAAGCACTGCAGGTGGCTCCCGTCTCCAACCTCACATGTCTGGAATAAATTACTGTAAGGTGAGCATCATGTGTGCTCTCGGATCAGTGCATTCCAGACCACGTGACACTTGCGTCGCTGTTGACGACTCGACACAACAGTGCCCCACCGCAATGCCCTTGCACGCCACGCATCCTCCTCCTTGTCCCCCTCTTCCTTTGTCCTTCGCCCAATGTCTTGCTCTTGCCACCACGCAGGTCCCCTCACCGCCAGACCGGGAATCGCCACTGGGGTCACTTGCCACACCTGCCATTGTTGGCAGCGCCACAAGACTGTGCCCCATGCTAACTGTCAACTAATGCCACACACGTTGAGCTTGACGCTCTGTTCATTTGGCCCTTGTTTGGGTCCGCAAGTTGCTGGACATGTAGACTGCTGGATTCAGACTTGTTAGACCTTATTCGTATGTTCCTTGTATCTCTTTTCGCCTTAGACTTGTTGCCCCCTTTTGTTAGCCCCTTACTAGCATCTCTGCCATTGGACATCATTCCAAGCCACTCCCTCGACCCTGTGCCACTGTCGTGCTTTGACATACCATTCTTTCTCACTCGTTTCTCTATTCGCTGGACACCTCTTTCCATACAACACTGCACGGTCTGTCACCAGCAGAACGTTCACTCCTTTTCCTTCCCCTTTCGCTGACTATTTGTTTCCCTCACATAGCACACATTGTCTTGTCATTTCGGACTCAAATATAAATACCCAAGCCCAGTCCTGGCAAATGCCAGGCAACTGTGGCCCCTTCCTCCCCTTTCCTTTGTGTGTGTGCTGGGCAACTGTGGCCCTTCTTTCTCTCATTTTCACGACGCCCTCTGACCACTTGTTATGCCCTTGACGAACACTCACATGCGGCAGCAGGGATAACAACCCATGTACACTGCTCCTGTCTACTCTTGGCGCATGCTCATTTCTGGGTATGCAGCTCAGGTTTTATCTTTAACCTTTCCTCCCGAACTCTCATGCAGACATTCCATCTGCGATATATTACCTTATATAATTTAAAAAGGAAGTATAAGTGCACCGGAAGCAATGTTCTACAATGAGTATTTGGTATGTCAAAATAGCATCAGTGTGTACATTTATAGCTTTGATTCACAGTATTCCACATATCTGTTTGTGTTTGTGTTTTGCACTAAACATGACATAAGCTCAGAATACCCACATGAATGCTAAGCATTGCTCTGTTTTTGGTTTATTCGACTTCTGCTCTCACGCCATGCTTGTTCACCGTGTTGTATGCTTTGGCGCATTCGCTGCCTTATTGGCTTCATATTCTGGAACCTATCTTGATGCTTTTAAAGGCATTGTGATTTCGGCATGCGTGGTCATAAAATCCTTACCATCTTTTACTGAACTTTTTTTCACTTTTCTAGCGTGCATTGTTCAACATCTACTACATCTGTAGGCATCGGTTCCTATATGGTAGATGGATTGTCTGCTTCGGTATGTGTTATTTTTCTTTGATTGTATAGAAATACCATTTTTACAACTTCCTGTAGAATCAGAGTATCGGCTCTGTCGAACTTGTGGCTACTCATGGCCATGTCTTGCGATTCGCTCATGTACAAGTTACTGCAGTCAGACTGTGTCAAAATATCAGGTTTATCAACTCTGTAGACTTCATCCATGTTGACTTGTTGCGTTTCTGCCAGCTTATCACTGCTACATTGCTCTTTGAATGATGCAGTTTCTATGCCCTCTACAGCATTTTCAGTGCTTTGTACTGTCCACCACATCAAGTGTCATCGAGGATGTTTTGTGTTCTGCTTCGGGTCACATGTGGCTTTGCTGCCTTGTTGCCTTGTATGTGCTATGCTATACTCGCCAAGCTAGCAATGATCATCCACTGCATGCTCTTCATGCGCCATGCATTGCTTGTGCATTTTGTTGCCTTGCATCTTTTACACAATGACATAGTCTGTCACCACTTTTTGTCTTTTATTTCTTGTCCATTCCTTCTTTACATGAAGCATCTAGTATCGGTTGTGTTACAAGTTCCGGATCCTGTTTCGCATTTGCATGGCATACAGTGTCTGTATCGTGAGATTGCCTGTCTATGTTTGCACATTTGGGTATCTATTATTTGTGGTTTTCTCCTGTTTTTCCATCTTGTATTTCCATTTTTTCACAGTCCTTTATGCTACAGAGGGTCGTTCCCTACATGTTACAACTTGTCATTAACTTGTGGGCCAGTTCAGCATAGCATTGATTACACCAAGCATATTCTACCTACTTCATTCCCTTATGGTGGTGCTGGTCGCTATGATTTTGCTTATAAAGAAATTGCACCATTTGTTGTGCAAGGTGATACAGGAAGCACTGGTAATTTATTTAGATTTGTTGTTCACAGTGAGCACATCGGTATGAGTAATTACGATCCCAAAGTTTTTGTTCTTACAAATGTGCCTCTGTGTAATATTATTCATCATCTATCCATCAAAATGATTCTAAATATTGCCCATATCCATGGAATAAAGATTTCGTCGCATGTCCCAAAAGCTATTATGGTATCCTACTTCAATACACATCACTGTGCAGCATGTAACGACGCAACTACCATATTCTCTGTAGTCAAAAGCAGACTTGTTCGCGACAGAATCCAGAAACAAAAACCTACGGATAATGCATGTGTTGAACCAGAGATGACTGTATGTGTTGGGGACTCTGTACAGCAGGGCAATCCGCTGCTATTGCAGAAGCTGAAGGATGATCATACAACAGAGGTAGAACAAAAACATCATTGGGGTGCAAACCATTCCAAGTCTAGTAAACAAAGTAGCCATGTTTCCAGCACAACACAATCAGTCTGTTTGAGGCATACCACAAGTTCTACTTCAACGATGCCAATTTTCCCCCCTTCACCTCCAGACAATAAACTGATGTGTGACATCGCCCGTGACTTTTGCTTCAATCCTTCTCCTGATAAAATGGAGGAAGCTGGTTGCACCGTATGTGGTCAGTTAACTCCCTCTTTGAAGCTTGCCAGACTAAAATCAGTGAAACAATGTTTATGCATATTACAGACACAAGGTGTTACTAGGGTGGAGAGAAAGCACTCTTCCAAGCCAATCCATGAATTCAAGGGCCCTGTTCTCGACTACAAGTGCAATTGTATATGTGATAATTGCAGAAAACACTTATGGAAGGGGAATGTTCCTCGAAATGCTTTGGCTAATGGATTGTGGATCGGCACAGTTCCTGATGAGCTCTCGGGTTTGAAATTCATGGAGTGGTTGTTAATTGCACGCATACGTATTAACAGCTGCTTCGTTCAAGTTGCAGTGTCGGGTCTAAGAAGAATGACCTCACATGTAATTGCATTCAAATCACCAGTTCCGAAAATTTACCATCGCTTGCCCCCTCCCATCGAAGACCTAGAAGAAATGTTGGCTATTTTATTCACAGGACCCTGTCTGCCTACAGAAAAAGATTACCAGCGCACTCCGTTGTTGGTCAGACGTTCGTATGTTGCTTGCACGCTTGAATGGCTAAAGTTAAATAACACTTATTACGCAGACCTTGAGATTGTGTATGACAAGCTAGAAAAGTATCCAGAAAACTCTCCACCGGTTACAGTTGAATATTGCAAGTTGTTGACCACTAAAATAGAAGAAGGTACAAGCTCTTTTGATAACGGCAAGGAAGTTGGCGTAGATGATGGAGAATGTCCTTTTGTTGTACATGGATTAATGAATGAGCAATACAAGACTATATCAGTTGAAACACTGAAAGGCATTGCATTGAGACATTGGAATAACGGAGGTGGTGCACTTGCTGTGTCCCACAGTGTGAAATCTAAATCGATATATAACAATCCTGGCTTATATCCTCAAGCTTTTCCGTGGCTATTTCCATATGGTCTTGGAGGTATAGGATCAACTGCACTCTCTGACAAAGCCCATAAACGGTTTTTGTTAATGTACCACGATAAGCAGTTCCAGTGCGATGTTACTTTTCTGTTTGTAGCCTTCAGTTTTCTACAGATGAAAGCTGCTTCATCAGCTGGCTTCCTCCTTGCAGATTTGTCGAAATTTCATGACATTGTGAATAGATTGTTGTCTGTCAATCAAGGAGCACTTGCATCTATATCCAAAGTGTTTGTCTGAAGGTGAATCTGTAAAGCCTTCCACCAAAGATGAAAAGGCATGCTTCCAACTTGTCTGTGACCTCGATCACATAAATGGGAAAGTTCAGGGTTCAATAACATCGAAAAAGTATATGCGCAGCGAAATTTGGTCATTGATTGTGTACATGGGGTCCAATGTGGTATATAACGCTTTCACCTGCTGATAACAAGCATCCACTGTGCCTATATTTTGCTGATAACAAAGAATCATTCAATATAAACATTCATCGTAGTGACGATGAGCGATTTCGCTTGGTAGCCAATAATCCTGTTGCTGGCGCTAGATTTTTTTCATTTTCTGGTTGACATGTTCATCGTACACATATTGGGGTTTGGAAAACATTGACAAGGATTGTATGGTGATACATCAGCGTTTTATGGTACAGTGGAGCAACAAGGACAGTTGTCTTTACATCTACACATGTTAATCTGGATCCGTGGCACTCTACCACCCAACAAGATGCACCATAGAATCCTTGATCCAGCTTCTGATTTTAGAGAGAACCTAGTGAAGTACTTGGAAGGTACATATGCAGGTGATTTTATGTCTGCAAGCCTGAAGGAGGTCGAAGCTGATGTTAGAGATGCCTCAACTTCAGAAGGTTACAAGGATCCTACCGAAATGCTGCCTGAAATACCACCTTCTTGTTGTTCAAAGAAAAAGTGCAATGGTTGCGATCGATGTACTGACATGGATAGTTGGTGGTCGCGTTTCTGCCGTGTAGTCAACATGTTGGTATTCAGGTCAAATCTTCATAAGTGTTTGAGTACTAGAAACAAAGACGGCTCTCAGAATAAGGGCCATGCATTCAAAGGCTGTCTCAATAACATATATGGTAAATGTAAGGCAAGGTTTCCATGTCCTGTGTACGAACAGACCAGAGTCGATACAGAATCAGGTAGTATTTTAATGAAAAAGACTGAGCAATGGCTGAACACATTCTCTTACCTTGTTACATATCTTTTCAGATGCAACACTGATGTTACAAGTCTACGTTCAGGTACTGCAATAAAATCTGTCCTGTTGTATATTACCAACTATGTGACAAAGGCACCGCTGAAGACGCATGCAGTTTTTGATACAATCCATTATATTTTCGAGAGAAACCCTAATGTAGTAGGAGGTAGCAACTCGAACAAAGAAAAGGCCCAGAAATTGATGATGAAAATAGTGAACTCTCTCAGCGTGAAGATGGAAATGGGTAGTCCAATGATCTGCATGTACATATTGGGAAACCCAGACCATTATAAAAGCCATGATTTCCAAGTCTTTTATTGGGTATCATTCGTTAATGCCGCCAGAAGTCCATGGGTTGAAAGAGTTTCACACGATTGCAAGGAAGTATTGAAGATGGATGGTACATTGCTAAACTCAAACGTGGTGCAGCATGAGCAATTGGACATGGAGGCATTAGCTGGAATTGAAGAATCAAAGGAGAAGGTCACGATACTTAAATACAATAACTGATTTATTGGTCTTTCTCCTGTGCACGACTACATCTATTGATGTGAAGCTCTTCGCCATATGTGCCTATATGACTGGGTTGTGAGATGTGAACGAACAAAATTACCTAAAAAACGGAAATTGAATAGCAGGGAAAAGGATGAAGACGACGGTCATGATGTTACCAAAGATGGATCGCCCATTGATAAATGCCCCTCATCCCATCCAAGCTTTTGCGACAGCAGAACAACATCAAGTATGTTTCCTCTCCTCTCGGAGCATCCCCTTGCAACGACCCACAGTACCTGATGCTGTCCTGTAGGAAAGGAGAAGGTTCCAAACTTTGTTGGTCCCACACTTCCTAGATGCGATCAAGGAGATCGCAAGTTTTATTGTAGTGTAATGTTGACTTTGTTCAGGCCTTGGCGATCAGGGTTGGAACTTAAAATGCAAGAACAGAGCTGGGATGATGCATTTAGTACACACAACTTTTCTGATAAACATAAGGACATCATGAGAAACTTGGGTATTCGATATGAGTGTCTTGATGTGTGGGATGACTTCCATGCCCAATTGAACAAAGGAGATATTGACATTACTGTCTTGTGGGAAGATCCAGACGTTCAAGCAATGCAGGATATGGATGAAATGATGTCTGGTGATAATGTAAACATCGTACAGGATGACTGCAATATTGAGCATCATGTCCATGATTTCTCAAATGAACTAGGGAAGCGCAAGAAAGCACAGACTTACCTTATGTCCAAAATGAGGGCAACACTACAAGATCTTGGATGGACGGAGAATATCCCTGAGTTGTTGAACCAAGTTGTGCATGTCAGGCATCCACCTCCAGAGGTCCAACATAACGGGGCGGCCTGGAAAACGGTTGTTGCACAAAAACAGACTGAAGTGCTTCAACTGTATTTGCAAAACATGCCTGAAAACTCGAATTCTAAGACCATCCACGGCACAGCAAACAATCAGTTTGTACCTGATAATGTATGTGTCGTAAAGAAGTCTTACTTGTCTAGCCTTTTTGTTTCAAAAGAATGGCAGGCAACAATTGAGGATATTTATATTTTGTTTGGCTTGAATCAAGAACAAGGTTGTGCATTCTGTATTGTTGTGAATCATGCGTGTGATCCAGATTCTGAGCAATTGAAAATGTACATTGGTGGCATGGCAGGTACAGGAAAATCACAAGTGCTTCGCGCACTTTCTGAATTTTTTTCACAGAGAAAAGAATTATATCGCTTGCTAATACTAGCACCAATGGGGAGCGCAGCCGCTTTACTGGGTGGGTCTACTTACCACTCTGTACTTGGAATCAACTCAGATGGTGATCACCTGTCGAATACACTGCTGTCTCAACTAAAATCAAAGTTGCTGGGTGTTCAATATATCTTTTTAGATGAAGTTTCAATGTTATCATGCAGAGAGATGTATCTCATTAGTGCAAGATTGGCACGGATATTGAACAATCCTGACACGCTGTTTAGTGGGATGAATATGATCTTCACAGGCGACTTTGCACAACTACTGCCTGCCATCGGTGGGGAGCATACTTCACCTTACAGTTGAACAGTCGGGAGAAACCCTACCTTGTTGTATGACCAACAGGCTGCCATTGGGAAGGTGCTCTGGCACCAAGTTACCACTGTTGTAATATTGCGCCAGAATATGAGGCAGCATACCGAATCTATTGAAGATGCCCAGTTCCGCGAAGCCCTCACTAACATGCAGTACAAGGCATGCACAGCTGAAGATATTGCTTTCCTTAGGTCTCAAGTCTCTAGTAACCTCCCTAACAGCCTGAGACCTTCTATAAACGATGCACAATTTCGAAACATTTCTATTATTACTTGCTTAAACTCATTGAAAGACAAGATTAATCGCCTGGGTGCATTGAGATTTGCTCAAGAGTCAAATCAGAATTTGGTGGACTTTTTTTTGATAGACACGCTGCCTTCAGAGGATGTCAAAGATGGCAGTGGTGCTAGTAAAAAGTGGTGTGTAAGACGGAAACCTTGTAGAGAATTTACTGAGCATGGCAAAATCAAGCCGAACATTCAAAAAATAATATGGGAACAACCACCTTGCACAAACACGAAGCTTGTTCCAGGCAAACTTTCGCTTTGTGTAGGCATGCCAGTTATGATCAGAAACAACTTTGCAATGGAACTTTGCATGACTAAGGGCCAGGAAGGGTTTGTATATGCCTGGCAATCTCAATCAATAAACAGTGTAAACACATTGGATATGCTGTTTGTTCTGCTTAGTGATCCACCTATGCTGGTGAAGCTTGATGGTCTTCCATTGAACATAGTTCTGTTGGCTAAAAATTCAGTCTCTACTACTTGCAATCTACTGGATGATTCATCTCTAAACATATCACGTTCACAAGCTGAACTTCTGCCTAATTTTGCCATGACAGACTTTGCATCTCAAGGAAAAACGCGAAGAAATAATGTTGTGGACTTGAGGTATGCGTGGAGTCATCAAGGATATTACACATCGCTATCGTGCAGTACAAGTGCTGCAGGAACTCTGATACTAGGTGGATTTCACCCATCCAAGATCACCAGTGGTGCTTCTGGGGCCTTGCGCCAAGAATTCCACAAACTTGAACTTCTGGACGAAATCACCACTCTCCATTACGAACATAAGCTACTGAGGAAGATTGCTATGGCTAACTGTAGGAATACCCTCATTGCATTGTTTAGAGAAAAGAAAGGATTACAATATATGCCATCAAGGATATACAAAGCTATAAGATGGAACAAGCGCGATCCATACCTCAAGAGCAAAGAATCAACCAGTCAAGTCGTTGAATGGAGATTTGTGGAGCCTGTATCAGCCATATCGGCAAAAAAAAGACAATGTGCATCAGAAAGTTATGCGAACAAGAAAGATCAGCCACTGATAGAAGGCCCTGCACAAAAAGAAAGGGATCAGAGTCCTAGGGGGTTGAAAAGGCAGGATCCCAATGATGCAAACCTGCTAAAGGCATCAAATAAAAGGTTCAAGAGTTCTCATACACCTAAGTGTCACGCTTAACGCTGTAATGTCACTAGTGAATGTTGATAAGATTCGCTAGCCGGAACAGGGAGGTTCCTGAGAATTCCCTATCCCCAGCAATTTCCATCGGTTTCCAGGTATTCGTA
>Ga0307510_10004328_pt1 | contig 16711 bp, 23 predicted proteins | sample 12_EM_MG_FD_207224 | JGI IMG/M metagenome (GOLD analysis project Ga0307510, IMG submission 207224) | Populus trichocarpa ectomycorrhiza microbial communities from riparian zone in the Pacific Northwest, United States - 12_EM | ecosystem: Host-associated > Plants > Roots > Unclassified | place...
AGAGGTGAATATGAAGAGTGTGATATTGATCCATCGTCCGGCGGACGGCCAGATTGGTTCACAGTGGGATCATCAGGTATTTGGGGAGCTGCGGCATCCGGACCAGCGGTCAGTAGAGTGGTCGAGGGAGGTACAGTGTCAGGAACAAAGGAAGGACATCAGCAAAAACCTCCGTTGTTAATCTGAGATAATTTACGATAATTTGCGCTCGCTAGTGAAATTTCTTAGAATTCGAGCGTTTATGAAGATTATTTTACCCCCCCATAATTTAGACATAATTATTGATAATTATTGATAAACTCGGCTAAATGATGATAAACTCGGCTAAACGACGACTGATAATGTCGTCTAAACTGGCATAATTCTTATTTCACTTTTCACGGGTGTTCGAACTTATTGATAATTGCAATAAAACGATATATTTGTTCCACTAACTAAACTAGCAAGATGTTTTTTTTTTGAACTGGGTGTAAAAAAGTGGGCTAAAACAAGAGTCGATGGTATAACGGCCGGCACATCACAAGACGCATGGATGTGCAAAGGACTGGAACGAGAGATATAACAGCATATGAGAAGGAGAGTGAGTGAGAGCGACGCGGGTAATGGGTATCAAGTGCGGCTGTTGAGCTTGTTTTGGAGGTTATCAATAACGAAGAAACGAAAAGGGGGGAAACTCACAGCCAGCAGTGAATCAAATCACCGGTTGTTGAAACCGGTCACAGGCGAGTTCATTCGAGTCCTTCGAGGTCGATGTGGGCGATTCCCGTGCCTGCGATCCCCGGGAAAGTTGTGCTAAATGAGTCTAGTCAGCACAGGACAGCGAATTTTGGCTACAATGGACACACCTTGCCGACGTGTAGATCGCCGCCATCATCTGATGGTACGACGCCTCCTTGCGGTCTTGAATATGTTGCAGTGTGTTGATGTGCCCTGCGTACACATCGAGGAACGAGTTTGCGCTGAAATCGACATGTTGTGGTTCACCGCTCCGCCACTCGTGAAAGGCAGCATATAGCTAAAAAAAACAAGTTAGCGGTGAATTTAGAAAGATGTTCATATGTACTCACCCCAGTCGCCACAATAGATACCATAACAATAGGTACCTCACGAGTAACCGAAGTGCCATCATCGTGTTTGGGGAACAGAGCCTCGTGACGTGCAGCAAACGATCCACTCCCACCACTGAAGAACATGTCTCCTATAACCGTGATGATGTAACTATTGCGGTATGGCCGTGTCCGCATTACAAGACCGTTGGAAATAGAAAACTGAGAACATAATGTCAGACAGAATAAAGCATTAGATGTATACTCACACCCGGTGCTCTGGGGTACGTATATCTGTAGTCCGTGAGCTGCTTCTCAACGATTCTTGCGATTTCAAGTGGATCACCAATCTCCGCCATTATTGTGCCGACAATGGCACAGCACCGCTCTTTGATCTCGGAGCGGTAGAGTGAAATCCTAGCACGTGGCTGTGAAAAGCATCAGGTAGAGTACTCATGAACGTTCATCTAGCTCACCAAGGGGATTATCTTCAAGAGATACTCCTCGTCATACAGGAGTCGCTGGTAAATATATCTCGCACCGGGTGCATGGCTTATAGCCGAGAGAACAAGGGAATCTTTTACGAACTCAACGGCGAGGGAACCATCAGGGAAGGCATTGGTAAACACGATTGAGGCACGGAGATGGTCGAATGAATCCTGTATAACAGCACGGACCAAGGGACGCTGCAAGGTGAGCATCACCTTGTTCGACCCCGGAAGGAACACTAGATCAGCCCCATTCTCTGTAGGCAGCTCGGGCAACACGTTGTGTGCTGTGATTAAGGTCAATAAACATGAAGACACGTATATACATAGTGCAGACCTCACCAATTATCGTCGGAGTGGGGGGGGGAGCACTTGGTAGGTCAGTGCTACTAGCCTGACTGGACACACCGAAACTCCAGGTCGGCGTGAGTCCATCAACACTTGGCATCGATGGGGTGGGATCACCGACACTTAGAGTCGAGGAGGGACCAACGACGGCTTGTGTCAATGGGTACTCAGTAATGCTTCGCGTTGAAGAGGAACTCCCAGTAAAACTAAGCGTCGAAGAGGTACCTGGACCGCTCCAAATCGGTCTCTGCGAACGAAACTGTGTTAACAAATGTCCTTGGAAACTATGGTGAGCTGACCTCAATTGTCATCGCCTTGGATATTTTCGAAGGATTCTTCTGAGAAAGCTCCACAATGGGCTCATCACCAAACCAGTCGTCTGCACTCTCAATGTTGCCATCAACATTGAAGTCGTCAAGAAGCATGTCGGGATCAACGGCAAGGAGAGACTCAGCATCGTGATCGTGGTCAGTTTGAAGGGACGACTCTGAAAATTTTGGTCAGTTGGTAAACCAACAATGATTTGTAAGCAATACTCACGGTCCCTTCGTTGACCCACTGCTAAGTCACGTTGCTTACCGGTATGCCTCTTGCGCTTGACAACGTCGTCTTCTTCTGTATCTCCCTGGCCCGTCGATTCCAATGCTATCGGACGACCATCTTTGATCACCAGTCAGTTTATGTTTCTCAAGTATTGCAGCACTTACTTATATCTCGAGCGCGCTTCATGGCCCTCGGGTCGGCTGGACCAGGAAGATTGGTGGCGATCTTGGAGGCGGTGTGGGACACGGCCCGTTTTCTTTCTGTATATCGTGGTGAGTAATCTGTCTCTCCAAATGGGCCATCTTACTCACTGTTTTGGCCGGCGTTAGGTTGGTTGGAGGTAGTGACATGTTGACCGACTGTATTCCCATGCGTAGCAAGTGAAATCGGAGGCACGTTTTCACTGGATAACCTGTGTGTGTTATCCAGTGAGAGACGATTTACTGTCTGAGAACGTCGTGTGCGAGGAGGCATTGGCAAAGCAGAAGGTAATGAGCGAGACCAGAGGCGCAAGAGTAAGGACCGGGATCAATGGTGATGGGGTATCCTGTAACTGTACGTGCTCTTTTTATACCAATTTTCAGGCCTTCAGACTGACGGACTTATTAGTAGAGCGGCTCTGTGATAGTCGCTTTGCTCTTGTTTTTGCCCCCCTCCCCCCATCACCATGAACGTCACCGAATCCAGATGCCGAGGCTGTGGAAGGATTTTCACACACCATGGCCTTGGCCAACACCTTGCTAAGACCCATCGTGTGCGCTGCCGTGTTGTGCATAACGCATCCCAACCCCAATCTCGGTTTCGATCTTCCCCTTATGAGCGATCGTTGCTAACATTGCCACCAAACTCCGCGTCGTGGGGCTACCCTAATCCATATTTTGGCAGGAGACATCCCTCAGGACATGGCGGGACCCCTTCCGATTCGCCAGCCTTTCTGCCGTTGGGTAATGAGGCCATCACAACAGGGAATATGAATGACCGTAAGCTCGCATCACATCGATCTGGGACCTACACTAAACTCACAACAGCTACAAATGTTGACAACTCTAACAACAACGCCGATGATCAAGCCAATGACACCGCAGCGGGTGGTGATGCCATGCCTGACACCGCTGATATGACCGACACGGCCGACGCGACCGACGCCAACGTGTTTGAAACTATAACCCAGGTCCACACAGACGGGTTTCTAGACTCGGATTCAACTGTACCCAACCCCGAACAAATCCCGTCGGCTGAATCGGAGTCACCTCCAGAAACCCCACCTAACCCACTTGGGCAGCCAAGCAGCCCTGACGCTCGCAGTCAGGTGGTTGTAGAACGCTTCCGTCGTGGAAACCCTGGCGCCCCGATCAATGGCACGCAAGGCTCTCCCATATACGAGTCGAGTCAAGAGACGCTTGGTGGGTCTGTCTGGGCACCTTTTCGATCCGAATGCGATTGGAATGTCGCACATTGGGCTAAGATGAACGGGCCAAGTGCAACAGCGTTGACGGGTCTACTTGCGATTCCCAATGTGCGCCTCACCTTTTTTTGCTTTACTGCCGTTGCTCAATGTAGTTAAAGTTCGTCGAGAGGCTCGGCCTCTCATATCATACTGCCAACGAACTCAATTCGATCATCGACGATTTGCCTGGCCGCCCACCTTTCAAGTGCCAGGACGTTCTCATTGGAAATGAAAAACTTCAATTTCATTTTCGAGACGCCTTGCATTGTATCCGCGCAATCTACGGGGATCCTGAATTTGCGCGGGATTTGGTTTTTGCTCCCGAGCGACACTATGTGGACTGTGAGCAAACGCAGCGGGTGTACAGCGAGATGTATACAGGCGATTGGTGGTGGTCCACACAGGTGCGTAACATGATGTTCTTTCAATTTCTGTACTGACGAGCGGAGCCAGGAATTGCTTGAATCACAACGCCCTGGCGCGACCATCGTACCGCTCATTGTATCAACTGACAAGACCCTGCTAACCCTTTTCGGGGGGAAGATGGCATACCCGGTGTACATGACCATCGGAAACATCCCAAAAGATATCCGTCGGAAGCCGTCGCGGCATGCTCAGATGCTCATTGGCTACATACCTATCACCAAGTTTGAGCATACTGGAAACAAGGCTTCCCGCCGTCGCATGCTCGCAAATTTATTCCATTCATGCATGCAGATTCTCTTGGGCCCTGTCGCATCGCACGGTGAAACTGGATTGCCAATGCTGAGCGGGGATGGGATCTGGCGCCGGTGCCATCCCATTTTGGCCAACTTCATCGGCGACTACCCCGAACAAAGTTTGGTGAGCTGTACATATTACGGTGAATGCCCCAAGTGTGAAGTCCCTCGTGATCAACTTGGGGAGTGCTGTACATTCTTGCCCCGTGACTATGGAAAGGCGCTCGCAACTTACGCTCTGGCTGATGGCGATGTACGCCCGTTCCATGCTGCCTGTAAAGTAAATGGAATCAAGCCGGTCATTCACCCATTCTGGGCGTCCTTGCCACTAGTGAATATCTACAAATCCATCACACCGGACGTCCTCCACCAACTCCTCCAGGGGGTCATGAAGCACCTAGTTGCATGGCTGTCCGATCCTCTGGTTTTCGGGCGGAAAGCTATCGACGCGCGATGTCGTTTAATGCCTCCGAATCATCAGATTGTTCTCTTCCCAAAGGGCATCACAAGTCTTTCTCGTGTTTCGGGCAAGGAGCACAAGAATATATGCCGACTTCTCCTGGGACTTATCGTCGACCTCCATCTCACTGATGGATCTAGCTCAGCACGTGTTCTCAAAGCAGTGCGGGGCCTTCTTGATTTCCTGTATCTGGCACAATTACCCTCGCAAACAACCGATACGATCTTGTGCCTCGAGCGCTCTCTGGTTGCCTTCCATGAAAATAAAGAAGCATTCATAGATCTTGGTGTGCGGGATCACTTCAACGTTCCAAAGATCCACAGTCTCCTCCACTACAGCTCGTCAATTGTCTTATTCGGCACAACTGACAACTACAACACCGAGCAGACCGAGCGGCTTCATATCGACTTTACGAAGGACGCGTACCGTGCGACGAATCACAAAGATGAATACAATCAAATGACGACTTGGTTGGAGCGCCGTGAGAAGTTACAACAACATGCGACATCCATCAAGTGGCGGCAGCAGCAGCAGCATTTGCCCGCAACCACCCTCCCTCAAAGACCACTCGGCATGCCTCCACAGCCTGGTACACCGTATCTCAAGATGACCCGAAATCCGACTCTCAAGAGGGTTTCATTCGAAGACATCACATATAACTATGGTGCTGTTGACTTCCAGGACGTTCTCGGCGACTTCCTTGCCCATCTTAGAGATCCCTCTGTCTCAGGTCGGGCTCTACGTAATCGTGGAGCGAACACTTGGATTCCGTTCCACCATGTGCCGGTCTTCCACAAAATCAAATTCACAAACAGAGATGGCATCATCGTCGATGGCGTTCATATTCGGCCGGAACAAGTCGACGCGCACGGGCGGACCATACCCGCGCGCTTTGACACGGTAATAGTCCAGACTGGCCAACAGCCAGACAGTGTCCATGGTAATCAAGGTAGGTTTTGATACGCTCGTTATAGAGTCAAGCTCTCAGCTGACTTCCGTTCCCTCCAGGTTATAGGATAGCACAGGTTCGAGTAGTTTTCCAGATCCCAAGTTCAGCGATCCCGCAAATCTTTCCGTCCTCCCCATCCTCGCGTGCCATACAAGTCCCAACACACCTCGCATATATTGAATGGTTCAACCCCATTCCTCCCATGCCAGATAAAAACCATGGATTGTATAGGGTTTCAAGGTCGTTAAGTAGAGGGCAAAGGCGCGCAAGCATCATTTCCGCGGACACTATACTTTCTAGTGTACATTTATTCCCGAGAATCGTCCAAAACTCTTCACCACCTGAAGAGTGGAACTCTTTCTCGGTGTTAGAACATTGCCATACTTTCTATATTAACCCCTTCAGTGATAGAGACGCATTTTTACGATTTTCCTAATTATTATAACTTATTCTGATTATTTCTGTGGCGCCGCCACTGGCGCGCGTGCTAGGATTTATGTCGTATTATTAGTGAATTATCATCACATTTTTGCTCTTATTTCGTTTATTAATAATTTAGCCGACGCTAGACAAGTTTATCTCGGATTATCTCAGATTAACAACGGAGGTTTTTGCTGATGTATCATTCACACCTACTCCCTCCAGTGGCCCTCCACATCTCATGCGATTTATAAATATATCGAAGAAGTCACCAACGGAGCACGCCAGGTTGAGATTGTCGATTTATGGTCAAAAGTTGCGAAATGGCGATTTCAAATTGCCCAGCACCTCCCAGCCGCGTGTCATCGGATTAACTTACGATGAGTCATAACTTTTTCAAAAGTGCTCAGATTTGCGTCAAACTCTTAAGACATTCACTATAAAATGAATTTATCAGTTTTTTCAAAAGCCAGAATAGCGCATCGTCCAACCTGACGGATAATCGGTTATGGTAACTATCGTAGTACGGTTACGACGAAGCGGCGATCTCCAAGCGATCACCGGATCACCACGTGTATGGCTTGTAACTTTGTTTTCTAAGCGGATAGAATCTTCTCTCTTCGTCATTTGCAAGATTTTGCGAGATCTCTTCGAGTTCCTCGGTAGTTAAGATATGCCATTCATATAACCCTCATGAATGGGCGTTCGTCACGGCCACGGTCATGCATTACTGGATGTCAAGCTGATCGATCGATATCGCGCTTTCGTCCACCACCTGACACCTGTGCTGGCGGTGCCGCGGCGCCGCCACGTCCACTGGCAGGGGCATATTTCAACTACTTTCATACCTCAAACCTCTTTCTTTTACTATCCTTACACGATATTAGCCGCAGCACCACGTGTGTGAGAGTTTATCCAATCAATGCTGGCGTCGCCATTCTTGCCACTAGTTTTGTAAGCTACCGATATCGATATGTGCCTAGAGGCCGCCGGCTTTCTCATAACCCCGACGCTAGGTGTCCCATTTGGCCTTTCGCTTCTTGAAGTCCAAGTCCAGGCTCTCACGCGTTGTTTTCCTTCTTGTCATCCCGGCGTTTCCTCTCACAACACCTTTCCTACACCGGACGATCACCCCACACCGCCGTTCATCTCGCATTCAATGCTTATGTTGCACGGATCGGCTCGCAAGGAAGGCGATCAGGTGGACATTGCAACATGGTTGAACTATTTTACGTACCATCCACGCCTGCTCCATTTCGATGCCTTGAGTTCTATCGCTTGATACGTCAAGACATCGACGCCGACTTTTTCCCCTCCCTGAAGCCGATCACAGAGTGGTGAGGAACTCCCAGAAGCAGAGTGCCCCTCTGTCGAATCCAATTGAACCAACGCTCAAATGGTGTGGTGAGATCAGAGAGTGATTAGAGGTCATAGCATCCACGTCCCGGCGTAAATTCTCTGGTCCATGATCGAGTGTTCAATAAGCGCTCAATAAGTGCTCAATCTTGATATTCATTCTGCTGGTTTTTGAGTGGTGATCGGGATCCATCGAGCGCTCTGACAGATGGATTTATGTGCGCTCGAGCGCCAGTACACACTTATTTTGCCGGACTCTGTCCCCAGCCAGTACATAGGAACAGGCAAGCAGCTCGTTGGATTTCCTTACATAGTTACATGCAGTTGTAGAGTGAGCGTCCGGGCCATGCTTGAAACGATACATATGAGCGCAGTGTGCCTGCGACCTCATCTCGAATGTCATCACAATTGTCCTTTCCCTACGTCCACTCCCTCCTTATTCTCCACTTTCTCTACATATCTGTGTACCCGAAGCAGGAATGAAGCCCTTTTGACCTCGTCCTGTTGTTCTCTGTGCTCGCTTGCTCAGATGAAGGTTGCCCAGACGAAAAACGGAAATTTTGAGGTGTATACGATGGGAGGGGTGGTAGCGATCTTTGCCAGAGTGCCAGGAGCACGGCAGCGGGGAAGAGTCAGTTGTTATTGTTATGGGTGTCGGGGTCGGGGTCAAGTAACTTAGTGGTCGAGTTCTAAAAAAAAAAACGGAACTGACAAATTGAAAGTCCGACGAATGGTGGTTAGGGTTAGGTGATCGTTCCACTGTCGCACCAAGGGCCGCCAGAGCCTACTGTACGTCAACGCAACGCCTTCAATGTCCCAAATTCAAAGCAGACTGACTGATCATGAAAGGGGGGATAACATTCAAGCTGTCACAGGTATTTTTGCCATTAGTACTCCTCGTCTTCGTGAATTCACTGCGTTCAAAGGAGATGGTTATGATCTCCACGAACAACCTCGGCTAGCATCGATCCTGCCACTACGGCCACAGCAAGGGGATTCCAACTTCGGTGACAGCTCTGGGCCAATCTTTTCCATGTATTCAAAGCTTGCGAAGGAAGAGGACGACGAGTTGGTCGACCGCTGGCAAAAGGATGCTGAAGGCATCCTCATCTTCGTGAGTCCTTCTGTCGACATTCATACCAATGCGCACACGAATTATGATTCAATTATCACATTCTAGACTGGTTTGTTCTCCGCTGCGGTCGCTACATTGCTTGCCCTGTCAGTCCCAGATCTCAGGCCGAATTCTCAAGATACTTCCGCATTCTATCTCGGCAATATCTATCAGATTCTCGCTGGCCCAAACAACACCATATCACCTACGTCCATTACTTCCCCTGTCGCTCAACCACCCCCGTTTTCTCCTCCGAGATACGCCGTCTGGGTGAATTCACTTTGGTTTATGAGCTTGGCGATTGGCCTTACCTGTGCATTGTTGGCGACCTCGTTACAACAATGGGCACGTCAATATGCCAGAGTCACTCAGCCGGCACGGTGCAGCCCAGAGAAGCGAGCAAGAATGCGTACGTTCTTTGCTCGTGGTGTTGACAACATGAACCTTCCCTTGGTAGTGGAAGGATTGCCGGCCTTGATACACCTTGCCGTTTTCCTCTTCTTTGCAGGCCTTATCATATTCGTGCTGAACATCAACCACAGCATCTCCATTCCTGTCATTTCGTGGATTGGACTCTTCTCAATTTTGTATGCATTCATCACCTTCATGCCGATGTTTCGTCCCGACAGCCCATATTATACACCGCTTTCTGCACAAGTCTCCCGAATTTCTGTCTTCCTTCTATGGTCCATCACCTACATGGCCCTCTTCCTTTGCTTCCTTGCACTTATTCTTGTAATGATATACGCCTTACTTCGCTCTGGTTTCATTCTCGTTTGGATCACCATTTGCTCAAGGATTAGGCCGGGCGAATATCACAGACTCAGAGACTAGTATGATAGTCATGATCTTAGGAACTGGCTCAATCGGGCCGTGGATCGTTTGTACCGCTTCTTCAGTTCCACCATTCATGTTCTTTCTCGCCCCGTAGCTCGAATCCGGAATTCGGGAAAGGCGGCCGAAGACATTACCCGTAATCGGTCATCAGAGATCGACCTCGCTATCTTAGACTGGACGATAAGCGCAATGGGCGAAGATGATACACTCGAAAAATTCTTTGAGGTCATCCCTGGCTTCTTTAACTCGCAGATGGTCAATAAAATCCAAAGACGTCTCCCAGACATGTTTCTTTCGAAGTTCCTTGACTCGTGGGGAGGATTCATGACCCGCAACTTGTTGTACAACTCAATCAGCGAAGAGGTCAAGATCCGTCGGCTCGTCATCTCCATGAATGCCATAAAGGAGATATGCAATTATGCTGATATGGATAGAATATTTCCCCGTCTCTCCAACCTCCGGTTTGATCAGATAACCCCATCAATTCAGGCGGTGGAGATTCTAGCGCCCTGGTGCACCAGCCTTGACAAAATTATGTCTCGGATTGCGCGATACACGGTTGCCAAGATGCTTCCGTATATAAAGGAACGCGATGATAGTTGGATTGCGTCCAGCCGCGACATATATGGCTTTCCAGAGCATATCCTTCGTGACTACATCTCCCATGGTGACGATAGCGTACTGTTGGCCATTTTTAACCACGCAGCACGCCGTATCATTCGCAAAGATCCCAGGAAGTGGGAGATGCTGCCTTCAATCTCCAAATTCGACATACGCAATACCGTTCCTGGACTTCAAACCGAGTTTTGTGCTTTATGGGATGATATGGTTCGAGAAGCAAGTATGACACCATATCATGTCCCAATTCTCCGTGGGATTCGCCATTTTTACATCACTTTACATCAAGGCACTGATGCCGCCCCAACTGTCTTCGATGCTTCCACCCTGTCTGGTGATGCTGTTCTGAACTATCCAAGCTCGTATCCGTTGTGCAACGTAGCAGCTCACCATCCAGATGCGGCCGCCCTTCCTTCCACCCTACTTGAAGAACCTCATAATGCCTTTTCTCACCAATCCCGCTCAGAATGCCGGCTCTACGCCGACGGTAGCACCCCACACAACAAGCCGCTGAAGTGAACGTCACCATACAACTCACTTCATCTACAGGTCAAGACCCTCCTCCTCACTCAAGGGAATCCCTATTTCCACTTCCAACCACCGCTCCTGAACTCTTCGCTCCACAAGCCACTGTGGTTGCCGACCCTTCCATCCATGAATATACGAGACGATTGCTCTCGATCTAAACCCACTTGTTTCAATGGCCACTCATCTCTCACGCCAACCATCGCTTTCTACCACTGATGTTGTGCATGCCGAGGAAGGCATTTCTCCACAGATCACCGTAGTTTTGGACGCAAACATTGCCATGAGTAGTGGTGCCCTCAGTACACGGGGCAATATCCATGACATGGCTCGTCCTGTTCCGGTGGAGGTCTCTCGTCATGAAAACGAACCAGTGCCATCGAACCCCGATATCGATGAACACGCCCCTGCTCCCGGGGATGACGAGAATGGGCTATTGCGGTAATTGATATTTGTAGCCACTTCCTCATCAACGTTTCTCAGCTTTCTTTCAGGACTCAATGATCGTGTGGCGCTCGTGTTTTACAGTAGAAAGGGGTGATTGTAATTCGTTGATCTTCTTGACAGATCCGGATTATGATAATTGGGCGAGTAACGTAGTAACGTTTGAATATGTGTTATGTCTGTTTTCCCCAGACCAATATAGTGAAAGGTGCAACGAAGGTCACACCCGTGCGTTTGGGAAGGAAGGGGGAAGGAGATGATGAGAGACGTGAGGACCGAGGCAAACAGTCAATGCATGTAGATCAAAGGCCAAGCTGGTTGGGGATCCGAGAAGAGATAGTCGACGCAAGGGTGTTGGAGCGAGGTACAGCACGGTTGCTTCGATTGGTCGTCCAAGACTCGGCGAGTCGACGAGAGGGGATCACGCGGCGAATCACACAGAAAAATAAAAAGAAATGAGGCCTAAATTTGGGTTCCCTAGCCCTACAAGAAAGCCAAGGACGGGTTTATATAGATGCGCACCGCTATCTATAATGCGAGAGTCCGGTGTCTAAACTACCAGGGATCAGGCGATCAGGAAGAAAGGACAAAGAGAAATGTAAATTTCAGAAGCAGTGCCGGCGCCAAGACCCACGCGGAAAGAAAAAGGAAAAATGGACTTAAGAGGGTACGATCGAGGTGCCAGTGGGCATGGTCGATAAAGAGGAGATGGGTCAGGCATTATCGTACCGGGACCAAAGCAACATGAAAAATGAGAGAGAAATAACTACAAATGGGAAAAAATGGAGGGCGGGCATGCGGAGAAAGGTAAGGCACAAGTGAAGGAGGACTGGAGACCAGCGGCATGCCTATACTGTAGTAGCAGCGCGCCGTCAGGGCAAAAGGAACTTTGAAAAAATCCAATACTAGTTCGAAGTCCGACGAACGAGCATCGTCAGGGATTCATCGCACGCATCTGCCTTCAAGTTTGCCCAGCGAAAATATCTTTGCGCATGCCTGCGCTCGCCGTCAATTTCGCTCGTGCGCTTTTGGAAGTTCCCATCTAAGCGGGATGACGCCCGGCCAAACATGTCGAGAAACTTGGATCAATCGGCTGTGGGTGTCACGAGAACATCGCTCTGCCAGTGGGAGGGGCTCTGGACGCGCCGAAAATCGCGAGATCGGACGGACTGCGCGTGTATTGGGGAGGGGAGAAAAGGATCGGAGGAACTCGATGATGGTCTGGAGGACGCACTGGCAGGGAGCTCGAAACCAAAGGTGAGCAGTTGTACGTGTGGTGCCGATGCAGGATGGCTCACGCATCAGAATTCGGGTTTAGTCCGACAGTAAAATTCAGGACGAGGTATCTGTGGTGCAACGTGCAACCCTCGACCATTTTATCGTCGTACAACTTGACTATGGCCTGCGCTATCTGAATTCCTAGATAGCCACCACACCATTGACTTTCTGTCATCCGACAGGGTAAAACCGATCTATCAACGACGCGAGATGGTGTTTACAGTAGGACCAGGAGAATGAGCAGTTTCTTCCGATACCTTCCGAATTTATAGCTGTCCGAAAAGGGTCGCATTTTCCGCGCCCCAAGACAAGACATCGTTCGAAACTTAAATTTAGATCCCTTCGTGTCATGTCATGTGACCCGTACAGTAACCAATACATTATTACATAATTATGAGACGATTCGATCATCGGTTTGTGTGTGCGAGCTGTTTTCAATTCAAACTTGTCACGTCCACGTACTCCACCTGTACTGCATCGATTCCTGCTTCTGTGAAGCTAAGCGTCCGGTCAATGGAGCTCACTTCGTTCCAGTTAAGCCAGTGAAAGAGTGTCGGACGAAGGATGGCCCTCAGCTGACTCGGACTGGCAACTGTGGGAAGAGAAGCGAAGAGGACCTTTGCTGTCAATGCGATCATAGGAGTACGATTTACCTTACCTGACATCAGCTACCCTGACATCAGCTACATGATGGCGTCCCCGAGGCTGCGGATCGAAGCTACGTGTTGCTGACCCTGCCATTGCACCACACAGAACCGGCATTCGAGCCGGTGATATCGTAGTGCAACTGTCCTTGGCCTTGGCCCTCCCTTCCTCTACCGGGTCGAAAGCCTTCTACTTCCGAGTCCAAGCCGTCGACCTACGCGCCCGCGTGGGGCATTCCTTACCAATCAACCTCCACGTAATCTCCACGCATATGATCTGGCTAGACGAAGATGGATATCTCCTGTCTCAATTCGTCTTCGACCATGAGTTTTCCGAAGTTCTCAACGGCCATATACCATCTGTGCAGCCTTCGCAAACGAAGTTCTTGTCATGCATTCTTTGTCAGCTTGAATAAGCAGCCCTGGATGACAAGTGAGTTTTCTGTTCCCAACACACCTTTCTGGTCCTTTCATGGATATCATCGAGTAATCATCCGATCCATTCACGCACACTCGCACCTCACACCGCCCACCTGAACAGGGTATATAAATCGCGACCACCTGAAAGTCGTCTTCTTACTCACCCACAATGTCTCTTCCCATCCCGACACGATATTTGCCACCGTTCCATACGCACAAGAGCTTATCCGACATCGACGCTGGTGTTGCCGTTCTTGTTACTAGTTTCGTAAGCTACAGATGTGCGATTCTACTCTGCCAGCTTTGTTATAACTCATTCCAGGTGTCTCATTTGGTCTTTCGCCATTGGGAGCACAAGTTCAAGCAGTCCTATCTCGCACTTCTTGTCATCCCGGCGCTTCTTTCTCAACTCATCTCCTACACCGGATGTTCCCTCTCTGCCGCCGTTCCACTCGCCTTTACCACATATATTGGTGGCCTGATATTTTTCACACTCGCATATCGTCTCTCGCCCTTCCATCCTCTCGCCAAATATCCTGGTCCAGTAATTGCTAAAACATCAAAGTGGTGGGCCGCATATATCAGTGCAATAGGCGATTCACATAGGTACTATAAACACCTACATGATCGTTATGGTGATGTAGTGAGGATAGGTCGGTGTCGACATCTTCCATTTGTGATATATCCATTGACCCATCTTCAGGCCCTAACGAGCTCTCGATTCGCGATGCCTCCCTCATTCAGCCCGTTCTCGGCCAAGGTGGCCTGCCCAAAGGACCACGTACGTACAAGCTACACTTATATCTGCTCACTGACTACAAGTGATGATCAGGTTGGGGTGGTATCCCCGGAAATCCGTCGTTAGTTGGTCAGCGCGATCCTGTGAAACACATGCATCAACGCAAGCCCTGGAATAGAGCGTTGTCAGCTACGGCTACGAAGGAGTATAAAGACATTGTGGCAAATCGTATCAGACAACTATTAAGCTGTCTGGAGACCTTGGTACATGGATCAGCTCGCAAGGAGGGCACTCCGGTGGACATTGCAACATGGTTGAACTATTTTACGTGAGGTTGACCACCATACATGCCCAAAAGCTCCATTCTCACGTCTTCCTTCAGTACAGATTTCATGGGCGATCTGGCGTAAGAATCTTGCACAGCATTTTGGGACGAGACTTTGATCGCACTTTTATCCAGTTTTGGAGGTGGCTTCGAGCTCATGAAAGCTGGAGGCGACAAGGATGGGCTTTGGACCCTTCTCGGGTCTGGTATTCAGTGTGTATCTGCGCCGAGTCCATCGTTTTGCATCTGATACCTTTCCTCACTGGCAGTATTTCCGCCATCACGGCACATATCCCATATGTCCGGCCCATTTTAGATGCTCTCACAGGAAAGAATGGCCCGGCCCATCGTGCCCGGTCATTTGGCAGAGAACGTGTTTTGAAGCGGTTGGAAACCGGCGCAAGCAGAAAGGACTTGTTCTACCACCTGGTACGCCGATACATTGAGTGCGACGTGCTCACCTCACTGAGGCCTGTTGTAGAGCGGTGAAGAACTCCCTGAAGCTGAGCGCCCCTCCGTCGACGATGTTGCACAGGATGGAGAATTAGCCATCATTGCTGGTTCAGACACAACAAGCACCGTGCTGACGGCCCTCCTTTATTACCTTTTGCTCAATCCAGAGGTATACAATCGCCTACAAGAAGAAGTTGATTCAACATTTACAATCGGAGAAGAACCTTTGGACGCAGCGAAATTGAGTCATATGGTGTGGCTCAACGGTTGCATGTGGGTATCTATCCATGGCACGATTCTCGTATAAATTCATTTTTACGGTTCCAACAGCAACGAGGCCCTCCGTCTCCAGCCTCCAGTGCCAAGCGGTTCGCAGCGCTCGGTGAACAAGGGAAAGGGCGCCAAGGTGCTAGGGAACTTGTAAGTAGAGAAGTTTACGCCGTCAAATAAGTTCTGATAAATCTGTCGGGATTCATGTGTAGGGTGATCCCGGAGCAGACGCAGCTCTTCCTTCACACATACAGCATCCATCGCGATGCGCGTTACTTCCACACTCCCGAAGCGTTCCTTCCGGAAAGATGGTTCAGCAAGGGCACGCCCGGCGGAGAACACAACACAGCTGCGTTTATACCGTTCTCATACGGCCCGACGATCTGCGCCGGGAAGAACCTGGCGTTGATGGAGATGCGGATGTTGATCTGCTGGGTGTTGCAGCGGTTCCGGTTCTCGAAGGCTCCCGGGTTCGACTACGGGGAATGGGAGGGAAAGATCCAGGATTGGTTTGTGGTGCATCACGAACCTTTGATGGTTAGTGTCTCGCTCAGGGAATGATCGATCCGCGCACTTCATGCGGACGAGCTGTCATCTACCCAACGAGGGTACTGTGGCTCTTCGAACGACTTTTGCATGGTTCCTGCGGGGCGTTATTTCGTGACCAGTACAAACTAGAAGTGTGTACCACATGTTCGTGGTAATCATCGATGCACTATAACATTTGCTGGTATGGTTGGACCCACACCCCATTGGCATGGCCAAAGCAATTCGAATGTTACTTGTTGGAAAACTTCGTCACAGCCTGTCGATCTCGAAAAACCACCCAGCTGCATGCCAGTGCTCTGCTACAAGTTCTTTTGATGCCGTCCGCATCGAACGGATTGACTCGGACAATACCCGCACCTTCAAGTTGCGGCCATGAAGAAACCTCTCAGTGTCATGGTGTCATTAGCGAACCTAAAAGAACATTAAGCGACCCTAAAATAGTAGTTTGGAGTAGTGTAGTCGGAGAGTTGAGTTGAGTTGATGTTGGGATTCGGGTCGGACGTTCGGACAATCGGACGCGAGTCCGAGCGGGATCAACCGTTGTAGTAGCAGCCGCAGCCCCTTTCTTATCGGGATGACAATACTTATAGTACCGTACAGAAGAATAGAGAAGAGTAGGAGAGTGGGCGATCCCCACTCCAGTTCGTGTGCGCCCCCGTAAACTTCTCACGCCAACAGGTTATGGGCCCTGCGCCCTAATCGCACACCTCACACGATAT
>Ga0307510_10004329_pt1 | contig 16711 bp, 20 predicted proteins | sample 12_EM_MG_FD_207224 | JGI IMG/M metagenome (GOLD analysis project Ga0307510, IMG submission 207224) | Populus trichocarpa ectomycorrhiza microbial communities from riparian zone in the Pacific Northwest, United States - 12_EM | ecosystem: Host-associated > Plants > Roots > Unclassified | place...
AACCCGCATGTTACCTTCACCCCTGTTCCACCGCAGAGACCACCGCCATTAAACCCGCATGTTACCTTCACCCCTGTTCCACCGCAGAGACCACCGCCATCAAACCCGCATAGTACCTTCACCCCTGTTCCACAACAGCGACCACCACCACCGACCCAAGGCGTCGCGATGCAAGGGAATCGTATCCCTGCGATGACGGCGTACGGGCCAACAACGGCGCCGGCGAGGCGTGGGAATAGGCGTGCCTATTGAGGCCTGAGTACCACTGCGAATCACTCGCGAATCCTACAATGATATTGTCCTCTATGCTGCAATTCTGTTTTTTTTTTCTCACCCTTTTCCCTACCTGGTCGATTGTTGTAGCATTATCGTGGTATGCAACAGCATCCCTGAAAAAGTTTCACAGTGCACGACAATCTTCTCCGGATCCCGCTCAGATGCAAAAATCGCTAATTCCTACCCACCCTGGCAGAGGGCTACTAAACGGGTACTGATGCTATCCAAAGTTGAAGAAGTACCGTTGAAACTAACAGTATTGCGTATCAAACACTTAAGTGGTGTAAAGGGTCCGCCACGCCTGCGCTGCAATACATCAAGGTTGCTATGCAAGACCTCCCTAATCTAGGAAGGGTTGTGAATCGTCATGTGGCTTTGTCTTCGTTGAAAAAGTAATGGTAGAGTCATGCATGAGCGTGAAACATATTGACTAGGGCATGCGTGAGTGACGATGTCAGCACTTGAGTTGCCTGCCTAGAAGCGTTGCTACTAGAGCTGGGTGAACCAAACCTGGTGGCGTCTCCCATTCCAGTTAGTTACCTTTGAGCGTATTCGCGGAGGCTCGGTTAGTTTGGGGATGCCAGGACAATACTTGCATATTCCCCCGAATTGACTGAATGCCTACATACGGAATTATCCTTGGGCCAGGATACGCATCTTCAGCTGGTTTGGGCTTCTGAGATATACAGAGGCTCCGAACGGTGTAGCGAAACGGCCTGCACCAAACTGTTGACTTGGCGACCAATGAATGCTGAGAACATGTCCAAAAGTCCCGCCCCGTGTTTGTCGTGCCTAGAAAAGCGTAGTAACCTGCCCCCAAAAGGCAGGAAAACCTTGAAAAAATGGAATCGATGCGAGCTAGAGACGAAGAAAACGGAATACTGTTGCGGCGTTGCCGCTCAGCGCCGCGGACACCTCGTGATATAGTCAAAGTATTTTCTTTGCCAGGTGAGCTTGCCGGAAAGCAGGGGTTATCCACATCCACAGGACGGAATCTACCATGCCGTCAGGCTTTCCAACTCCGCGTGATTCCCCGATAAATTTCCGACGGAACTTAGGCGGCAAAATCAAAGAAGGACAACACGTTCAACGAAACCAGCTCACGTGACCTGGTTTTCATTGGTTGCTCTGGTTCATTTACCTTCTATTGGACGTTCTTCTCATGCCGCGCACAAACTCGAGCCGAGTTTGGGCATCGTGGCCGCAACGAAGTCCATTATCTATTGGAAATAGCCAAAACATGAGGTGCCATACAGTACGCCAGTGCGGGGTCTCGACACGGCGAGATTGCTCGATTGACTGATATTTAAGGCTTGGTGCTTGGCTTGGTGCTCGTTGGCTTTCGCAAATCACAACCGAACACTCCCTTAGGGTTCTCACCTCATAAAAACTCGATACTAAACGTGAATAAGCTTTGATCTATTATGGAGTCTCCTACTGCTGGGCAATGCACGTAAGTAGCTCTGTGTCTGATTGCGGTCTCCGTTGTTAGATGCTGACACATTTACTGCTGGATCTAGACATTCGGCTAGCAAGAGGTATGCTTTTTGCTTCACTCTTGTCTTCTAAAATCCCCGACCGGGGCCACCAGTACACGAGCCGATGAAGGGTACAGCAGCTCAAGCGACGAGGAAAATCCTGAGGTCACCAAGTAGTAAGGTTTATTCTCCCTCGCGCCTTACGGCGATCATAATTTTGACATGATCTTCCAATTGTTCTGAAATACATCAAGTATTGAAAGTGAGTTGAACCGATTCAAAGGACGAGGGCCACCAAATCGCCCCGCGGAAAGCAAAGGGAACTCATCACGTCATCGGCCACGGCAAATTAAATCGCAGCCATCAGACCAAGGTGTCGTAGAACCAAAGAAACGTGCCCCTGCGACGACGTCGTCCCAGCAAACCACGGCGGAGCACGGAAGAAAGCATGCCTAGTCTGTCTGAGTTCCACAGCGTACCCTCCGAGCAGTGATATTGTACTTTATGCTACATCTGCTGTCCCCCCCCTTTTTTTGTTTTCTACGGGGCCCATGCTGTTATGATTCATAAATGATGTTTCGCATCGTTCGTAGCATCATCGTCAGGGTAGTACATAACTGAAACCTGGAGAATGTCTCACGGTACACGATAACCTTTTTTGGGCACTGGGTCGATGCATTAAGCACCAAAACTGAAAGCACTGGCAGGTGAATAGGACACTGGCAGACGTTCAATTGAAAGCGTGTAAGACGTCTACCGAACACAAGAATGCTGTGCTAGACCTTACTACCTCTCCAGTGTTTCAGGGTCCCAAAGCAGTCCGGATGCATGTTAGTGTGGCTAACTTCGTTACGGTAACGGAGACTGCCACGACTCAAATTGAAAGCCTGACATGGGCGAACCGCGCAAAGACAAATCCCGTTCGATATGGTAAGTAAAACGGCAACACCACAGGGGGCAATTTAAAATACCACTAGAGCTGTTCAAGGGCTCCGAAATAAGCGCGAAGTGAAAGCGACCTGGCACAGTGAAAGGTGGGGGATGACACCGCCAGTCGCACCGTGTCTGTCATACGACCAGAGAAATTTTGAAGCCACATTCCCGTGGAAGATGATCCGAACATCCTGTCGCATGCCTGTCACTGTCAGTCCAGAGCCCGGGTCCATAGAAATTTTCCGAAGATTCACCCTGTTTGATACTAGTAGGTAATTTCATTATGCTGACTTTTTGAACCAGTGCTGGTAGCTGTGTACTACTTTTATCTAAGTTATCTTGAGCCATGAACCATTTTCAACACCGTGCCTGCCAGTGTGCTGACAGTGCTATGCGCACGATCTCCCAATCGTACAGGTTAATAGATCGTCCCTTTGACGTGACAATTGTATCAGGAACTTGAATTCATGATTGGTGACGGCTCATTAAAGCGCTCATTACTAGGCCAAATCAATTGTCCCTTGCTCCCTCAATCAGCTCAATCAATCTATGTATGGGCAGGTGGGCGCACCATCAGTTGACATGAGGCACCGCAAGTGAAAGTCTTGGCTCGCGTCTTCTGGTATTTAATGGTACAGGGTGGTTCGCTGCGGACTTCTTTCACAATCACAATCACAATCAGAGACATTCTTGTCTTGCCGCGGCTGCGCTCAAATTCAAAGCATACTTGGAACCGACTTGATCTGCTATGCAACCCGCAGCGTTGAGAGACTTGGGACCCCAAAAGCATGACAAGTAAGCAACAGGATCATCACAGCACTATCGATGTCCCTTGTATCTGACAATCGATCGGCCTTCAGTGGTGGGGGTGTCAGCGCCATTGGAGGAGACGGTGTTGAGCGTGGGTAGGGACTCATTCCAATCTGGTGGGCGTGCAGCGCTGATTGCATGTGACTTGACAGTCAATCCGGCAATTCGGCCAAGGGGTAGCTATCTCCCGCAACTTTGGCGCGGCACATCGCTGTTGTCTGATTTCGCCCTTCTCGAACGCTAGGACCAATGCTTGTGTCAGTCCCAGTACACGCACTCAAGGCAACGCCCAGTCTATTACCGACGAAGATGTTAGCAGTGCAAGCCCTAACCATGCGGACAACCTTGAGGTCAAGTAAGAGTGTCTTTGCCCATTATTATTTGCCCCACCTTTGACTCAGACGTGATCTCGGTCGTAAACGCACTAAGAGCGGAATCTGAGATGAGGCGATTTGCAGCACGAGGGCCAGGTGGCAAGCCGGCGGTGGGGAAACCCGTGACCCCGATCTCACGTCAAGAAGAGAATCCCCAACCTATACAGGGACAAACTCCTCCGAGTAAACCTATACAGGAACAGACACCTCAACCTCCACAGGAACAGCCCGGGACAGCTCAACCTCCACAGGAACAGCCCGGGACAGCTCAACCTTCACAGGGTCAAACATTTCAACCCGCGCGAGAACAGACATCCCGACCCCCCGAACAACAGACACCTCGAACAACCGGAGGGCAAAAGTCACCAGCCAAAGAGCCAAAACGACGGCGTCCCCCCGCAACGACAGCGACTTCGGCTACTACGGCAGGGTAGGCGTTGAGGCTACATTACTAGTATGTGTATACTAGGTGTTTGGTGTACGATTAAACTTCGTTGTTGTTTTTTTGATATTGCCTTGTTGAGTGCTGTCTAGCCTACGGTCGTAGGGGTCGTAAATACAAACAGCGTTGTTCGTATCATGGTGATACACGACAAAGATCGACAATACATAGTACAATATACAACTGAAACAAGCGCGTCTAGATAAGGCATGACAACGTGAGGCGCTAAACTGGATGATCAAATGGTCGGTCGGTCATTGAGTGCGTGCTGTGGACATCCCCCGGCGCACGACGGATGGAAAATGAACGAAGAGCGTCCTGAAACAATTCCTTTACACTCTTGGAAATGTCACCACGCGTACGCCGCAATGCAGCCAGGCTTTTACGCCACACGTCATAGCCCTCTGTGGATTCCCAAGCAGTCCGAATGCACCACATGATCAGCGCAGCGACGAGCGTCGACATAACAGTGACGAAGCTGCGTGTCGATGTGTTCGAAATGGTGAAGCACAGGAGCAACAACGCAATTGAAAATATCACCATTCTATCCAGAGAGCGCAGTTAACGAGCATGAACCGAGGGTAACCCCTGGAAGGAAAGAGATGACATACGACCACATCAGTAGAGCCCACGGAAGGCTGAGAATAATGGCCATCGGTTCAAGACCGAACGTCCTGTGACAATTCTGGTACAGGTATGTCGACTACCCGAAAATGTTACTTTGACACGCATGTCAGGTGACACTGTCCACTCACCGCACCCGCAGGGTCTTCTCTCTGCTTGGTACGATTGTGACGGACCAGAAGCAGACCAATCACAATGCTTCCGATGCTAGCTTCTACCGAAAGAGAGCTGGCAATTTGTGAGGTAGATGGGAAGATATACACTTGACTCGCGCTCGTCAGACTACTCCCGTTGAGATTGGATAGAACTACGCCGGGAATGGCGAGAAAGCCCACATTTGCCGTAAGCATCACGGTGGACTTGGATGGTGGAGAGTCATGTGAGAATGGAGTACAGCCAGGTTGCTGTTGAGACGTGACAACGTACCCAGAGGATCACATCTTCCCATTCTCCTAGAAGCTTGGACATGAAGCTCTTCCAAACTGTCTCAATAATTACTTCATCAGTCCACAATTTCTCCATTTCTCGAAGATGAACTTCGGGGGCCAGGAAAAGCAACGGCGACAACAACGTGATAAGTATGGATCTTTCATGTTTTGGTTTGTCATATACAGTTTGGTCCCTGACAAGCCGTGCATGCTTCTGTCCGTGGAAGTATAGGAACCTCCAATGTGCTGGACATGTTCATGAGTTGACCAATGCGGACAGCTGGGGAAGAATTGTGGGGGCTTACCAAAAAAGGACAGAAGACGCGCTGAGTAGAGTATCCTATTTAGTAATGTCTGAGGAATGCCAGTGGATGCTGGGTACTCACTAGTCCCGGCGGTGTAGTATGCCTCACCGCCCTTTGCCTCTGGACTGCAAGTCAGTGATCCTATTCTTATTTGGGGCACACCGCGTACTTTTGGCCTTCTGAACCAATTTGATCATTTTTTGCATCGTTTCGTCATCGTACGGTAAAGTGGAAGACTTTGACGTCAACACATCTGGGGCATCGATGATGGGCTTCCACGAAAGACTGGCCTTGGATCAATTGGCTCACCGACGCAACCATGCGCTAACATACCCATAAGCTCGTCATAGACAACGGGGTGAAGTCGACGGCCCTCAAAAATCACCGGAAAAAGTGACCAGTGAGTCCTATCCAAGCAACGTCAGCCGTTAGAACGCCAATCCGGCAGGATATCGCCAACTCGCCAATAAAGGGACTCTAGTCGATGTTCTGTGCACGACATTAATGAAAACAGTAGTAAATTCCAGTGAAGTTGTAACGCACTGACATGGGCCGGCGAACTGACCCCGAATACTTCAGATACCACGTGGCCCGCATCATATGTCTTGAGCCAGAAAAGACATCGTGACTCGTGGCAAGCATAGTAATAAGACCAAGATATCTTCTGTCCCTCAATCACCGTGATGTCCAGAACTAGGTCATAGTCCTTCGAGGGGATAGCCATTCGATCAGCCTGTAAAGCTTCCCGCAGGTAGGTATAGAAATCTTCCATTTCTTCCCTTAATGTTGGGTCATGCATATCGGTGTCAGTAAACAATCTCTTCAATCACTCATTAATCGTGGCTGGGGATTTCCAATGTCACCAAACATACATACCCTCTCTTGATCAAAAAAATAGAGTGCACCATCTGGATGAGTTGCTGGTATCCATGGGGTACAGTTGTGCTTAAGCGGGCCTTGGCCAACGCCGCTTGGCTCGATATAACTGCAGAGAAGCCATGAAGACCGGTCGACATCATTCATGTTGAGACGTACTGTGGGAATACAGTTGTTAATGGTTTCACATCGTATGCCATCTCCTCGCGGGATCTACCAACGGTTGTAAATAGGCGTCATGGTGTAATAATATACCCTACTTGCATTGTGATATTCTTTGTGTATCGTGGAACTTGGTCAGAATTGAATTCTTGTAAAGAGCGGCCTGGAGGTAAAAGGTAGTCCCATGGTGAAGCCGTCGTAGAATGAATAGGCACTTCGTCATGTAGACCCACAGAGGCTGCAACTGGGGATGAATGGGCGGTTGGGGTGTCCATGGGGGACGGGTCTTCTGTCAGCTGCGGTAGGGGGGATATAGATTCGGTTGATGGATTCTGAAGGTCAAAAACCACACTAGTCGTACGCTGCCTCCTGCGATTTCCGTCTATGGATGACTCGCTCAGGGTCTCATGCGTATCGGGGGACACCGGAGGTTGAGCCGCTGGCATGGGACTAACTCTGCCATCTCCGCGTGCTGGCGTGCGTATATTCGTCGTAATGCCCCCGGGGACAGGGTGCTGATGGGGCGTAAGGGGTCGGCTTGTCGGAGTCGGTGGTCTCGAAGGTCGGTCTCTTGACCGCGATGGGTCCGGTCCCCGCCCAAACTGCCGATAAATCGCCCTGGCGAGTCGTGGTGGCTGGCCGACTGGGGGGGCACGTATTGATTCGTGCGAGTTTGTAATAACCGAGAACCTGTCGCTGGCGCGGCTCTGAATGCTGACAGCGCTCAGGTTCCCAGAGCTATGATTGGTGATAACCCTTCCATCGACCGAGGTGGGCTGATTGGGTGCATGTGGGTGATCGACGGAAAGGTTGGCTGGGTTTGTACTAGTAGGGGGAATACTGCCTGTTGGTGTTGCCGTTGCCGTTTGCCTCTCCGCACGCTCTTGGGCGTTTGGGTAGACCACCGATTCTGGGACAGTGCTAGCTGAAATTATACATTCCCTCGGAACAGTTGAATCACTCGACACTGAATACCCGCTTGGCCTGCTGCCAAAGAAGGAAGGTTCAGGTGATTTGGGCCTTGGCAACGTACCCGGTCTTCCAAGCCTAAAATGCCACCATATGCTCAACCCGCGACGAAGGGAGGTAAAGAGTGAGACCCAACGGGTTGGGAAATGTGAGATGTAATCCCTCGCAAGGTGCAATGTGCGCAGAAACTGGAGAATGACTTTGAGTATGGAGGCCATGCAAAAGAATGAGAACTCAAACGCTCAGAAAGACAACGCTATCGCGTCATTTTCACTGGCATGGACGCCTCGTGTTTGGGTTGGGCCAATCACCTAATTACCCCAATCATGATAAGTTAATCACCGTGACCGCCAAGTGCTTGAAGCAGCTGATCAGTTACACCAGACTCAGGCTTATGACATAATCGTTGACCGTGGGAATGGGATTCCACAAGGCTGGTGCAGTCACAATTCAATTCCCAAGTGCTTTATTTTCTTTAGCCACAACAGGGCTTGTGGCCTTCTATGTAGGAATTAATGGAGGAAACCGAGGTGATCAAAAGTTGTTGTCTGTTCGATGTTTGGGTGCTGGTAAATTGTTCTAATTAAAATTAGTATTGTACCTCCCTTAGATTCATGATTCACGGATGGAGCACTGGCAAAGTTGCTTGGTGCCGCCCAACTTAATTTCTTGCGATCATATTCACTGTATCTATCCGGGTACATGGAGGAATCCCAATCGTTTGTGTCGTCAAGAGCACGACGTTGCAAACACGGCTGCCGTTGATATGGGTAACACCGATGAAATTAGGGTTAGGGTTAGATATCCAAAAGCGGACCGGTGTTACTGGTACTGTAGTGTCTACTAGTACCTACTTGTTACTGCCGCGGCTACGTCTGTGTTTCACCTGCTATAGAACAGGTTCTAACGCACTTGCAGTGTGATTGTAGGCTCACCACCACCCCCCAGCTCCTTACACACTGTCTCCTCATGCGTCAGCTGAAGGTCTGCAGAAATCCCATTGACTTATGGTTCATGTCTTGGGCTGCCATGCTAGCTCAACTCAGGGCGGCGGGGTCTTCACTGGCCTGGCCTCGTGTCAGTGACTGTCGTTCGCAAGAGGCGATACGTGTGCACAGTTGCACCACCAGGCACCAGCCGAGGCCAAGTCAATCCATGGCTCCCTCAATCGGTCTTTGTATAGTAGGCGCATAATGAGTTGACGTGAGGCACTGCAAATTCTCGGCCCGTGACGTCCAGTGATATTCAATAAAAACAAATACTTCTCGTCAGTAGACGCCCAAGCCCATGGTTTAGAGGTCGTGGATACATATGGCAGTACATAAAAAATACCCAGAACACATATCACAACGCACAAAAAGGTGTTTAGATAACAGATGGATATGTAGAGCGTCAAACTCCTGTTACGCCAAAGGGTCGTTCAGACATTGAGATTGAGAGCGTGCTGGGGACATCCTCTTGGGGCCGACGGGTGGAAAATGGGCCAGCAATGTCCTGGCCGAGCTTCTTGACACGCTTGAAAAGGCTATCCCGTGTACGCCGCAACGCGAACAAGTTATTATGCCACACGTCAAAGTCATCTGTGGAGTCCCAAGCAGTCCGAATACACCACATGATCAGCGCAACGACGAGCGCCGACATAACAGCGACGAAGCCGCGTGTCGATGTGTTCGAAATAGTGAAGCACAAGAGCAACAACGCGATGAAAAAAATCACCATTCTATGCAGGGAGAGCAGTTCACGAACATGAGCCGAAGGTAAAGCCTGGAAGGAGACGACATACGACCACATCAATAAAGCATACGGAAGGCTGAGAATAATGGCCATCGGTTCAAGACCGAACATCCTGTGACAATTCTGGTACAGGTATGTCGACTACCCAAAAAGTGTTATATTGGCACGCATGTCAGGTGGGACTGTCCACTCACTGCACCCGCAGGGTCTTCTCTCTGCTTGGTACGATTATGACGGACTAGGAGTAGACCAATCACAATACTTCCGATGCTAGCTTCTACCGAGAGAGAGCTGGCAATCTGTGTAGCAGATGGGAAGATGTTCACTTGACTCGCGTTCGATAGGGTACTCCCGTTGAGATTGGATAGGACTACGCCAGGAATGGCGAGAAAGCCCACATTTGCCGTAAGCATCACGGTCGACTTTTGGTGGGTGGAAGTTACGTGAGGAACACGGAACGGTCACGTGTTAGAACATGAGAACATACCCAGAGAATTACACCTTCCCATTCTCCTAGAAGCTTAGACATGAAGGTCTTCCAAACTGTCTCAATAATCACTTCATCTGTCCACAGTCTCTCCATTTCTCGAAGATGAACTTCGGGTGCCAGGAAGAGCAATGGCGATAGCAACGTGATGAGTATTGATCGTTCACGTTTTGGTTTGTCATAAACAGTTTGGTCCCTGACAAGGCGTGCATGCTTCTGTCCGTGGAAGTATAGGAACCTCCAATGTGCTAAAAATGTTCATGGGTTGACAAATGTGAACAATCCGGGACGAATTCTCAAAAGGGCTTACCAAAGAACGACAGAAGACGCGCTGAGTGGCCTAATAAGCCGTGATTGAGGAGAGTATGTACTGTGTACTCACTAGTCCCGGCAGTGTGGTACGCTTCGCCACCCTTTGCCTCTGTGCTACATGTCAGCGATCTCTTTGTTCTTTGCAGGACACCGGCATACTTTTGGCCTTCTGGACGAGTTTGATCATTTTTTGCATCGTTTCATCATCGTACGGTAAAGTGGAAGACTTTGACGTCAAGACATCTGGGGCATCGATGATGGGCTTCCACGAAAGACTGGCCTTGGATCAATATATGGCTCACCGACGCAACCATGTGCTAGGATGCCCAAAAGCTCATCATAGACAGGGAGTGGAAGTCGACGATCCCCAAAGACGACTGGAAAAAGTGACCAGTGAGTCCTATTCGAAAAAACCAGGGGTTAGAACGTCAATCCGTCAGGATATAGCCGACTTGCCAATAAAGGGACTCCAATCGATGTTCTGCTCACAACATTAGTTAAAACCGAGACAAACTCGAATGTGGCAGTTGTAACGCACTGACATGTGCCGGCGACTTGACCCCGAACAGTTCAGATATCATGTAGGTTGCGTCATACGTCTCGAGCCAGAACAGACACCGTGTATCGTGGCAAGCATAGTAATAAGACCAAGATATGCGTTGGTCCTCAGTCACCATGAGATCTAGCACCAGGTCATAGTTCTTCGACGGGATAACGAGTTCATCGAAGTGTATAAGCTGTTGCAAGTAGTTATAGAACTCCTCCATTTCGTCTTTAAATACTTGGTCGTGCATGTCGGTATCAGTAAACAGCCTCTTTAGTCATGCATAAGTCTCGGGTGGGGACTTCCAAGGTTACCCACACACGCACCCTTTCTTCATCATAATAGTAGAGGGCACCATCGGGATGAGTTGCTGGTATCCATGGAGCACAGTCTTGCTTGAACGAGACCTGGTCCGGGCCGATTGTCTCGATATAACTAGAGAAGACTTAATGAAGACTGGTCGATATCAGCCACATTACGACGTACTGTGGGAATACAGTTGTTAAAGGTTTCACATCGTACGGCGTTTCATCGCGGGATCTGTCAAGAGATGTAAAAAGGTGGTCATAGTATCAGAGTGTAGCCGGCTTGCATTGTAACATTCTTTGTGTATCGTGGGACTTGATCCGAATTGATGAGCTGCACAAAGCGCCCTTCAGGCAAAAGGTAATCTGTTAGTGAAGTAAGGGAGCGAATATGCCCTTCGTCGTGTAGATCTGCCGGGGTTATGACAGGGGATGAATGGGCAGTTGCGGAGTCTATGGCGAATGGCTCTTCCGTCAATGCCGGTGGATTAACCGTGGAAGAGATGGGCAGTGAATCTGTTGATGGGTTCTGGACGTTGAAAACTAAACTGGTCGACGACCGCTTCTTGTTATTTCTTATAGATGGTGGGCTCAGAGGCTCGTGCGTATAGGATGATGGCGAGGGTTGATTTACAGAACCGACTTCGTTGTCCCCATGAGTAAAGTGGGGTGCATTCGACGTAATGACTTCGAGGTGAGGGAGCTGGTGTGGGGTACGGGGTCGGCTCGTCGGGGTGTTCGGCCTGGATCGGTCTCTTGACCTCGATGGGTCCGGGCCACGTCCAAATTGCCGATGAGGCGCCCTGGAAAGTCTTGATGGCTGGCCGATCGGGATGGCACGTATCGATTCGCGCGAAGTGGTAATGACTGAGAACCTGTCGCTGGCGCGGCTTTGAATGCTGACAGCACTCAGGTTCCCGGAGCTACGATGGGCGAGGCCTCTTCCATCAAAGGGCGGTGGCGGGTTGATTGCATGTGTGTTATCAACGGAAAGGCTGTCTTGGGTTGTAAGAGGGATGCCGGGTGTTGGTACTGCCGTTGCTGGTTGTATCTCTGCACGGTCTTGGGAACTCGGGTAGTTCGCCGATTCTGGAACGGTGCTAGCTGCGATTACATATTCCCTCGAAATTGAACTGTGCGACACTGGATATTTGCTTGCCCTGGTGCCGAAAAGTGGAGTTTCAGATGATTTCGGACCTCGCGACGTACTATTACCCGGTTTCCCTAGCCCATCTTGACAACGCCACAACAAGCCCAACCTGCGACTAAGGACGGCTAAGAGCGAGGACCAACGGCCCGGGAATTTCTGGATGTACTCCCGCACAAGGCGTAGTATGCGCAAACACTGGAGAAGGGCCTTGAGGATGGAGGACATACAAGGAGAGGAGAACTCAGAGCGCCAAAACTCGACCACCCCATCGTTATTTACCTGAATAGCATGGGCGCCTCATGTTTTTCGTGCTGGCCAATCGTCTGCACCGTCAGGCACGGCAATCAGTACGTCGTCAACCAACATCGTGGCCCCTGCATTGCTAGCTCTGATCCCTCTACATCGGAGGGCATAATCTGGCCCGTCAGCTACTCGCGAACACCAGTGCCTACAAATAAAAGGCCCGTGCGCACCCGCCTGACTGGTTTCCTAGGGTTTTTCCGCCAGCCGAGTAACGGTTCTTGTAGGCCTCGTGTATCGAATCCCGATCCGGAAGATCCGAATATTGCTGGCTGTTACCGACACAACACAGCCCCCAGCCCTACTGAACTCGTATTAGGAATTCGCTCCTCTATCGGACCTCGTATGTATGGTTCCAACCCGACCCACTTTTACTGTAAAACGTTTCGACCTGCTCCTACTTTTTCATCCAATCGTCGGCTTTCCTTGATAAATGAATTCTCCTGACGTAAACATAACGTTACTTAGGTGGTCCTACAGTAGAGTGGGCCAAATGGGTTCTCCCCTGGCTTGGCAGCCAGACAGACTTACTGTACCATATTGGCAAGGGGTTGTGCTCTGCTTGTTTTCCATTCCCACCAACAGTGCGTGGTGTTGGCCTGCTCCATTTATCCCATGTTGGATGGATGATCGATGTGATCGACACGCTAGTACCAGTGATAGCTTCTGAGCAGGGATATTCTAGGCCATCTAACTGAGTAAAAGCAAACTGACAACGAACTGCAGTACGCAAGGGCAGCGCCTTGGTCTGAGCGAATCAGTCTCTGCGATGTGGCGCTCTCGAATTACTCTGAAACTTTGCTCTTATTAGCTTCTATCTTGGATGGCCGTACGCGAATCAATGGTGGCGGTTATTCGGTGCACGCTCGTTTCGAGGTCGCGCAGATTTCCACGGAAGGAAAGAAAGGAGAATCTTTATCCAACTCCCTCCGATCATGGCGGGGTCTCGCTCTTCTATCATTTCTGCGCAGCTGCGCATCCCCTCTACTGCTCTACACGGCCTCAAGTAAGACACCGCCCCACATATAGAATTCGGAGACTGCCAGTGGGAGCGTTATGGCCGTTCTGGTGTCGCCGCGGGCCCGACCTCACTACATGTAGCATCCACAAAAGGATATGTTATCGTATATGCTGATGTCAATACAGAGGTCCAGTTAGGACAGCTAGTAGTACAAATGGGGTATGCCCATGGTGCCAAGCGATGCCAGCCTACGTACTGTACTGTTTTCCCCAGGGTCACATGGGCCACCATGATTCCATGTTCCATGAAAGTCGGCTCTTGGTTTCAGAGAGACACGTCAGTTCAATTATTGGTCTCGTTCGCAACCAGTCACGTGAAGTTTGCGCCTTTGAATTGTGCCAGTGGTCAGTGTAATCTACTTGCTGCTAGTAGTCCATGTGTCCAACCACGGCCCATTAGTGTGAACTGAGTATGCTATCAGGAATTTGCCTTCTGCCCTATAGCTGATGTGAGGTTTCTGCAGCCGAGAATGAAACAACGGTGAGCCAACGGGTCTCAGTCTGTACTACTCTTCGCTATCCGACAATAGCCCTACGACCAGGGCAGTAGCTTACAGCTCATCAGTCTCATGAGTTGTCACTGTTGAGCAAAATGGGGATGGGCATAAACCGAGGTGGGGTTGGTAGGCCAGATGGTGAGATTCGGTGATGGTAACAAGCTCAAGATTGTCGGAGTAAAATTATGACCTTTGAAGGATTGGAGATAGTCGCAGGCCCTTCTCATCCATGTTCCGGATCACATCTAGAATATGGATGAGAAGGGCCTGCTAGTCTACACCCAGATTCCTTGGAATGTTACTGCTATTATTCGCGATAAACATCTATTCAAAGTGGACAAAAAGGGGGGGAGGGGTCATTCTGGGTCGGTAATATGGCACAAGGCGACCGACAGGCGTTGCGCCGACTGTAGTTGACACATACCACAGCCATCCGCATGCAGGATTATGAAACAGACACTCCCCCAACTAACACACGTAAACCTCGTGCGGTGGATGGCCTTAGTGTGCGCCACTTGACAGATTCGCGCCTGTACTCCTGAATAATTGCGTGATCCCGTGGAGGCGGTTGGAGGCGCATGGGTATTAAGTATCTACCTCTGAATTTGCCTAGGGAGTTGGAGCCACGTACAGCAAAGCGATTACTCCCCTATACTATTTGATAGGTGCTGAATAGAGAAGGATGCACGCCGGCGCGGTCAACAATGTTGAGTTCTTCACCGGATGAAACAGTTGGAAACACAGGCAGAAGTAATTGCTTGTTTCATGCATGCAAGACCATGCGTGCTAATCCAATGTGGCCAAAGACTAGTGAACTGGTCGAACATTGAAAGGATCTATAAAGGCAGGAAACCCCAAACCCAGGACCTGCGGCTGGGAAGTTAGCGTTAACCCCCTCGCCTGCGCGTAGTCTGTGGCGTCCACGCCTCAGGTTGCCAGTCTCTGTCCTTTCCAATAGGGGGTAATTCCGGGCCGTGTGACGACTGCGAGGCGTGTCTGGGGTCATGAACTTCCGAGGAAGGGGATGGTCTTTCAAGACCACCAGAAAAGTGCCGGCTCGGATCCTGTTTTCCAGTACGGCCGTCTTGTGACGACGGCGACGAATATTCGTTTCCTTCGGGTACAGAGGCAGCCGGGATACGTGCACGCTCTTCCTGGTCTCTGGCTTGAATCACAGCCGCGTTATGTAGGACGCGTTGTTGACGCTCTAGATCTGCCCGGAGCTCCTAGCGATGGAGCATACGTAGTATAAGGCGGTACAGCCCAGCATCTTGAAACAGGGACATACCTCTAGAGTAGGTGGATCCGACCGTGTATGTGACAGCCAAGAGACCCACTGCACTGCACACGGAGCTCAGTCCATGGACGAGTCCAGTACACGTTATGCGAAATTTTACACGAACCTGGGAGACGTCGTGCACCGCCAACATAGTCCCACATGTCCTCATACTGTACTCTGCGGCGTGTTCGGAGGAAGTCTGGATAATACTGCTGATAAACTCAAAAACTTCACGGTCCAGAAAAGCCGAGACACACCATCTCCCAGACTAGGATACTCATAAAACCTGTTCCCTTGGGGTGAAATGTTACAAGTGCGGACAGTGGCACAACTAAAGACCTCTCGAACCTTCGAGATCCCTTCCTACGAAGTGTCGCTGCACAAGACCATACAAAAGATTATGCTTCAGGGGGACGAGAAGAATTTTTTTAGCTTGAGACATACCGATCTGTAGATGGATCGCAGAAAAGTTTTTAGAAAAGACATGGAAAATTGACAAGAACGTGGGCACGGTTGCACAAATTGCTTCAAGTTGAGAGCGTGACTCTGACAGACCGAAGTTTCTGGACGTGGCCACGTGATCGCATGACGTTGTTTTACGGTTATTAGCGGTTACCGAATCCCGGTTCAATTACAAATTCAATAGAAAAAAAAATTACAATTTTACAGATGCATCTGCGTCACGGCGGACTCATCGGTGGACTCGGATGAGGTTGATTGTTCGAGCAGCAGCATGGACGGCAGCAGTGTGTCTGTGCTGGCCCAGGCTTTTCGGCCCAAATTCACGCACAGCCCTAGATGTGCGCCTGGCCAGCTCTTCAGTGTCAAGAACCGGACCTCACAATTTTTTCGGTCCCGATCGGCGCCACAGAACCCTCCAATCCAGACTCCACTCAGACTCTTTGCTCAGACGCTCAGACTCAGAGCCGAACCATGTCGTCGTATGCGCATTTGTCAGAACCGGATCCTGAGTTTGCTGCCCACCTGAAACAGCACCCACCCTTGCCGTTCTCGCTGCCCGATGACGTTGCTGCTGCTCAGCAGGGATGGATCGAGCATAATCAAGCACGGTTCACAGCTATTGAAAAGGGACGCCTTCGCCCTGGTCAGTAGGCAAAACCTTCGGAATACTCTGTGATCGCGGGCCGATATTGAAACATAGATGCCAAATATCGAGTTCGGGACTACACGGTGCCTGTGGAAGGTGGAGAGATCGTAGTTCGTGCTGTGATTCCCGGCACCACGGACGACGGGCTCTCATACCCCTTACTGTTTTGGACCCACGGAGGAGGTCAGCCCTCAGGCAAGAATGGCCTCTTTCTTCAGTACTGACGAGCTGGTCGTTTGTCTTGCGCAGGTTTAATTTTTGGGAATGTCGATCAGGACGACTACTTGATGCGAAACCT
>Ga0307510_10004330_pt1 | contig 16707 bp, 15 predicted proteins | sample 12_EM_MG_FD_207224 | JGI IMG/M metagenome (GOLD analysis project Ga0307510, IMG submission 207224) | Populus trichocarpa ectomycorrhiza microbial communities from riparian zone in the Pacific Northwest, United States - 12_EM | ecosystem: Host-associated > Plants > Roots > Unclassified | place...
GCTGGCCGGGCATATTGGTCGGCGACATGTCGCAGCCGCGCGGCGGGCCGATGTTCACCGGACATGCCAGCCACCAGGTTGGGCTCGACGCCGACATCTGGCTGACGCCGATGCCGAACCGGCAACTATCGCGCAACGAGCGCGAGGAGACGTCGGCCGTGATGATGGTGCGCACCGACCGGCTCGACATCGATCCGCACGCCTGGACGCCTTCTCATCTCGCGGTGATCCGCGCCGCCGCGCTGGAGCCCACCGTGCAGCGCATCTTCGTCAATGCCGCGATCAAGAAGGCGCTCTGTCGTGAGGCCAAGGGCGACCGCTACTGGCTGCACAAGGTGCGGCCGATGTACGGTCACGACTATCACTTCCACATCCGCATCAAGTGCCCGCCCGGCGCCAGCGAATGCGAGAGTCAGCCCGACCCTACCGAAGGCGAAGGCTGCAGCACCGGCGATCTCGCCTATTGGTTCAGCGATTCGGTGCTGCATCCCAAGCCGCCCAAGGTGCCCCCGAAGCCGAAGCCGCCGATGACGATGGCGGCGCTGCCGCCGGCCTGCAAAACCGTATTGCAAGCGCCAGACACGAAGCCTTGACCGCGCAAGATCAAATCCGCAGGAGAATGACGATGAAGATCTGGCCCCTGATCGCATCCATCGCTTTCGTCACGAGCGTGCATGCGCAAACCCCTTATGCCGGGATGCAGACGCGCCCGATCAAGGCGCTTTCCGAGCAGCAGATTGCGGACCTCGGCGCCGGCCGCGGCATGGGTCTGGCGCTCGCGGCCGAACTGAACGGCTATCCGGGGCCATCGCACGTTCTCGAGCTCGCCGACAAGCTCGAACTCTCCGCCGAGCAACGTGCCAGCATGCGGCGCCTGTTCGATTCCATGAAGGCCGAAGCGATGCCGCTGGGCGCGAAGCTGATCGAACAGGAGGCCGAACTGGACAAGCAGTTTGCAAGCCGCACGGTCACGCCGGAAAGCCTGAAGGCGTCCACCGCGGCCGTTGCGGCCACGCAGGGGACGCTGCGCGAGACCCATCTGAAGTATCATTTGTCGACCGGAAGCATGCTGACCCCGTCGCAGATGACAAAGTATGCGGAATTACGCGGTTATGGTGCCGGCAGGCACAAGCAACACCGCCACCATTGACGCCCCGGCTGCGCTTGCAAGGCGGTGCAGCCGCCTTTACCTCCTCCCCTATCCTGACTATTGTCAGGGCTGGCGACATCCTGATCGACCGCAAGTCTTCCAGGGAATACCGGAACGGCGCTTCCGATGGTCGCCTTGACCCAACCAACGCCTGTCTTGCGCGCGGCAACTGCAGCTCGCAATCATGCATGGAGCGCCCGATGAATCGTTTTGCCGGCCTTTTCCTGGCCTTCGCCGTATCGTTAGCAGCCATCCCCACGCCCGCCGCCGCGCAGGACAAGTCCCTGACCGTCTTCGCCGCCGCCTCGATGAAGAACGCGCTCGACGAGATCGACGCCGCCTATACCGCGAAATCAGGGGTCAAGATCACAGTGAGCTATGCCGCAAGCTCGGCATTAGCAAAACAGATCGAACAGGGCGCGCCGGCCGACGTGTTCGTCTCGGCCGACACCGACTGGATGGATTACGCGATTGGCAAGAAGACCATCAACGAGCCGAGCCGGGTCAATCTGCTCGGCAACAGCATTGTGCTGATCGCGCCGAAAGATTCCAAAATTGAGAACGTGAATATCGGTGCCGGTTTCGATCTCGCCAAGCTCGCCGGCGACGGCAAGATCGCGACCGGCGACGTCAAATCCGTGCCGGTCGGCAAATACGCCAAGGCAGCGCTGGAGAAGCTCGGTTCATGGCAGGCGGCCGAGCCGAAATTTGCCATGGCGGATAATGTTCGGGCCGCCCTGACGCTGGTGGCGCGCGGTGAAGCGGCGCTCGGCATCGTCTACTCCACCGACGCCAAGGTCGAACCGGGCGTCAAGGTCGTCGGCACCTTCCCGGCCGATTCCCATCCGGCGATCATCTATCCCGTCGCGGCGACGACCACCGCAAAACCGGAGACGGCGGACTATCTCGCCTTCCTGCGTTCGACCGCGGCGAAGACCATCCTCGAGAAATACGGCTTCAAGTTTCTCGTCAGCCCCTCGACCTGATGTTCGATATTTCACCGGCCGAATGGACGGCCATCCTGCTGTCGCTGCGGGTGGCAGTCATTGCGACGCTGGTTGCGACGCCGTTCGGCGTCGCGCTGGCGTGGCTTTTGGCGCGGCGTGAATTCTGGGGCAAGTCCATCCTCGACGCGGCAGTCCATCTGCCGCTGGTGCTGCCACCGGTCGTCACCGGCTATTTGCTGCTGCTGACTTTCGGCCGCCGCGGTCTGGTCGGCGCGTGGCTCGCCGACCATCTCGGCATCGTGTTCGCGTTTCGCTGGACCGGCGCGGCGCTGGCCTGCGGCATCATGTCGTTCCCGCTGCTGGTGCGGCCGATCCGGCTGTCGATCGAGGCGATCGACCGCCGGCTGGAACAGGCGTCAAGCACGCTCGGCGCCGCACCGTGGCAGGTGTTTGCGACGGTAACCCTGCCGCTGGCGCTGCCGGGCGTGCTCGCCGGCATGGTGCTCGGCTTCGCCAAGGCGATCGGCGAGTTCGGCGCTACTATTACTTTCGTTTCCAACATTCCTGGCGAGACCCAGACCATTTCATCCGCGATCTATTCACTGATCCAAACCCCCGACGGCGACACCGCGGCGGCACGGCTGGTGCTGATTTCGATCGTGATCGCGATGAGCGCCCTGATCGCCTCCGAATGGTTCGCACGCCGCGCCACAAAACGCCTGCACGGGAACTGACCATGCTGCGCGTCGATATTACAAAGCAGCTCGGCGAGTTCTCGCTGGAAGCCGCGTTTGAAAGCCAGGGCCGCGTCACCGGCTTGTTCGGCGCGTCCGGCGCCGGCAAAACCTCGCTGATCAACATGATCGCCGGGCTGTTGCGGCCTGACCGCGGCGTCATTGCGCTCGACGGCGAAACGCTGGACGACACGTCGAAGGGCATTCATGTGCCGCCGCATCGTCGGCGCATCGGCTACGTATTTCAGGACGCGCGGCTGTTTCCGCATCTCGATGTCCGGCAAAATCTCGACTACGGCCGGCGCATGAACGGCCTTGCCGTGGATCCCGCGCAGCACGCGCGCGTCACCGACCTGCTCGACATCGGCCAACTGCTCGACCGCCGCCCCGGAAAACTCTCCGGCGGCGAGCGCCAGCGCGTCGCGCTGGGCCGCGCCCTGCTGTCGAAGCCGCGCCTGCTGCTGCTCGACGAGCCGCTGGGCTCGCTCGATGAGGGCCGCAAGGAGGAGATCCTGCCCTATCTCATTCGGCTGCGCGACGAAGGCATCCCCATGGTCTATGTCAGCCACGACGCCGCCGAGCTGCGTCAACTGGCGACGCAGATCGTGATGCTCAAGCGCGGCCGGGTGACCGCGCTAGGCGGCGTCAAGGTGTTGGCGTAGACGGCGGTTCGTAGGATGGGTGGAGCACAGCGATACCCATCAATCTCAATCGCCGAAACATGATGGGTATCGCTTCGCTCCGCCCATCCTACAAACTACAGACTCACTCCGGAACGACCCGCACCGCGCCGCGGGCGGCGCTGGTCGTCAGCGCGGCATAGGCCTTCAGCGCCATCGTCACCTTGCGGCTGCGCTTCTTGGCGGGCTTCCATGCTTCCGCGCCACGGGCCAGCATGGCTTCGCGGCGCTTTGCCAATGTGGCGTCATCGACCACGAGGCTGATCGAGCGCGCGGGGATGTCGATCTTGATCAGGTCGCCCTCTTCCACCAGGCCGATCAGCCCGCCTTCGGCGGCTTCCGGCGAGAGATGCCCGATCGACAGGCCTGACGAACCGCCGGAGAAGCGGCCATCGGTGACCAGTGCGCAGACTTTTCCGAGGCCCTTCGATTTGAGGTAGCTGGTCGGATAGAGCATCTCCTGCATGCCGGGACCACCGCGCGGGCCTTCATAGCGGACCACGACGACATCGCCGGCCTTGATCTTGTTGCCCAAAATGCTTTCGACGGCGGCGTCCTGGCTTTCGAACACCCGTGCCGGCCCCTCGAATTTCAAAATGCTCTCATCGACGCCGGCCGTCTTCACGATGCAGCCCTCGAGCGCGATGTTGCCGGACAGCACCGCAAGGCCGCCGTCCTTCGAATAGGCATGCTCGGCGTCGCGAACGCAGCCCGTGGCGCGATCGGTGTCGAGTTCCTCGAACCGGCGCTCCTGGCTGAACGCCACCTGCGTGGGGACGTTACCCGGCGCGGCCATGAAGAATTTGCGGACGCTCTCGCTCCTGGTCTGCTTGATATCCCAGCGGCTGAGCGCATCCTCCAGCGTCTTGCTGTGAACCATCGGCAGGCCGCGGTTGAGCAGACCCGCGCGGTCGAGTTCGCCGAAGATGGCCATCACGCCGCCGGCGCGATGGACGTCTTCCAGATGCACGTCCGCCACCGACGGCGCCACCTTGCAGAGAACCGGCACCCGCCGCGACAGGCGGTCGATATCCTGCATCGTGAACGGCACCTGCCCTTCATAGGCGGCAGCCAAGAGATGCAGCACCGTGTTGGTCGAACCGCCCATGGCGATGTCGAGGGTCATGGCGTTCTCGAACGCCTTGAAGTTGGCGATCTTGCGCGGCAACGCAGTCTCGTCGTCCTGCTCGTAGTAACGCCGCGCCAGATCGACGATCAGATGCCCGGCCTCGACGAACAAGCCCTTGCGGTCGGCGTGCGTGGCCAGCACCGAGCCGTTGCCCGGCAGCGCGAGGCCGAGCGCCTCGGTGAGACAGTTCATCGAATTGGCGGTGAACATGCCCGAGCACGAACCGCAGGTCGGACACGCCGAGCGCTCGATCACTTCGACGTCGGCATCGCTGACGTTGCTGTCGGCGGCGGCAACCATCGCGTCGATCAGGTCGACCGCGCGGAGCTTGCCCTTGATGTTGACCTTGCCGGATTCCATCGGCCCGCCCGAGACGAACACGGTCGGGATGTTGATCCGCAATGCGGCCATCAGCATGCCGGGCGTGATCTTGTCGCAGTTCGAGATGCAGACCATGGCGTCGGCGCAATGCGCATTGACCATGTACTCGACGCTGTCGGCAATGATCTCGCGCGACGGCAGGCTGTACAACATGCCGTCATGGCCCATCGCGATGCCGTCATCGACCGCAATGGTATTGAACTCCTTGGCAACGCCGCCGGCCTTTTCGATTTCGCGCGCGACGAGCTGGCCGAGATCCTTCAGGTGCACATGGCCGGGCACGAACTGGGTGAATGAATTGACCACGGCAATGATCGGCTTGCCAAAATCCTCGTTCTTCATGCCGGTGGCGCGCCAGAGGCCGCGGGCGCCCGCCATGTTGCGGCCGTGGGTCGTGGTTCGGGAGCGATAGGCGGGCATGATCTGTCCTTTGCGGGATCGGGAATGGCGTCTTTTAGACGGTGAACCGGATCGATTAAAGCGCCTTGGCGCAGGGTCGCCATGCGCGGGCCCACCCAAAACGGGACAGGGTGGCCCCGCTCCCGCTACCGCTAGACGACCTCGCGCGCGCGCAGTTCCGCGATCGCCTTCGCATCATAGCCAAGCGAGGCCAGCACCTCGTCGGTGTGGGCGCTGAGCGCGGGCGCCATGCGGTCGAGCCGGCCGCCGCCATGGGCGAGCTGGAACCCGCTGCCGGCAAAGCGCAGGTGGCCATAGGGGGTATCGATCTCCTGAATGGCGCCGCGGGCCGCGATCTGCGGATGATCGATCACTTCCTCGACCTTCCAGATGCTGGCGCAGGGGGCACCCGCGGCATCCAGGATCTTTTCCCACTCGCGCGGGTCCTTCTTCGACAGCGCCTCCTCGATGATGGCCCGCAGCGCCGGTTCGTTTTCCTGCCGCGCAAACCAGTCGACGAAGCGTGGATCCTCCAGCGCATCGGCACGGCCGAGCGCGGTCATCAGCGCGATGTATTGCTTCTCGCTGTTGACGGCGAGCAGCAGATATCCGTCGCCGGCCTTGAACAGATTGGCCGTCGGCCGGCGGCTCACCGCCTGGTTGCCGGAGAGTTGCTGGCGATGGCCGGCCACCGAGTAGTCCGCGACCTGCCCGGACAGGAACGCCAGCGTCGCCTCCAGCATGGAGACGTCGACCAACTGACCCTTGCCGGTATGGGTGCGCTGGAACAGCGCGCTCGACACGCCGAAGGCCGCGGTGGCGCCTGACAGGACGTCGCAGACCGCAAAGCCCGCGCGTGTCGGCCCGGTCTCGGCATGGCCGGTGATCGACATGATGCCCGACAGCGCCTGGATCTTGCCGTCATAGCCGGCGCCCGATCGTTCCGGGCCGGTCTGGCCAAAACCTGAAATGGCGCAATAGATCAGCCGCGGATTGATCGCAGAGAGCGCGGCATAGCCGATGCCGAGCTTGTCCATCACGCCGGGACGGAAATTCTCCATCACCACGTCGGCCTGCGCGGCGAGCTGCTTGACGATCTTGATCGCCTCCGGCTTCGAGAGATCGAGGGTGAGGCTGCGCTTGTTGCCGTTGATGGCCTGCCAGCCCGGCGCGAGGCCGCGCTCGGCCCATTCTCGGCTCAGCGGCGTGCGCCGCATGTCCTCGCCTTCGCGGCGCTCCACCTTGATCACATCTGCGCCGAGCAGCGCGAGCTGGTAGCTCGCATAGGGGCCAGCCAGCACCTGCGTGAAGTCGAGAATCTTCACGCCTTCGAACGGTCGGGTCAAATGGACGTCCTCCTGCTTATTTTTCTTTCTCCCCTTCTCCCCTTGTGGGAGAGGTGGCATAGGCGGCCTCCGGCCGCCGTCACTTAAAACGCCGATGCTCCGCATCGGCTACGGCGCCGGATGAGGGGTTCTCTCCGCGCATTCGGTGTTCGCGGAGAGAACCCCTCACCCGTCGCCTCACTTCGTGAGGCGCCACCCTAAGAGCGCGCTTCGCTCGTCTCGACCCCACAAGGGGAGAGGGGAAGAACGATCACGCCGCGCGGTTGCCGCGTGCGATCTCTTTCTGCTTGTCGAACTCGGCGCGGCGGCGCGCCAGTTCTTCCGGGCTCATCTGCGCGATGTTGTTGTAGTCGAGCTTCCAGGAGGCATCCTCGCTCCAGCGCAGCGGCGACTGCATTGTGGTGCGCGCGCCGGGCGCGGACTCCAGCAGGCGCAGCGCCAGTTCGAGTGTCATCGCCTGCGATTCCACATCTTGCGGCTTGCCGGCGGAGTTGCCGAGCGGGAAATCCGAAAACAAAAAGCGCGGCGCGGCCGCGTGTTCGACGATATCCTTGGCGCAACCCATCACGACGGTAGGGATGCCATTGGCTTCGAGATGCCGCGCCACCAGCGCTGACGTCTGGTGGCAGACCGGGCAGTTCGGGACGATGACGGCGACATCGACCTTGTCGGCCTGGCAGCGGGCGAGAATATCCGGCGCGTCGACATCGATGGTGACGCGATGGCTGCGATTGGTCGGCGCACCGAAGAAGCGCGGCGCGACCTCGCCGATCCGCCCCGCGGCGGCGGCTTTCAGAAGCTGCGGCAGCGGAAACCAGGTGCCGCTGTCAGTGGCTGTGGTGTGCTTGCGGTCGTAGCCAATATGCGAGATCCGCAAATCGTGCTGCTTGGCGGTGTCGCCGTCATAGACCTGATAGAACTTGGCGCTGCCGTTATACGCAGCACCCGGGCCCTGATCGCCCTTGGCCGGATCATACTGGGCAGCGGTGGTCACGATGGTCACGCGCGACTGCGCCAGCGGCTTTTTCAGCGGCTGGAACGGCGCATCGACATAATGCGCCCAGCGGTAGGGCGTGGTGTAGCCGATCGCGGCGTAGTAATCGCGGGTCCGCTGCATATAGGGGACCGGGGAATCGTAGTCGGGCGCAAAGCCGAGCTGATCGTCGAGGGGGGCGGACATTGTTGTGTCTCCTGCGTTTCCACCGGGAGGCCGTCACGCGGCCTTTGCCTCAGGCTAATGATACTCGGTTCATTCCTCAACAGCGGATATTGCATCAGGCCTGCGCAGGATCGCGCCGCCTGGATCGTTTACTGGTCAGCAATTCGCGCAGCGCCTGCACCTTGGGCGAATCGGCCCCCTTCCGCCAGATCAGGTAGGTATCGGCGCGGTTCTCGCCCGGCGGCAGGCGATAGACCTTCAGCCGCCGGCTCTCGGGAAATGTCGTGAGCACGCTTCTTGGCAGCAGCGCCACGCCCATGCCGGCGACGACACATCCGAGCATGGCGTGATAGGAGCCCAGCTCGATGGTGCGCTCCGGCATTTGATCGCGCAGCGCATACCAATCCTCCAGTCGCTTGCGGTGCGGGCAGCCATGCTCGAACGCAATGATGGTGCGCGGAAAGTAGGCGTTCTTGCCCTTGCCGATCGCCGGCGTGCCGGCGGCGGAAACGATGACGGGCTCCTCCTCAAACACCGCCACCTTCTCGAACAGCGCGTCGGCGATCGGCAAGGTCACCAGCGCGGCATCGAGTTCATGGGCCAGCAGCGCCTTTGAAAGCGCCGGCGGATTTCCGGTGCGAAGCTCGAAGGCCACATCCGGATAAAGCCGATGATACTCGTTCACCGGTCCGGGCAAGCGGACGGCGGCGGTGCTCTCCATTGCGCCCAGCCGGAAAACGCCGCGCGGCCTTGGGTCCTGCACCGCATTGCGCGCCTCTTCGGCGAGCGCGAGGAGCCGGTCCGCATAGTCGAGCAATATCTGCCCGGCCGGCGACAGATGCAGGCGCTTTCCTTCGCGAATGAAGAGCGCAACGCCGACATCTTCTTCGAGCTGGCGGATGCGCGTCGTCACATTGGACTGAACGCGATACAGCCTCTGCGCGGCCCGGGTCACGCTGCCTTCGCGGACCACGGCACTGAATATCTTCAAATCGGATAGATCCATATATCTCTCTTAGAGATCATATTTATCATTATAATTCATTTTATGTGATTATCTGGCCGTCGTAAAGCCATCGGATCGCGGCGTTTCGAGGAGCGCGGGCACGACCGATGGAGGCCGTGATGCAGATGACAAACCGGATCGAGGCCGGCGTCAGCGAAATCCGGCTGAAGTGGCCCGCTGATTATTCCGCAATGAAAGAAAAGCTCATTCGGGAAGCGCGGGTCGCACGGGCGGCCGCCATTCGGGCCGCGTTTGCACAATCGATCGCAGCGGTCGTCGCCTTCGCAGCGCGGCTGAATCACCCGCCATGCCTGCCGTCGCCTGAACCTGAACACGGAGATTGATCATGCCCAAAGCCTACTGGATCGTGCGCGTCAGCGTTCGACAGCCCGAACGCTACCCGGACTACCTCGCTGCAGCGCGGCCGGCGTTCGAGAAATTCGGTGCGAAGTTCATTGTACGCGGCGGCGCATTCGAGCTCATGGAAGGCCAGGCGCGCGAGCGCAACGTCGTCGTGGAGTTCGCCGATCGCGAAACGGCGATGGCCTGCTACCAGAGCGCCGAGTATCAGAAAGCGAAAGTGATCCGACAGCAATATGCGGATGCCGACTTCATCATCGTCGAAGGCGCTTGATAAAGATCGGCAGCGCCATGCAACCGTGCGCTCAGACCCCCGCCACCGACGACCAGATATCGGCCAGCTTGCGCCTGAATTTCTGCGCACGGGTCAGGGGCACGGCCGCTTCCTCGTCCTCGGGCAGGCGAAGGCCGACCACGCTGACCCGGCCGCCGCTGATGCTGCGCGCGACCAGCACGATGGGATCCATCACCAGTTCGGCGCCTTCCTTGGGCGCATGGTCGAGATGAATGTCGAAATAATCAGCCAGCGTCTGCTTTGCCTGCTCCTCTTCGGCCGATACGCCGTAGATCGCGGCCAGTTCGCCGAGGGTGTGCTCGCCCGATACCATGAAATCGCCGAGCAGATGCGGATCGGGCGCCGAGCTTGGCGGCATGTCGACGAAGAAACGATCCAGCGCCTCGGCCTTTTCCGGCGGCGCCAGCAGATAGACGTAATCACCCGGTTCTACCGGATCGGCCTCGACAGGCGACAGGATCCGCTCGTCGCGGATCACCAGCGTCGGCTTTGACCAGGATGGAAGCAGGCCACGCCGGAAGTAAAGGCTCTTCGACCGTACCGGATAGCCGACCAGTTGCTGTTCGAGCTGGCCCGGCAGATCGAGCTCGACGCGCCGCGGGCCGCGGTCGGCACGCGGCAGCGCCACGTGCAGCCACCGCGCCGCCGGGCCCAGCGTCCAGCCCTGCAGCAGCAGCGAGATGACGACCACGACCAGGGCGACATCGAAATAGAGATAGGCTTTCGACAACCCGACCAGCATCGGGATCGAGGCGAGAAAGATCGCGACCGCCCCGCGCAGGCCGGTCCAGGCGATGAAGACCTTTTCCCGCCAGTTGAAGCGGAACGGAGCCAGGCACAGCAGCACCGCGAGCGGCCGCGCCACCAGCATCAGCACCAGCGCCACGATCACGGAGGCACCTGCGCTGTCCAGCAACCGCTGCGGCGACGCCAGCAGGCCCAGCAGAACGAACATCACGATCTGCGCCAGCCAGGTCGCGGCATCGAGAAACGTCACCACCGAATTATGCGCGCGCGTCGGCCGGTTGCCGACGACGATGCCGGCGAGATAGACCGCGAGAAATCCGGACGCGTGCGAGATTTGCGATACGCCGAAGATCACCAGCGCCGCGGTGGTGACAAAGGGCGCATGCAGGCCCTGCGGCAGCGCCATGCGATTGAGCGCCACCACCACCAGACGGCCACCGATCACGCCGATGATGGCGCCGAGCAGGCCTTCGCGCGCGAGCTCCAGGATGACATGCCACGGCGAGCTTTCACCTGATGAAATGAACTCGACCAGCATCAGCGTGAGAAAGATCGCGAACGGGTCGTTGGTGCCGGACTCGGCTTCCAGGGTTGCGCCGACACGGGGGCGCAGGCGCAGGCCCTGCGTGTGAACGAGCAGGAACACCGCCGCGGCATCGGTCGACGCGACCACGGCGCCGACCAGCAGCGACTCGGTCCAGTTCAGATCAAGCGCGTATTTGGCGGCCGGCGCGGCAATCAGCGCGGTGACCAGAACGCCGACCGTCGCCAGCACCATCGATGGCGCCAGCACCGTACGGATGCTTTGAAACTTGGTTCGCAGGCCGCCGTCGAACAGGATCAGCGCCAGCGCCACCGATCCCACGAGATAGGTGCTGCGGACGTCATTAAAGCTGAGCTGGCCCGGCCCGGCGTCGCCCGCCAGCATGCCGATCAGGAGGAACACCAGCAGCAGCGGCGCCCCGAAGCGCAGCGCGAGCAGGCTCGACAGGATGCCCGCCATGACAAGAACGGCGCCCAGAAAGATGGCTATGCTGACCGAGTCGAGAGAAGCCATGAACCTCCGCAATCGTTATAAATACCTGCAATTGCATCCTTATCGTTGCCACAGTTGAACGCCAACCCATTTCTGCGTTAGCGGCGATGTGCCCGGTTTTACGGGGCTTAATTGACTGCGCCGGCCCATGTATCGATGGTCCGTCCGTCCTGTTTGTGGAAATCTGCCCACGTCGAATCACATTTGACTGCGCTGCGCCTGACGAGATTTTGCCGATGGACATGGCTCCGAAAGAGATCATCGAGTTTCTGCAATCGACCGCGCGATCGGTCGGAGCAGAGATCGCCTCGCCGTGGTTTTATCTGCAGTTCGGGCTGATCCTGACCGCCGCCGGCATCGCCTATTTGGCAGATACTGCGATCCGCGCACGGGTCGACATGACCTCGCTGGGGATGCGCTGGCCATTGCCGCTGCGGCATTTCGTCCGCGTGCTGGTCGCCAGCGCGTCGACCGCGGTGTTCGCGATCCTGGTGATCGCCGCGCGCATCACGATGTACCACCTGACATGGCCGAGCCGCAGCTACCTGCTGATGGTCGCCGCCAAGCTGGCGCTGGCCTGGCTCGTGATCCGGCTCATCACCTCGGTGATCCGCAACGCCTTCATCGTCAAGCTGGTGTCGATCACGGCATGGTTCGTCGCGGCGCTGAGCATCCTCGGACAGCTCGGTGCGGCGGCGGAAACGCTCGACTCGTTTGCGATCGAGATCGGGGGCCTGCGGCTGACGCCGCTGCTGCTGATCAAGGCCGGCGCGCTGCTGATCGCGGCGCTGTGGCTGACCAATATCGCCGGCAACTTCATCGAAAGCCGGATTACCCGCGCCACCGACCTGACGCCGTCGATCCAGGTGCTGCTGGTCAAGATCATCCGCATCGGCCTGATCGTGGTGGCGATCGCGATCGCGCTCGGCGCCGTCGGCATCAACCTTTCGGCGCTCGCGGTCTTTACCGGCGCGGCCGGCGTCGGCATCGGTCTCGGCCTGCAGAAGATCGTCGCCAACTTCATCTCGGGCATCATCCTGCTGGCAGACAAATCGGTGAAGCCCGGCGACCTCGTCACCATCGGCGACAGTTCGGGCCGGATCAGCGCGATGAAGACGCGCTACATCTCGGTTGCCGCCGGCGACGGCCGCGAGTTCCTGATCCCGAACGAGGATCTGGTGACGCAGAAGGTCGTGAACTGGACCTATACCGACAAGAACACGCTGGTGAAGGTGCTGTTCAGCACCAATTACGATGCCGATCCCCGCCTCGTCTGCAAGCTGGCGATCGAGATCGCGGCGGCCGCCCCGCGCGCCATCAAGAACAAGCCGCCGAACTGTATCCTGACCGAATTCGCCGAGGCCGGCATGAAGTTCTCGCTGACCTTCTGGATCGCCGATCCCGATGGCATGGACAATGTGAAGAGCGACGTCATGCTGGCGCTGTGGGACGTCTTCAAGCGCGAGGGGATCCGTGTTCCCTATCCGGTCCGCGAAATCCGCGTCCGCGGCGGCGCGCTGCCGGTCGAGCAGGTGGTGGAGGTTTCCAGCTAGATACAGGTCTTTTTACAGCCTCCGGCACCGCAAAACCCCGGCTTGCCGCCGGCCGCTCCAGTCACTAAATTAGACCATTACGTCGACCATTCCCGTTCCCGCCGAAGCATGACCCGCCCATGAGCTATATTGAAGCGTCAGACACCTCCTTGCGAAAGACCGGCCAGATCAAGCTGCATGGCCCGAGCGGATTCGCCGGCATGCGCAAGGCGGGCGCGCTGGTCGCCAAGTGCCTCGACGAACTCACCGACATCGTCGAGGCCGGCGTCCCGACCTCACGGATCGACGAATTCGTCCGCGACTTCGCCTTCAGCCATGGCGCCTATCCGGCGACGCTGATGTATCGCGGTTACCGCTATTCGACCTGCACCTCGATCAATCATGTGGTCTGCCACGGCATGCCCGGCGACCGCGCGCTGAAGGAAGGCGACATCGTCAATATCGACGTCACCTTCATCGTCGATGGCTGGTACGGCGATTCCAGCCGCATGTATGTGATCGGCCCGATCGCCCGCAAGGCCGAGCGGCTGATCGAGGTCACCTATGAGGCCATGATGCGCGGCATTGCCGCGGTGAAGCCCGGCGCCACCACCGGTGATATCGGCCACGCCATCCAGAGTTTTGTCGAGCCGCAGGGCATGAGCGTGGTGCGCGATTTCTGCGGCCATGGGCTGGGACGCATGTTCCACGACGAGCCGAACATCATCCATATCGGCCGGCCCGGCGAAGGCGTGATGCTGAAGCCCGGCATGTTCTTCACCATCGAGCCGATGATCAATCTCGGCAAGCCGCATGTGAAGATCCTGTCCGACGGCTGGACCGCGGTGACGCGCGACCGCTCGCTGTCGGCGCAATTCGAGCATTCGGTCGGCGTGACCGCGACCGGCGTCGAAATCTTCACGCTGTCGCAGCGCAACGGCGAGAAGCCGCTGACTCCGGCATAGTTGGGCCCCGGCATAGTTGCGCCGGCGCCTGGCTCCAGCCGACCACGCCGAACGATCCAAGCCATTCGTAACCGCCCGAGATCGCAGGCAGGGCCGCGCGAGGAAACTCATCGCGGCTTGTTGCGCCCTGGGATCAAAACATTGGCCAGATGCGGCGCCCCGTTCGGAAGGCCGTCGAACAAGACCACCATCTGCGCCTTGTCCCCCGTCGTCTCGAGAACCGTCACGCCCTCGGCCTTGCCTGTTTTCATCTTTCCGTCGACTTGCTGCGTCACCGCGGCCAGCGGCCCGATCGGCGTCACGGCCTCTTTGGCCGGATCGACGACAAAAAGCTTGAACGGGACTTCCGGCCCATGGGCCGCGCCGGCGACGACGAGCAGACGCTTGTCAGGCAGTGGCGCAAGGTCGCGGATTCCCAATCCATCGAGCTCGACCGGAACGACTTCGGGTTTGGCTTTGCTTCGCTTGTTTCCGGCCTTGAACAGATCGGCGACATCGCCGGATACCAGATAAGCGGTTTTGTTCTTGCGGACAGGTGCCCGCAAGCCGAACCAGATCGTGTCGCCCTGCACGGCGACGCCTTCGATGTTCAATCCGTCAGCGGATTCCAGATCCTTGCCGAAAAATTCCGCCGCCTTGCCAGCCCGCTGCAACAGATCGGAGACGCGATAGGTGGTTTCAACCGCTTGCGCGACGTTTTCGCGAGCCAAAGGCCTGCCGGCGCTATCGACCGGTTGCCCCTGCTGATCGACCCTCACCCGCGCGAGGATAAAGGAAGACAATCGAAACTTTCCCTTGGAGCGTCCGCATCCGTGAGAACCGACGACGTAAAAATAGGGCGCGGCATAAGCGACCCCTTCACCGTCTAAATCCTTGAAATCATCGGCTTTCTCGCAGGCTTCGTCCGGTGGTCGTCCGAGCGTCCGTGGGTCCGCTGCGCTGCCGATCAGCGGCACAACGTTTCCGACGACCATGCGATCATCATCGATCGCGGCAAACTGCGCGTTCTTGTTCTCGTCGTTGACCAGCAGGCACTTGCGCGGCGCGCCCTCCGGCAGGCAGGCCATTCCGCTAATGTCGTTCGCTGCAGTGCCTTCACTGACCGCAAAGGCACCCTGGACCGTCATTCGCGTGAGAGGGATGGGCGAGGTCTGTTGCGCATAAGCACCGCCGCCCAACAAGATCATTGTGACGCAGCCCAGCAAGCCCATTGTGACGACGGCGAAGCGTATCGAACGCATTTCTCTTCCCTCAGGATCAGCGTGTCGATAGGATACACTGCAACTCACCATTGCATCGGTCACAATTCGTTACAACAGAGAGCTGGCGATGGCGGCGAGAGAACGGGACGTTCGAGCGGAACTTATCGCGGCCTCTTTCATCACATGTGCCGTTTTCTTCCCAGGCGAGAACAACGCGGCCGAGGACACACTGTTCGTCAGCAAGAGGATCACGCCGCCGGGCGAGTACACTGCCGGCATCGAAGGTCCCGCGGTCGACGCCTCAGGCAATCTCTACGTTGTCAATTTTCAGCAGAGCGGCACGATCGGCAAGCTGGCGGCCGGTGCTTCGCAGTCCCAGCTCTTCACGTCGCTTCCTGCAGGCAGCATCGGTAACGGCATTCGTTTCGATCGGCAGGGGCGGATGTACGTCGCTGATTTCAAGAAGCACACTATCTGGGTCATCGAACGCGGCGAAACCGCGCCGCAGGTCTACTTTCATTCCGATCGGTTCAATCAGCCAAACGACCTGGCGATCGCGGCGGACGGCACGCTCTATGCCAGCGATCCGCGCTTTGCATCGCCCGCGGGCGGCCAGATCTGGCGCATTAGCCGCGGCGCCGACGGCAAGGGTCAAGGCGAAGTGATGTCCAGCACAAGGCGCCTCGGCGTGACCAACGGGATCGACCTGAGCCCGGACGGCGCGACGCTCTATGTCAGCGAGTCGAACTCGCGACAGGTATGGGCCTATCGCCTCGACGGCAACAAGCTGCTCGACCCGCGGTTGGTCAGCGGCTTTGCGGATTTCGAGGTCGACGGCCTGCGCACCGACCTCGATGGCCGGATTTATCTCGCGCGATTGTCGGCCGGCAAGATCGCCATCATCGCTGCCGATGGATCGCTCCAGCGCGAGGTGACCGTGAGCGGAAAGCAGCCGACCAACCTCACCTTTGGCGGACCCGATGGCAAAACCGTCTTCGTGACCCAGAAGGAAGGCCGCTTCATCGAGTCGTTCCGCGTCGACCGTCCCGGCCGTGAGCCATGCCTGCAGGTGCCCAGCATGTGCTGAGAGAGTCGAAAGCAGGACGAGCGCTGTATTCAGCGGGCGTGGTCGCCGCTGGCGTGTTGCAAATCGTTCTCAACAACCTTCTCTTCCTGCGGCAACATGACAGTCGCCGTTTCATAGATCCTGGCGGAATAGCCCATGCCACGCGGGGTAGAACACGACGCGGGCGCTCTCGGGCAGCGAGGGCCTCTGGCGGACAAAGATCAACAAAGGGAGCAAGGGCAATGTTCGAGATTTCACGTCGCGATCTGGTCCTCGGGAGCACGGGGGCAGCGCTGGTTTTCGGCCTCAAGGCGCCGGTTTCGTTCATCGGCGCGGCGTATGCGCAGAAGGCGGCCGACAGCCTCAAATACAAGATCGGCGATATCGAGGTCTTCAGCCTCCATGAGGGCAGCGTCGAGCGCGCGGTCACCGAGGCTATGGTGAAGAACGTCTCCGTCGATGAGGTCAAGAAGGCGCTGACCGCGGCCGGCATCGGTCCCGACAAGATCGACAACCCCTTTACGGTCACCGCGATCCGGACCGGCGGCAAGGTCATACTGTTCGATACCGGTT
>Ga0307510_10004331_pt1 | contig 16702 bp, 10 predicted proteins | sample 12_EM_MG_FD_207224 | JGI IMG/M metagenome (GOLD analysis project Ga0307510, IMG submission 207224) | Populus trichocarpa ectomycorrhiza microbial communities from riparian zone in the Pacific Northwest, United States - 12_EM | ecosystem: Host-associated > Plants > Roots > Unclassified | place...
ATTTATTTTTCAATTTCATCTCTTAAAAATTAATTTTTATATTAACTTTGGTCCTTATTTTTATAATTGTTATTTGCTTTTTCCTTATCATTTTCTTATTGAAATTTTTTATCTATCAAATTTGATCTTTATTCTTTTGATTGTTATTTATTTTATTTGAAATAATTTATGAAATGTTAATTATTATTATTTTAATTTCTTCATCTTTTATTTTTATTTTATTTTTTAGATTTAATTTCTATTATTTTGATTATTATTTATTTTATTTGAGATAATTATGAAATTATATTTTTTTTTCAATTTCATCCTCATTTAATTTTTTAATTTATAAGATTTGTTCCTCATTATTTTAATAAACTTGAGAAAATAAAACATTATTAAATTATTTTCCAGCTTATTTTCCAGGACATAACCAAATACTGGAAAGTGTTTTCCAACTTATTTTCCATTATACTACTAAACATCGGAAAATAATTCACTTTCCTGGAATTCACTTTCCAAAAGAAATTACTTTCCAGCAAACAAACGGGGCCTTAATAAATATTATTTAAGAAAACTTAAGAATCTTTAATGTTATTCTTCTCTATTATTATAATAATCTTTTATTCATTAATAAAAAGTCAATAAATTATGATAACTATAATCTACTATTCCAATCTAAGTGATTCACAAGGCATGAAGTTCTTTTAAATTAATTTTTTAATTTAATTATACAATAATAAAATCTTATATAAATTTTATGAAGTTCAAATACACAACCTGTGAAACACAATATAGGTTAGATTTAGGTCGACTTGCTGGGTCAAACTAAGTTTAATAATTATAACAAGAACTGTTGCATCACTATTTTTTGACAGTGTTTGACACTGTGATTGAAAAGTATTGGAAAGTGCTTTTAAAATATTTTGAATTTCTTTTATTTTTTTACTTTAAATTAATATGTTTTTTTATATTTTCATATCACTCTGATAGTGATATGCTATATCAAAAATAATTTTTAAAAAATAATAATATTAAAAATATTATTTTAATGTGTTTTAAAATAAAAAACACTTTGAAAAGCAACCACTTCCACACTTCCAACCACCCTCTTTGTTCTATATAACTACTAGTGCCTCAAAGATCCTGAACAAACTGGTATGGCAACAAAGATCCTGAATTGGATACTTTCAGGGGGAAATAAACAGAAAACAAAAGTTTCAGGCAGAAAAGACATGGCATTTAATGTTCTGATCTTGTTTTGCTCTATCAAAATTACGGACTTTTCCTTATCTTCTGTTGCTATTTTCCTTCCAATGTACCTTGCAATTAGTCAACAATTTTACTATACAGCATAACATATAGTTGAAGAACAAGAACATTTTCTGTTCCCTACATCGAGCATCATTGACGTGTAAGAAAATGAATGAACACCTGGTTGACCAGCCATCGGAAAACGGCATAAACGAAATTAACATGGTCACCAGTGCATACTTGACATGGAAACTGGGTGATGCGCCTTATTGTGAGCTACTAGAGCCATTTTCAACCAAGGGAATGTCATCTTGAACTACATTCTGAACTGGGTTCTCCTCAGCCCACACAGCAGCATCTAAATATCCGAGCTTGAAAAGCCTGTCAAGAATATGATCTTCTGCTGGCTCTAATGCCCAGTTGAAAAGCTGGAATAGTTGACAACAAAGATGTTCATTGGCTTATCAAAAAAAATGAAAGAGACATAAATCCTAGTGCTGCACTTACCTCCCTTGGGGTAGCCCTATTTTCAGGATTGCAATCTGGACTAATCCCGATCCCTTGCAGTCCCAAACCGCTGGCCGAGAAAGCACAAACACGAACCTGCATGGTAGCATGTGAACAATCATACCATCCAGAAAGATAGCCCATTCACATAGCAATTAGTCACAACTTTTACAAAATGAAACAAGGTACTTGTACAAACTACCCTTGGGTGCTGAAAAAACCATTGATCAGGTTATCATTGTTTTAAACAATGACTATTACATAACTGTTGGCCGTTGTACGTTGTTAACAGCCATTGTAGGAAGCCATGGGCAGTCCTCTGCCATTATTTTTCACGTTACTGAACACTTTTCATATTAAAATTTTGTTAAGAGTTGCCAATATTTCACGACGATTGTGGCCGTGACAGTTAATGCATTGATAGGCTTTAATCTGCAATCACGACCAAGACCAGGACGCAATTTAAAACCACAGAGGTTATGCGGAGTTTCAGTTCCTAAAATATATCAGGCTGCAGGATGTACAGAACCATTAACCCGAGTAAAGACCCATGCAAGATGCCATGATGTAGAAACACAACCATAAAGTATTTCATAAATTGTTGAAAAGATCTGATTTCAATAAACAATGAGTCCTGGAACCCTAAATTTCCTTGCACTGCCTAAATTTATTGAATGGCAATTCAAAGCCGCATTCAATCAAGATGACAAAATTAGCGGAATTATATGAGGCGAAAAGCGTGCTAAAGATAGGATGGGTTAAGCTCTTGAGCCTATTTGGAAATACATAGAATGGAAATTAAAAGCTACACCCAAATCAAAGATGTTAAGGTTGCAGATTATGTGAGGTGAAGAGCGTAAGGTGCAAACTCTTGATATCAAGCTGTTTGAGCTGGGTCCAGAGCAGACTGCTGAATTTGGCATGCATAAACTATTCTAGCTCATTTTACTCACAAAGAGTTAAGAAGAAAAGTATTGCTTCTATCTCATCTTAACAAGTACTCTTCAACAATATATTCTAAGAAAAGTACGCATCAACAATAGCTGCCTTTTCACTTACAAAAAAGTTGTGTACTGACAAAGGGATCATCATCAAAACTTCCTTAACTCAATTATGACACATGAAAAGTAAGCAAGGACTATTTGCAGCCAAGCAACAATTGATAAGGTTTCGACAGATTTTTCCACATACCGTCTGAGCAGCAGATGTTGGTGGCATAAACAATGTCAAACCACCATCAATACAAAGTCGATTCCGGAACATCGTGGCAGGCCTTGGTGCAAGATATCTGCACTGAATTTCACTTTAGTTCAATGCCATTAAATGAACTCACATGACAAATATTGTCGTCAAATAGCATATTAATTATTCACCCTGGAATGAAGGAAGAAGTCACAACTGCATTTATGAGATCTTCCTTGGAGTCAAACTGATCCACTAGCAAACCCCTAGGCCTCCACAGGATCTGAGTAACAGCGACTGTAGCAGAAGAGCATAAACAATTGAGTGCGCGTCAATATTATAACAACAACGAAAAGCAAGACACAAAAGAAAGAAAAACAGCGCATATGGGAATTTATGACCAGTCATAACTGGCATATAACACGTATGAGAAAGTAAAATCGACAGTACATATCCACTTGGAGGTTCCTTGAATCCATCCACATAGAAAAAGAGGAATCCATCTCAAACAAGATCAAATTCACCTCTTTAATCAAAACTCAAAATACAAAATATGTGTGCGCTTATGCAGAAGATAAAATTGCAATTAGATTTTAACCAAATAATAACTCATAGTAATAACAAAATCATGCTTAAAACATATTAAAATATAAAATTCCTAAATAATAACACATTACAAAATCAACAAAATGTCTTGACAACAAGGAAATACCAATTCCCTTATCCACACAAGCAGAAGGCTAACATTTTCCCAAAACTCATGAGCACACAAATGAAATATAGTTCCTACAAGCACAATTATTAACTGTCCTAAAACTAACCAGAATGAAGCATGGCTAAGCCAAAATCAAATCTTAAATAGAGTGCAGCACCATAAAGACTCCCAACAGCCTGAGAAGTAACACTGACCTATCTGCATATTTTTTTATGCTTGGTAAGAATCAAACATCCAAGGCAATGCAACCGGCCTTTTACCAGTTAAGCTAAAGCCAACAGCTAAACCAAACAGTTTTTATTTGAGCTGTGCAAGTATATAAATATTTTTTTATATATGTTGTCAGATAAATACTCCTATTATTTGTTATTTCTGTTTCCAGGTGGCCAATAGGATTCTTTAGAGGATTTGTGACAGGTTTCTAAAGTTGGTCAGAGATCAGTGGGACATCTTTGGAAGAATTGGCTTGGTTCAATAGGATTAGGATTCAGGAAGAAGGCTTACACATCCATATCCCACTAAAAAAGGCTCCAACATCAACCATGTCATACATGCTACAAGTCACACTAATATTTGATTAAATCAAGACCACTTGTCATCATCCTATTGGTCCATATCCAGATCATTCTTCACCACATTACTGGAAAACCTCAATTTTTCTGCTCAGACCACTAAAAAAGGCTCCAATCTCAACCGTGTCATCCACTGCACATTTAAACCAAGTACCAAGTACCACTCTACTATCACTCCTGCTCAGTTCTCCCCATGCATGTCTTGGCATATTCACCTGCCACAAAGTTTGAGCTCTGTTCGTATTTCCTGATCCTCCTTCCTCTGTTCTTTCAATCTCTATCCCATTGTGTGCAACCCTAGCTCCCATTTAACAATTCAGGAAAATAACACCCACGTTTACAAGCAGTAAATCTTGGGTTTGACTTTTTGGGTAATTCAATCTCACCATGGTTATGTGATACACCTACATTATATGAGAAGAGTACAAACAGATTAAATAAAAAACAAGTGCCTTAGGCTATGAAATTTCTCCCCATGTCATATTTTACGAATCTCCAAAACTTAAACTCATAGTAGTCTCCTTTGCTTCATCTTCAATATAAAAAGAGGAGTGTGACCAATGTGAGGATTGAGGTGAACATCAACCCAGGTAAGCCTTGGAATGGACACAACTTAGAACATACAACATCTATAGCAGCATAGATTTATCACTATTCATAAGCCAAGGTCATAGTCCTAGAAACTGGATTATCCAAATCGCAGCAGAGAATGGTGGCCTACAGCATTAAATTATCAGCACACAACCTCTTTGGAATACCCAGCACATAAAAAAAATCTCTGCATAATTTCATTCATAGTGTCTTTTTGCCTGAGTAATTGCACCAATCCTTTATACCATTCTAAATCAACTAGACATATATTTGCATAAAATGAAATATTTTCTACTAGAAAGCATCTTCTAACTCAGAGCACTACTAAAAATCATAAGGGTGGAGGAAAGACAATTGTTCTCACTTCGAACCCTCCCATTGCACCTAACATGAACATCATCTGGCAGAAACTTTTCAAGAATATCCCGCAGAACAGCCTACGGAAAAGAAAGTACAATCAATGGTTATTTCACATTGCAAGACAAATTGTAGCAGAAACATATAGGAAATCCTAGCTTGTTTATTAATTTGCAAAAGGTTTACTGTTCACAGAGCTAACATAAAGTTGCATAATGGCCAAAATCTCACGCTAAACCCAATATCATGTTTATTCTTTGTACATTATAAACATTCCCTTAAGGGTACTTATGAAACTTGCCCTTGAAGGTATAGGTATTTTACATTGCATGACAAATTGTTTCGAAGTAGTGAGATAAGCATGCTGTTAATTGCAAGTTTAGAATCAGCATCTGCAAAAGCATCCTGCTCAGTCTAAGCTATGCAAATGATCACTACTTTCAGCAAATGATGACCAAGGATCATACGAGACAGCACGGTGCACAGCAATCAAAGCAGCAAAAGAGAATAACTTTATTTGCAAGCATGATATTTCATGGCCCGCAGAGGTTCTTCAGACATTGTTAACTAGTTGCTTGAGTTAATATCTCTTATTCATATGCCTTCCATTTTCTAGACATTCCTTCCCATTTGTTTCATCTCATAAAAACAATTACTTCATACTGTAAAGCCAACTTTATAGTGTACAATGCATTGTTACACTGCCCTCAAAATGGCATATGATGAAGGTCAAAACACTAGAAGGATTGACTCAGGTATTGAAACATGGACTCATAGCCGAATGGCATTAAAAGAATAAGTCACTGACAGTGAAAATTCTTTAGAATGAAAGGCAGACACAACAAATCTTAAAGATTAAATGCCACAATTCAATTCAGATATTAACTGTTGGTAAGTTAAGAAAAGCAGACACAGCAAATCTTAAAGATTGAATGCCACAATTCAATTCAGATATTAACTGTTGGTAAGTTAAGAAAAATTGCATGCAAGCTCTGATAACCCTACTAAAGTATTGGAGTAGAAACATACCCCAAGCCGAAAGGCAGTCCCTCTTAGCCGACAATCTTCAGCCAGCACTTTGGTAGCTGTTAGAGCCTCCTGCATACCAGCCCCAGAGGCAATCACAGCACAGACTATAGCACCAGCAGAGGAACCAGCCAATGGTGTGGTTTCCTGTTCAGAACATAAGAAAAATAATCTTCAAATGGAAAGAGAAAAACGAAAGAAAGAAAGAAAGAAACAGAGGCTTAAGCTAAAGATCAGAATTATTGATCCCCAGTTTGACTAAACAACCTAAATACAGCAGAAAAGAAAAATCATATACGAGGACATGAAGAGAAGTGGATTCATTTTTGCTTTCCACTTCTTGTCTATTTCTTGCATGATGCACAAATTTCAAATACGAGAACATCTTGGACGACAGTGCAATCTAATTTAAAATTTTAATGATGTAAATACAATACATGGATTGATCAAATTAGCAGTTTCTAAACAATATCCATGACAAGAACCAAGAACCAGTCGAGGTCACAAACGTTTCTAATTCCAATGAAAAAAAGAAGAAGTGCAAAACTAGACCAACATGAACAATTATGAAAATCAAGTAAGAAAATCCAAAACATGATGAAGTAACATCGCACAGACACAAAACAAATTCCAACAAAAAGAGAACGAACGCACACAGTACTCTATCAAACCCACAAAGAAATCGAAAAACAAAGAGAGAGAGAAAAGGGACCTTGATATAACCCTTTTCAATAAGCAAGTGAGCAACTCCAAGATGATAAGGAAACAACAAACCAGCAGCAGAGAAACAAAAACCAGGACTGGTAACAACAGGCCGTTCTTTCTCCGCTTCAATATCTTTAACTCTTTGTTCCCATATAACCACAGGCTCAACCTCATCCTCCATCACAGCCCGAATCCTCTCCTCATAATCCACATTCCCATCATCAGATTTCTCAAGCAAAGACAGCCCAGAAACTTTATTGTTATTATAACTATTCTTATTCCTGCTCCTCAAAACCCTTGACGCGATTCCCAAGAAAAGCTCACCGGTGGCAACAGCAAACGATTTCTTCTCCTGCTGCGGGGGCGGTGGCGGTGGCGGGTACGTGATCTTGTCGTCGTTTAGCTTGTTGTCGGGAGAAAATCTCGTAGTGAAAGATAAAGAATGAGAGGGGCGGGGAGAGGGCATGTAACGGTGGGTGAGATGAGGGTTTTGGGGAGGAAGGAAAGAATGAGAGTGGGGGAGAAGAGAAGAGAGGGAGGGAGGAGGTGGAGCCATTGAAGAATACTTTGGTGGTCGTCTTCTGGGTTTTGAAGAGAAAAACCATCCCATCTCTTACTACATTTTGTCTTCGGAGAACTTAACGTTGGCGGCCGTGCTGCTTAGATTTTGTTTTGTTTTTTTGTGAAGCGGTTGTTTTCGATCACGAGAGAGGGAGCGGTATTTTTTTTTTACTGGGTTGTATTTAAAAATCTATTAAAATAATATTTTATTTTATTTTTTAAAATTTATATTTGATATTAATATATTAAAATGATATAAAAACATTAATAAAATAAATAAACTCTTGGGTGAAAAAAAATTGTGTTGTCTGTGGTGGGGTTTTGCCGAAGGGAGAGAGAAAGGGTTTTGTTTTTGTTTTCTTTTTCATGTGTTTAGTGACAATGAAAGGCCATGAAAGGGAAATTAACATAGGAAAAGAGGTGGAGTCGGTCATTATCATTTATGATTTTTTTTATTATTAATATAGATTATTGGATTTTTATATACATCTTGATTAATTTTATAAACTCTGAAATTTAATTTTTTGTTTTGCTAAAATTTAATATGGTTTATATGTTTTGGATCGTTTTGATGTGCTGATGTCAAAAATAATTTTTAAAAAATAAAAAAATCATTGGCATGCATTTCGGTACAAAAGGTTATTTGAAAAACAACCGCTACTACACTGCCATACATACTCTTAGTAACATAGTGCATAGTAAATTTTTTAAAAGTATTTTTTAATTAAAAATACATTAAAACAATTAGCTCATCAAAATTATTAAAAATCACCAAAGAACATTAAATTTAATATTACTATTTTGACAAACAAAAACAACTACAACGTCAGTTGGACTCATATAAAATTACAGCGCAAAACATTGATCTCATCTCATAAACAAACACTGCCTTAATATTTTGAAAACTAATTCTAACTTTTAATTTTTTTATTGGAGCTCTCTCCAACTTTTTTTTTTTTTTGGAAATTGGATTATTTCCGTTAGATTACCGTCATCAGTATAACGGTGCCATTTCCACGTGGTTGAGTTTTTAATTTCCCTCGTACCTAATTCGCATAACATAATATGTCATGTCGTTTGAATGAGTTTGAAGAATACACTGGAGTGCGCGGGTGAGTACAAAAACAAAAAAAACTGATAAAATTGAAAAAACTAGAAAAAAAAAATTAAAAAAACCGAATCATATAAAAATCGATTAAAATTCTAAAAAAGCCAACCGGTTCGGTTCGGTTCGGGTTCGGTCCAAACCGAGCCAAACTGAAAAAATCGAGTCAAACCGGTTTGAAGTGGTTTTTGTCTTAAAGAACCGAACCGAAACCAGTCGGTTTTTATAAAAAAATATTTCGGTTTAGTTATTTTTTTTATATAAAAACCAAACCGAACCAAAAATGATCACCCCTACTGGTTTGTAATGGTCAAGCCCGAGGTTTGACTAGCTTCTTTTAACATGTCCAACTCGCGTTTCTAAGAAATTCAATTTTTTTTTGTTAAAAATTAATTTTTTAATATGTTTTGGATCGTTTTAATGCGCCGTTCTAAAAAATAATTTTTAAAAAATAAAAAAATATCATTTTGATATATTTCAGAATAAAAAACAATTTAAAAAGCAACTACAACCACACTCCAAAACATACTTATTTATTTTATTTTTTAATAAATAATGAATAACTATGAATTTTTATATTTCAAAGTTGATACCGCGGTAGTCAATATGTTTAAGAGTTTGATAATACCAGGTTAACCTAAAAATGTGTTTGTTTAAGATTGAAAAGCATGAAATTCATGCTTTGCGACTAGTCAACTCTTTCATTAGATTAATCTCAAACCTAATCTAGGTTAAATTTTGAATCATTGAATTTTTTTAAGTCTAATTCATCAAACCAAATCGGGTTTGACAACCATGATCTAGCTCACCTGCACACTCAAATTTCCGAGCTCTCTTCTTTATAGAGCAAACACTAGAATGAACAAATTTCACTAGAATTCTCAAACTTTGCTTTAAGAATCAAGTTTCACTAGAATTACATTAGAGAGGGACTCTGTAAGATGGATCCGCCATTTTCAGAATGAACAAATTTCCTCTATCACCCCTTGATATTCTGCAGACAAAGGGACCATCGTCTAGAGCTCAACAAGAAGCACAAGGTTGTTGAAAAGACTTGCATAAGCTAAGGCTGATGTTCAATGCTGAACCCTTATTCAATATATACTTGGTACAAGAAAAAGAAAAGGGAACTGAAAAAAACATGTTCTTGAGGACTGTCATGCACAAAACAGATTCCAGCAATGCTTGATAAGTTCAAGAATGATCAGAAATCTTATCACTATATGATCATGCTTGAAGAAGAAAAGCTTTTGCATCACTTACCGCAACTCCTCATCCAAGTAGGTGATTTCCAATTGACCACGGCCACTTCCAGGTGATTTAATAGGTATCTACACGGTCTTAACATTATCAGTCAAGATCATGGAAAACATTCATAAAGATTGATAAACTTGAACTGTGCTAAATACATGGCTAACGATAAGCCCTGTCAGAATCGAAAGAGAAGTGTTGAGAGAACATTTTGAGTATGCCCTTGCATGACATGACATGAAGATTGATAAGGGCATACTCATTGCAAGAGAATACCAGGAGCTAAAATACATACCAGACCTGCAATTCTGAAGAAGTCAAATTTAACAGCTACCCTTCTTGTGTTTAGAGGCACTAAATTAGCGGTGGCCTGCAGATACATTGATCAATTTAGTTTATGGGTTAAGAAAAGAAAGAAAAACTCGCAAAATAATCAATTCAAAAATAGTTCTCTTAAGCCTCGTCTAACCGTTTAATCTTATAAATTGAAATGGGTTTTTTTTATGATATCAGAATTTTAATGACTAAATAGTCATAAGTTTGAGTCTTACCTCACAAGGTTATGAGGTAGTGGTGAGCTATGCAATAATACAAGTTTCAAGTTTAAAAAATTTTCACCTGAATAATTTTTAAAACCTCGTCTAACAACTTAAATTTTTGAGTTTGCAGATAAAAACAGCAAAAACTGAAAAGAGTATATTGTAGACATAGAATGAGGAGTACCTGGTTAAAGAAGGGCCAAGTTTCCATATTTTGAGCCCTTAAAGTATCCGCATTAATTGCCTGGTAGATTTTTCCATTTGGTCTCAAGAACTTTGGTCTCTGCTATGCAAATATCATACACAAGAAATTAAAACTTGTGCAAAACAAGAAGAAAACAATTAAGGAAAGGATTACAGGAAGAAATAGCCAGATCTGCAGATAAGATAGAATGACTCCATACACCAAGAAGAGAGAAGCATTATAGTTTATGCTAATAAAGAAAAGAAAGAAAGAAAGAAGAGCAGTGATATACCCACAAGACAACTATGGAAAAGAAATATAATGGAAGCTCAATCCTCAATAAAAGATAATCTAGCCATGTTAAATCAGACAGGAGAGAGCTTTCCCAACGCTCATCGCTGCCTGTATCCCAGCTATATGTAGATATAATAATGCAGCTTGTTAACTGAAGAGAAGGTCTGATTACAAGCAAAAAACTGCTTAATGAGTTAGAAACTTGCTGCGTACAGTGTGAAATGAGAAGGAACTACCTACCGCCATGGGCAGAGTAATATTCAAACTCCAACCTCTGCGTAGTTTTTACAGGCGTTTTTCTCTGACATGACAATCAAGTCGCGGCATTGACAAGCCTTGTTAATGGATTCTGCTAGAGAATATTTTCTCCTATGCCGTTTGAAAAGTCCATGTAGGTGAATGGGGCCTTTTGCTTCTAAATTCTGCCTGGAGAATGAATGCATCAGGTTGTAAAATGCCTCTCAATTTCAGCTCTCCCATTATCAGATTGTATACTATTGCTGTAAGCATAGGAACCGATATTTCTTACGCTGAAATCGAGAACAGTCAACAAAGTGCCAGTCCAGTTTTTTGTGTTCTTTGCCTTTCCAAATCCAACCACTGACCACAGACAAACTTGCCATTGACTATAAGATAAGAGACTATGTAACACAGTCAGCTTGCCCTCATTTCAAAATGCGCTTCAGCTGATGGAATTTTTTAGTTGCTCTTGAATCTCCTTAGGATAACATCTCCAGTCTCAAATAACAATTACAGCAGCTTTTTATTCTGCTGTTTTGTGTATCTAACGGAGCACCATGATTTTGCCATCTGCAAACCATAATACAGAAGAATTGCATCTCTTTTATGGTGAATAAATTGCTTGATACTGTTTCTTACACTAGAAAATCTCTCCACGCCATCACCATGCATGTTGATCTCCAGGATTAAGCATAAAGAGAATCCGTTTGCTGTTAATTTCTAAGCTAAAGTTGCATGTATAAACCAGCAATTTCACTGGAAAATAAGCTATATAATACCAAGTTAGAAAAACTGGGCGCCAAACCTGACAACTACACTCCTAGAGACCCCATGAAATTAATCTTGTAAACTTGGCATTTGACCATCAAAGTTATTAACAACACTTCCCACTAACAAGGCAATAATAGAAGTTTGACACAGATGCATATATCATGTAACCATACAGTGCTCAGGAGCACCTATGACCTCAGTAACCGGGAATTACATTAGAGTGCAGAGCAATTAATACATAGTTTAGAAATTATACGAACTTGCACAACTATGTAGTCAAACAACTAAGAGACTAAGTTGACAAAACACAAATCGAACCTTTGTTTTAAGAATTGATTGAGATGTTGTATATAAAAGCTCCCATTTCCCATTCAGAAGATTTGACTTGAATGGCTCCTTTATATCATTCACAGCCTCAAGTTCCTGAGCAATCTGATCAAAGAAGAGACAAAATATTAATACAGAAACACACATTAAAATGCCAATGAGCTATGAAGAGAACTCCTCAAACTACTGTTTCGGACACATGATCCAACCAACTGATGGCAATCCTAAACCTCAAATCAAATGCTGGGCTAAACCATGCAAACCCCATCTGAATTATAGAGGCTTTCCTTAATTATTATTATGATTATCATTTAAACCCATGTACTATAGGTGTTATGATTACATCTACTTTAGCCATAACATATCCTATGCAATTTCCTCGAAAAAATCATCAAAAACACCGAAGAGTTCATTTCTTGATGCTTTTTTAGATCAATTCAGGTATTTATTTATGCTTGATTCTTCATAAAATGTTACTCTATGTTTAGCATGAATACTACTCTAATATTAACAGTAATGGAAGTGGAAGTAGCAAGTTAGATTACCTCATCAACGCGTTTTTGGTCCTGAGGGGTAGCCACAGCACCCCGATCAAGAGGCGCTATTGCCTCAAGAAGTTGCTGTTTAAGGCTCTTTACATCTTTACTTTTGGCTGAAAAAAATTGAAAGAAGGAAACGTTGGTCCTCCAATATCCCCAAGAATCATCAGGGTTGTTGTTGGAGCTTGATAATAAGTCTATGCCTACGCGAGAATTATTCTTTTTGGGTTTTGAAGATGAGGGAAATGTGAGCATTATAGAATGATGAGAAGTGCCATGTTTGGCTGGGGGAAGAGGAAGAGCAGCATATAGCTTAGTAGGCCTAGCTGAACAAGAAAACATGGCCATTAGCGGTGGAGCGAGGTGGAGATGAACGCTACTCTGCAGTACCGAAGGCTGTCTCTCTTCTCTGTTTTCTTTGTTTTCAAGGTAGCTCGTTCTGGTTGTGGACGAAGGAGAAAAGATAAACAGCATAAATGAAACGTGTCATTGGACAATCATTAGAGCCATTCATTTTTTTTATATTATTTACTTAATCATCGACAATTTTAATGTACTTCTCATCATAAAATATTATTTCTTTAATAAAAAATTATACTATTCACTTAATAGGAATTTTAATATACATCTCTTTGTTCACTTAATAATGTTTTTTTTTCTTTCCTTTATTTTTTTTTGTCTATATTCTTTTTTATTAAATTTCATTCCCATACTTTAACATTAGATTTATTAAGATTAGGTATTATAATTTTTATCAATTTATTTTTTTATGAGACTATCTTAATCTCATAACCTGAACCATGAGTTTAATTAGTTGACTCAAGTTTTTTTTTAATTGATTTTTTTTTAATTTTATCTTTTAATATTGAATTGATGAATTAGGTTTCATAATTTATTTAGATTTATTTTCTATAAGGTTATCCTCGTCTCATGACTCAGGTCACAGGTTGACGAGTTAACCTGAGTTAACTAGAATTGTTTCTTTAAATCCCTTTTTAATCGATTTTTCAATTTCAATTCTTTCTTTCAACATTATATTTATTGGGGATTGTGTTTTATAATTTTTTTTCATTTTTTTTATGAGATTATCCTAGTCTCATGGTCTAAACAACAAATTTAACAGGTTAACTCAGTTGACTCAAGTTTTTTAACTATTTTTTTAATTTTATCCTTCAATATTAAATTGATTTGAAAATTAGGCTATAAAATCTTACACGTAAGTGATACACAACTTCTTCTTTATTAGGCCAAAACTCTTCTTAGCTTTTTCATTCTTGTCAAACTTTCCTTTCTTTAGACACTATGTAATTAGAGCAACTATATAACTAAAGTTGGGAATGAAATGCTTGTAAAAGGTAGCCAGGTCATGGAAACTATATGGCTCACTAATATTATTTCAAGTTAGTCATTCTTTTATTGTTTTTGTTTTCACTTTCTTCTCGTCTATATGAATATTTTTTACACTAATCACAAAACCTATGAATAATAACTTGTCGATTAAAAATTCTCATTTCTTCAAATTCATATATAATATGTTTTATAAAGCTATTAATATCTCCTTTAAATGTTTCACATGTTCTTGCTTTATATAACTATAAATCAATGTATCATTAAAATACACAGAAAAAATATATTATAAGAAGATGAAAAACCTTATTAATTATCCTTGTAAAGGTGTTTAAGGCATTTAGCAAGCCAAATAACATAATTATTCATTCTTACAACCCATCATTCATATAAAAAGTTGCTTCCTGCTCATCTCCTAATAAGATTTGTATTTTATGGTACCCATCACATAGATCAATTTTCAAAAATATATTGCACTATTTAACTGGTCCAATATGTCATCCAGTATGGAATATAAAATAGGTACCTTATTGTAATTTTATTAATGACACAAATATCAATACATATACATTATCTTCAATCCTTCTTCAGAGTCAACAAGGCAGGTACAAAACACGAGCTTAAACTCTCATAAATGTACTTCTTTCTCAATAACTTTTTCACTTTCTCCCAAAAAATCTCACCTTTTTTTTTAACTCATTTTGTAATGTGGTGGATTTGGTAAGCTAGCTCTGAAATCAAGTCAATTTGATGTTTAATATCTCTCATTGATGGCAACCCACCAAGCAACTCATTTGGTATAATCTCGTCAAACTTTGTATGCAATGGTTTCATACCTTCTAGTATGTTCAAATTATGTTTGTCTTCTTTATCAACCACCAATGTCTTCACTACTAGTGCAAGTGTCTATTTAGTTTTATGTGTTTCCTTTACCATTACTAAAACTAGTAATAATGATGAAAATCTTCCCCTCTACTTTATAAGTTTTGGGCAGGACTTTTCATTTTATAGGAACCAATATATAGTTAAACCTATTTTTACAGAATTTATAAAAGTTATCCCTAACTATCTCTAACTAAGTGTTTAGCATCTACTTCAAACTATCAATGCCTTTTAAAAATCAAATTACAAGTATTCATGTCTACTATATCATAGTATGTTGCATCTTTTATATTTTTTTGTAATTGATTACATTAAGCCAACCTCTAAAACTTAGCAGTATACTCATAGACTATTTTCTGACCCTCTGGCCCCACTTGATAATATATAAATAGATATTGTTGGTAGTCAGCGGTAAAAATTGGTCATGCAATATATTTCTTATTTGAAACTAAGATCTAATAGATGTTCAATATCTCATCTCTCTTATCTTCACTAGGTGTTTCCATTAAGAAGACACTCCTTCCTTTAATTTGTATTGCCACCAATTTCATCATCCTCTCCTCCGAGACGTTGATGTAATCCTTAAGTCTATCACACTCAACAGTCCAGTCAAAGAACTTTTCAACATGAAGATACCTTTTGAAACTAGGGATGCCAACCTACAAACAAAACTCATTAGTGTGTGGGTAAAACTTGTCATACATATTCTTACCATAGTTGACAAAGCCTCTAAGATCCTCTATATCCTCATCTTCATTGGTGTTAGAGAATAAATTAAGCATTAGGTCTAGTACAAGGTATTTTTTTTTATCATGTTCCTCTCATCATCATGATTTATCTTTTCACCACCTATTAGAAATTGCTCAAAATAGTCAATCATGTCATCATATGTCATTTCCATTTGTTTGGGCTTCTATTCCATATCTTTCTACATTGACTATTAGGACCTTACAACAATTTAGATGGCATTTACCCTTGAACCATGCGACTAAGATATTCATCATTGACTCTATCTATCAATTAGGTCAACTTTTAAGGCTATTTGACATGGTGTACAATGAGAACTAGGATTTGTCAATTCTAAAAACACTTTAAAAAGAATAAAGACTACAAAGTTATATGGAAATTCAAAGTTGGAATTTTATTAATAGATAAAACTTATTATTGTCAACCCTCATTTTCAAGAGCAATTATGCTTTGAGTGTTCTATTTCACATCTCATATAGGATAAAGATCATTTGCGTCCCTATCTTATCCCTAATAATTAGCCTTAGTCCCTTTAAAATCATGTTACTTATTTTTTATTCATCTTTTGCAACTAATGGCATTTAACCAATCTCTAAAACTTAGTAGTATTCATGTGGACTATTTTATGACCTTAAGAGTACTCTTAATAATGTCTGAATGGATATTACTATTAGGGCATAAAAATTGATCTCATAACTCTCTTTTTTTTAAAATCAAGATCTAAGAAGTGTTTTGCATTCCATCTCTCATATCTCCACTTAATGCTTCCACCAAGAAGACGATCTTCCCTTCAATCTAATTACCACCAATTTCACAATCCTCTCCTCTAAGATATTCATGTAATTCTTAAGTCTATCACACTCAGTGATCCAATCAAGGAACTCTTCAATATCAAGATCCCTTTTGAAAATAGAAATGCCAACCTAAAGAACTCATTAGTGTTTGGGTGGCGTTTTCCATACCTATTATTGCCATAGTTGACAAAGCCTCCATAATCTTGTTTATTCTTTTTTTTTATTGCTGTATG
>Ga0307510_10004332_pt1 | contig 16701 bp, 10 predicted proteins | sample 12_EM_MG_FD_207224 | JGI IMG/M metagenome (GOLD analysis project Ga0307510, IMG submission 207224) | Populus trichocarpa ectomycorrhiza microbial communities from riparian zone in the Pacific Northwest, United States - 12_EM | ecosystem: Host-associated > Plants > Roots > Unclassified | place...
CAGCGGTGAAATGGACACAGGCTCGGACATGACACAAAATGACGGGCCGAAGGGGGACAATTCAGACCTCAAGTGCAAAAGACGTGAACTCGCACGCCCTGCCGTGTTGGATCTCAAACAAGAAGCGGACATGGATGTCCATCCGTTTGCGTTCAAACCGCTTCAGCTCGCCAGTCTTGTTGACCCGAAGAGCTTGGAGACCCTCGAGAGCACGGGCGGCATAGATGCGATACTCCGCGGTCTTGGGACACAACCTACTTACGGTCTGAGCACCAAGCTTGGGCCACCACCAAGCCATGCAGGATCACATTATCCAACCTTTCAATATTTTCGCCAATTTATGCGGCTGGCGCACAGAGACAAAGTTCTAGTACGTTGAATGTGTTCTACTTATTCTAATGTTTGAAACCAATAGCTGCGTACCGCAGATCTTGTTATCGATTGCCGCTATAGTATCTCTGTCTCTCGGCGTCTTCCAGGACTTTGGTCAACCCCGCCCCGAAGGAGGACCCTGTAGTGTTACGGCTGTGTCTGTCGGAAGCAAGATAGAGACCGCGTCGAACTCCACAAGGAACCTTTGTTGGGCGAACTACAAGGGTACACTCAACGGCACCAAGTTAATAGCATTTTTGAGCGATCTCAAGGCCATCCTGTACAGTCAGAGTCCAGGCGAGGTCATTACACCGGGACACATGTGCAACGTGGTTGTATTTCGCGGACGACGGGTTGAACAGTGCCCTGTGCCCACCGGTAAACGCCTGTACCACGAAACCACACGCGGCCCACCACCCGCTTCGCCACAGGCATCACAGGACTTCCCTGCTTCCTCCAACGTAGTTCTCCAGGTCTCGACTCGTGGTGGGCGAACAGCTAGTGACACCACAACACACGATGTTGATCGTGACATCAGCGGACAACCTATTGCACCGTCAAGCAGGGCTGGTCAGCAGCTGTCGACTGCCGAGATCTGTCCACATGACTCTTCCAATGGCATGTCCAGCCCGCAATTGCAACCCCTCGCTGTTGCGTCTTCTCCGAACTCATTCCAGAGTCATGATGAAAATGCCTTCGCAGGAATTTTTCTGCCATACCGCGAGGGTCTACCCTCTGCAGTTGATTTCACTGGTGTACCCCCCCAAAACGGCAGTAGGAATGGAGCGACCGGCTCAGACTCATTCTTACGCGATCACACAGGAAATCGGGCTGAAGAGTCTACGGCTGCACGCGAGGGCCGCGCAAATGGCATGGGAGTGTATGGCCGTAGGCAATTGTCGCGCGCGTGTGATCGTTCTCGTGGCCTGTTCAACTCCGTTTCTCAATACGTCGCAAACCTCCTTAGGCGCTTGAAATAGCAGGAGCCCCAGCTCACCGCAGTGCGCCGCCTACTCGATGTTGCTTGCAAATTGAGCGCGCGGAGCGGATCGATAAGATATACCCAGTACATTGACAGCCTGAGTACCCTAGTACATTCCTAGTGCACACTAGTTTAGCTCAGTATCCTGGAACTTACTTGTTATAAACTGTAGAGTAGTTCCCTCAGTTCCATGTTAACCCATGTGTTCTGAGGCCCAACATGTGCCTGGAACTCAGTGCGTTCGGGCACTGACAATTAATGCTAGATTGTATCTCGCGCGTGATCTCTATCTGAAGGGTGCCAGATAGGGATACATATCCGAACGCTCTGTTGTCGTTCAAGTTGTCCTTGTTACAAACCAAATAGACATCTTTTCGGATGGCTCGTCACCACCGAGTGTGACGTCATTGTTGTCCCACATTGAGCTTGTCATCTTTGGCAGCGAGCACACTGTAACCTCCATATTTTATTATATATGAATTTGTCGTCACAAAGATACAAGTGCTGGCGAGGCGAGTTTGACCCTCAACAAGTTGCGACAGTGACTGGCGTCTCAATAATACTTGGTGTTTCGGCGCATTTCCTGTTGCGCGAAATTACTCATGAACAAAGAAACTATGTACCTCGAAAGCGTTCCTATTCTTGTGTTCTTATCGTGACACGCATAGTTCTCAAACCGTCAACCCCCGAAAGAGCCCAAGTAAGAGCCCTACAGCGGGTATCACAATGGTGGACCTGTCGAAAGCTGGCCTATGACCGACCCTCTCACTCACTTTTTAGATCCCAGAAACCAACAAATGAAACCCAACCCCTCAATCACCCCCACATCGAATACCGACCATATCCGCCGTGGGTACATTTGCCTCTTTCGATGATCCGACAAGTTGTCTCGCCTCGCGTCAATCCGAAGAACCTGTCGTTTCCGGGTCCTCGCCAGCCGTAGATGTGCCAATCAACGGCCAACATGGGGATGATGGCGTACGCGTTCAAGTTATCGCCTGATAACCGTATAGATCTCGGCAGCGGTGGCCGCGGTGGTGCGTTAGAATGACCACAGTAGTAAAACTCGGACCTTGATGTTAACACTGACTACATTTGGACACTCAAGGTGGCAATGAATTAAAGAAAAGTACAAACACATGCGCACGGTGATACCAATAAGAGAATCGACGATGTGGTGGGCGTGGGATGACTGGTGGTCGGTATCTTGGGCCTCTTGAACTTGGGCCTCTTGAAACCCGACATCGCCCAGCTCATGGCAGGCTGAGAATAGTCACCGCCACACAGGCTAACGACTATGAACCGTACCATGCAGGTCAGTTATATTCGGTCTGGCATCCATCACTTCCGATAAATGATGGCGTATTTCCGTGAAGATCAAGACATCACCTTTCTTGGACGACCGTGCGAATATGTTTAGTTTCCCAACGGGGTCATATTATCTTCCTTCGTGATAATATCAGCCTCCATAATCAAGAGCTCGCGCTCACCCGGGTGCAAGATAACATTTCCCAGTTTCCGGGGGTGACGAATGGACACATGTTGGACACCAGTTGGAGCGTCGACTTGGTCCTTCATGAAAAGAGCACAGGGTTCACTCAGACGCGACAACTGATCCCACGATGAGGGCAACGCCTTGTAGACTAAGCTTCCCCTCGTGGATATTCTTCCGATATGATCTGTGTTTTATCCGTGTGTTTGGAAGGTGTAAGGACAGACAGGTCCTCAAGGTTTGCCAGTAGTCTCCGAAGTCCCATTTGAAACAGTCCTGCAGCGGCGTGGAGAGCAACTAATTCAACATTGTGCTTCGGAACCGCTAAATACACTCACCACGCAATCATTCTGCCGTTTGAAGGGTGGCACTTCACAACCCAGTTCCTCCGCCGCGGTCCACGGCTGTGCCAATATCTTGTCAACTACCTGTGCGATAGCGCGCGTGCGCGCGTCAACAGACCATGACGTGTTGGTCGCGGTATCGTACTCGATAATGTTTCCCAGGTGGCAACTATCGAGCAAATAAATACGGTCATCAGTGTGATGCTCGATAGAAAAGCGAGGTAAATGATTAGATACCGGCTCTCCATGGTATATCCCCCTATTTCACAGCTCGAAAGTACTCCGTTGCACGTTCCCATCGCAATCGGATCCGCAGTGTGCCAAACGTGGGCTACACATAGTATCCAAATGTCAAGCTTTACCGGTCTGAGCGTGTGAACGGGATATGATGCGTATGGGTAATGGAAGGTATGGATTTTGCGGCCATGCGCTCGCCCGGAGGCCCGAACGTCACGACTGGCACGCCAAACGTGGTTCCGACAGGTGACGCAAGGGCGCCCCCAAGGGAATGCCCGATGACCCAGATGTTTGCGTGGGGAAACATCAACGTGATATTATTGTAGAGGTTCTGAAAGCCAAGAAACGGGCACCATCAACTCCACCGCAGGCCAATGCGAGAGGTTCGAAAAATCCGTCAAACTTACAGTCCCCACTGGGTAAAACAGGCTCTCATAGATAAGGGCAGTCTCGAGACAGTCCTGATTACATTTCCAGCCACCTCGGTAACAATCGCATACTATTTTCCACGACCAGCCGACGTGCGCGCAGCAGCAGCTAAATAGCAGGTTGTCGTTCGTCTTATCCTTATCCGTGGTCGGCCCGGTGTCGACCCATTGTGTGGACGTGCCTTTGATGGAGAGGACGACAGTGCTGTTATCATCCGTCGCGAAAATGTACCCTCTGAACCCATCGTTGTCCGGCTCCCACCCAACTGGCGCGTGCTGCGGAATTGGGCCAGGCATCAGCCACAAAAATCGCTACTCAGTAGGAGATAAAAAGACGACGCACGATATCCCACTCATCGGTCAAGTTGTACCACCCATCCGTGTTGGGCTCGACGTACGCATTGCTGGTCATCTTTGCGAGGAGGAGTAGCGTTTCCCGTTTCGAGACGTCCGGTCCCGGGATCCAATCCTCGTCCCAATCGAGCGCGGCACTCTGCCCACGCATGGAGAGAGCCCGCGCCTGTGCGAAAGCTACGGCGGACCGTGGACGCACAGTGCCTACGGGCGAGATGGGGATAGAGAAGGGTGGGGCCTCAGCGTGGAGAGAGGAATGTGAAGGGACGTCGGCGAAGTACACCTTTGCCGACGGCGTGACGGCATGGAAGTGGCGTAGCCGGAAGTTGAGGGTGTCGCGTGTAGGGTGTTGGGGGATATCCGGAGGGAGGAATACGTTGAAGAAGGTGAAGAAGAGGTTGGTGAGTGAGGGGATGAGCATGAGGATGGTTGACCAGCGGAAACCTGAGGCCTGAGGTTTGAGTGGGGCACATGGTCAAATGAGCGGAGCGCTGGGCATAAAGGGGAGGCGGGCCGAGGAGGGAACGCTGCCCCTAACCTTAATGTACTCTTTCAAGATTTTCGCCAATTCATGCGGCTGGCGCCCAAAGACAAAGTCCTAGTACGTTGAATGTGTTCTACTCATTCTAATGTTTGAAACTAATGGTCCCGTACCGCAGATCTTGTTATCAATTGCCGCTATAGTATCTCTGTCGCTCGGCCTCTTCCAGGACTTTGGTCAACCCCGCCCCGAAGGAGGACCCCTATAGTTTTACCGCCGTGACTGTCGGAAGCAAGGCAGAGACCGCGTCGAACTTCACGAGGAACTTTGGTTGGGCGAACTACAAGGATACACGCAACGGCACCAACTTGATCCCATTTTCGAGCGATCTCGAGGCCATCCTGTACAGTAAGAGTGCAAGCGAGGTCATTACGCCGAGATACATGCGCGACGTGGTCGTATTTCGCGGAGCACAGTTTAGACAGAGCACTCAACGCAGATCGCGCGACCGTCGACGCGAGCACCACGCTACCACACCGCGCGAGCCTCGACCCACTTCGCGACAAGCATCACAAGAAAGAAACACTTGCTTCCCCTGACGTAGTTCGCCAAGTCTCGAATCGTGGACGAACAACTGAGACAACAGCATGCGGAGTTAATCGTGAGATCCGCGATCAACCTATCACATATATCACACGGTCAAGGGACCAGCAGTCGATTGCTGATATCTATCCACGTGACCCTTCCGATGGCATGTCCAGCAACCCCATGCTTCTGCGCCTTCCCCAACCGCATTCTAGGGTCATGATGACAACACCACCACCATAGGAAACTCTCCGCAATACCGCGAGAGTCTACTCGCTGCAGTTTCCCGTGGTCGTTGCGGTAGCCTGTCCGGCTTCCTTTTTCTTCTCTTAATTTTATTGTCACTTTTACCTTCTCCTCCCTCTTTGACTAGTTTATTATCTTTTTTAAGGCCCATTACCGTGGGCTCTAGTTGCAGAATCTGTGGCGTTTCTGCGGGTGCAGATGACAGTCACTGTAGCTGGGAATACCGCTATTTATACTTATGTCCACAGAAATGCGATCGTCAAACGTTAGGACAATAACTTTATCACGCAGCTGAATTAGACTTTTTTATTTTTTATTTTTGGATTTGATTTATCTGCGCCTCGGGGTACAGAACCCCATGTAGCACTTCTGATATGTACATGGTACTGGTAATAGTATGCGATAAAGTATTAATGAATTAGACGTATTTGCCGGGTTTACCTCTCTTGCGGAGGTTTTGCACGAGTTTCGATGGGATGGCGTTGAGGAAGCCGGCCTCTATGTCTAGGAATAAGACCGAGGCTACATTCCCTTGTCTTCATATGCCTTGAATCTTGAGGGCGACTGTGCTATTATCATCAGTCGCGAAAATGTATCCTCTAAACTCATCGTCGTCCGGCTTCCCGCCAACTGGCGCGTGCTGCGGAGTCAAGCTAGGGACCACCGCACCAGCCAGAAAAATCACTACTCCGTAGGAAAAATAGAACCAAGTGTGGCAATAAAAGCGTTGACGAGAGCGAGCGAGCGGGCGCGGGAAAGAGCGTGAGAGGTAGGGAACGACGCGGGAGCTATGCAAATGACAGACTCAGTAAGGGCATGAAGGTGCACGCAGACTAGAGAATATATTCACCTATGCAAACGACAGACTACATACAGTGAGCATAGTGAATCAGGGACTATGAATGGTAACTAGGAGCTCGCCTCAGTATGGGCACGAGGGTGCATGCAGACTGAGGAGCGGGTGGCAGTAAACTATGGGTATAAATGGGCAGGATGTTGATGTAAATAGGGATTGGCACGGGTCACCCTGGGGTGGTTTGAGAGCGACCCCAACCCTGACCCGGTGAAACCCCGACCCGCTCTCACGGGTCCGGGTTTTTTCGGGTTCGGGTGGGGGGTCGCTAGGGTCGTCCGGGTCAGGAAAACCCGCCTGGGTAATGCAGCGGGTCAACGATGCTGCTGAGATGAGTGATTGCGTCGTTGAACAAGTTGCAAGGGGTGAGCAGGATCAGAGGCAGTGTGTCGAGTGTGGCCTTGCATAACTTGCAAGTTGGGGTAGAGGGTGTAGCGTCCTTCGGAGGGGCTGGAGGCAGCTCTTCTGGCTTGTCCGGCAGCGGTGATATGAATGGAGGGGCTTGATGAATGATGTTGAGCGGCGGGATACAGACGCACTTGTGCTCCAGTTCGTTGTCATGCGTGATGCTGGGGTGATTCCGAATGAGGGAGGCGGTGCTAATGATGTCAAAGGAGTCGGAGCGTTCGGTGGTGCTGTTGCTATCAGCGACGTTGAAATTGAGGGAGTAGGCGGCGTTGACAAAGCTGATGTTTTTGAAGTCACTGTTGCTGCTGGTGATGGTGTGGATGGTGTGGATGGTGTGCCAGGCGATGTCGATGAAGCTGGTGGCGTTGCTGTTGCTGTTGGTGCTGCTGTTATCGGCAGCAGTGTCGGCGTTGATGATGCGGGCATTGTCAATGAGCCTATTGCCATTGCTGCTGCTGGTGTTGCTCTTGCTGTTGGCGTCGTTGGCGTCAAGGGTGCAGGTAGTGTCGGTGGTGTTGACATTGACGTTGCTGCTGCTGGTATCAGTGGCGTCGGCGCTGTCGATGTTGCTGGTGCTGCTGGTGGCAGAGTTGGCGGCGTTGGATGTACTGTTGCAGTTGCTGATGCTGCTTTTGATGATGGCGTTGGCATTGGTGGTGTGAGCAATGTTGTTGATGTTGGCGGCGATGTCGGGAATGCTGTTGCTGTCATTAAGGTTGCTGTCCGTGTCTGTGCTGATGCCAAGACGCGGGTCATTGAGGGGGCACTCTAAACGTCGAGGAGACAGGGGGCGTTGCACCACATTGGCACATCTTGAGTCAGCTGAATGCTGTGGGGTGGTGTTGAAGACAGGGCAGGTGGTTTGCACAAAGCTGATGGGGGGAACTGCACCAGCATCGGAGGCTGTGAAGAGTTTCCACTGGAAACTCTTCACCAACTGACTTCCGAGAATTGAGATAGATCTGAGACCCGCAAGACCCGGCGTCCGGGTCCGGGTCATTGGCAGGGTGGAATATCTCCACCCCAACCCCGACCCGGCTACGACCCGAACCAAAACCCAACGGGTCTACGCCACCCGTAACAATCCCTAGATGTAAAGATTGGGGGGACTTGACGGAAGCACAAAGGAGGGTAGACTACTAAAGTAGTCCATGTGAGCTGTCTACGGCTCATGCTACAGTAGCACCATGTGTGCTGTACTAAGTGTCCATGTGGTAAGATAACGATTCTATGTACTGTGAGATGTCGGGGCCGATCGCCATTTCCGCGACACCAAGATAATGGAACCGGAGAGTAACCCTTGAAGTTTTATATGGACCTGCATAGACAGTGCAGTCAAGGAACTTGAAGGCGCCACGTGGTGTGTGAAAGCGTTGGGAGGTAAAACTTCCCGGCATGACTTGATGGGAGGGATCCTCGTGATCCGTGCACCAGGCCATGGCCGTGTGAACGTGTGAACGACGTTTTGGTATGCACGTCAGGTGAGGCGACCATTCCATTCCGGAAAAATCGCATAGCACCGGGCTTGGCATGATCGAATGAGGAAACTGCTACCGTGACGCATGGCTGACAAGAAAGGCACGTCAACACCACTAAATGTAACCACTCTTGTGTGGTGTCTCTGAGACCTGGTACTGCAGCAGCTTAAGTGACTCGCTCGCTTCTCAGGTCGTCATTATCATTACGAAGATGGAATTACCATTTGCTTACTCGGAGCTAACCTTAGCCGCCCGATTGCCCGTTCAACTACTGCAGGAAATCGATTCGACCGGAATGACGATAAAGGACAAGGATACATGTACAGCACGGTGGTGCCAGTGACGAGGCTATGTTGAAATTACGTAAATAGATTTTGAAGGATCTATCCAAACACTTACTACCCACATATTGCGCAGCAGCCTCAGTTGGTCACTCAGACGGTACGGCGCAATGGTCGGTGTCTCCCAGAAGGCCTTTTTGTATCGTATTCTGGGCTCTGCGGAAATGAGGGCGTTGTGCTTGCGCCTGCCACGATGAGCCAATACACGTAGAAGATGCAGCAGGCACAAGACTTTTTATTTATTTATTGCCGTGCACAGTGCATAGCTTGGACGGGCGACGAACAGCTCTAGGTGCCGTCTGGACCTCGTTCTATGCGCTTTTCCAATGACAGTGGCATTACAACTCAATTTCTTCCGACTAGGAGACGTATAACGAGGAAGCCGTGCGGCCGGCGATCTGGTGCCCGGAATCCCGGACACGAAAATGCTGCGTAATCGCGTTGGTCGCGTCTTGGTAGTCCACACGGGTAAACTTGAACGTTGTCGAACTCGTTTGAATTTAAGGGTCTACAGGGAAAGATTTGGGGTACAGTGCCAGGTCCGTCAGGGGGCGAGAAAGGTTCAAGATCCTTTCTCGTACCTTGGCCAGATCGCGGTCGTACGACTCGACGTACGGAACAGCGGACCCTATAGTGGTCACGCGCAAGTACTATTGTACATTTGGTTCCATTACATCTGCATCGAGGCACCAGTGAGGCGCTTCCTGCATTTTTTATCCCGCGGCCGCGGCTACATTCTCAACCAGCTATCGTCTGATCCATTCTACAACAAACCCAATCACCGTTTGGACCAGACGCACCTCGTCCACGAGGTAGTAGTTGGAGGGGTCACTCACCATGACCCCCCTGCGGTTACCTCCATCACTGTACGAGGCCGTATACATACGATTTTCAGCGGTCTACCCGGAATGGCAAATTCGCTAGTGCAGGCAGTGATGGACATCTGAGATAGCGGTATTGCGTCTGCTATTTGACAGTAAAATTGACCCACATAGCCCGTCCAACCTTGCATGCTGCAGCGGATCACGCCGCGGATGCTGGAGGAGCGTCATCGAATCAACATGTACCACGATGCACGACGTAAATTCCTGTCCATCAACCTCCATGAATGTGCGCGCCGTATGGTAGTTAGTATCTGGATAAGGCGCGTAGCATTAGGCATGTCTTTTACTGGCCGCCATGTCAACATGATAGCAATGCCTGGACTGTAGCCGCAGTCATTGCCGCGATGGAAATAGTACCTCCCTACCAACCGGTCAGAATCTGCACAGACTCCAAATACGTCATCGACGGCCTGACAACTCATCTGGAAACCTGGGAGGACGACGGATGGATCGGCATAAAAAACGCCAAGATGTTCAGGAAAGCGGCACACTTGATGAGACATAGATCCGCGAGGACCACCCTGCGCTGGGTGAAGGGACACGACGGGATCGAAGGCAACGAAGGCAGCGACGCGCTAGCGAAACAGGGTGCGAACAAACGACACCCAGACCCCATGAACCTGGAGATCCCGGAAGATTTCGACATCCAAGGGGCGAAACTGCCAACCCTAACTCAGGCCACCGCGTACAAAGGGATCCTAGAACGGAAACAACCCGAACCAAGGAACACCACCGAGAAGAACATACGACTCACCCGCACAGCCATAAAAGGGGTAACAGGCGAAATAGAAACCGACAACGCAATATGGAAAAGCACTAGGAAAAAGACGATCAGACCGCTTATACAACAGTTCCTTTACAGGACGATACACGGAACTCACATGATCGGGAAGCAATGGCGACACATAAACGGATACGAGGAAAGGGAAATGTGCACGACGTGCAACGAGACGGAGTCGATGAGCCACATACTGACACAATGCAAGGAAAAGAGCACTCAACTCGTATGGGACCTCACAAAGAACCTATGGCCACACAGGAACACGCCATGGCCTGACATCACCCTAGGAACGATCCTAGGATGCGGCAGCATCAGCCTGCAACCGAGCAGACCGGGAAGACAAAACCAACGAAGGCGACGTACCGCGGCTCACAAAGGACCAACCCGTCTCTTCCAAACTCTCCTATCGGAATCGGCGTACCTGATATGGACTTTAAGATGCGAAAGAGTCATACAGGAGAAAAACCTCTCCGATGGAGAGATCAGAGCGAGATGGCACCGCGCGATCAACGAAAGGCTCACCATCGATAAGGTAACCGCGACGAAAATAATACGAACCGACAAATTCACGAAGCTAATAGAAGAAACCTGGGAACCAACCTTGAGTAAAACGATGGAAATACCGGCAAACTGGATGTACTGTCGTGAGGTTTTAGTGGGTAGGACTGTGTGATGAGCCCGCCTGTAAGGCGGGTAAACACCACACTTTGAGCCCCACACTACCCCTAACCCAGGGGTGTGCATAACTGCATTTTACCCTCACATCCGGACCTCGGTCCGGCTATAGCGCGATAAGCGGGGCTGGTCTATCCTCCCACCGCTTATCACTTATTTCAGATAATGATCTCTATTGGGTGCAAACTAAGGTAGGGCGCACAGAGTTACGGTTCGTATCACATGATGTGACCTTACAGTGACCATGATGTGACCTTCCTGTGACTACCTTATGAGATCTGATGTGAAGCATGCGTGATAAGACTGCCCATACTGCAGTATGTGATTGAGCACTTTGAGCTCTTAAATACATCCGGTGCATCATCAGAAATCTAAATGTCCGCATCTCCTAAATCATCCATTATACTATCTGGAAGTGTTCGGTGCCCTCGATATTTTTTGGTTGCCCAGGTGGCCTGTTTCCCATCAAGTCCCTGTTTGTATGCATCCCCAAACCGACTTGATCTGGTAGCAAATCTATGACAAGATTAGAACTTTGGTCTTCAGAAAATGACATGTACACACTTTTGCATACTATCCAAGGGAACTGATTCCAGTGCTGAGAGCACATTGCGCTCCAAATCTGCTTCTTTTGAGGATACAGGATAATCCCGATAGATTCGTTTTGCATAGCCCCAGCATTGTTCAATAAAATTGAGTTTGCAGTGGAATTTTGGAAGGAATAGGACCTCAAAATTCCGTTTCTTGTGTAGCAAATACGGCGCGCGAGCGGATCGATTAGATATCACATGGACACTGACACCCTACATTCCTGAGCATTGACAGTAGCTTAGTTGCACACTCGTTTAGTTTGGCACCCCAGAACCTTATTCATTCATTATATAGTGTAGACAGTTGGCCTTTGTACCCTCAGTTCCCGTGCTTACCCACGCGTTCTGAGGTGAGTAGCAGTATATCCTCAATACCACTAGTTCCCGTGCTTACCCACGCGTTCTGAGGCCAACGCGTGCCCGGAATTCACACTCTTAGACTTGTTCTTTTCTACAGGTTATGGGCCCTGCCCTGGCCCTATAGAACCAACTGTCATTGCTGCAACGTGTCTCTACTACATCACCATGTCCTACCACACCCTCACCCTCCTTGACACTGTCCCCTATCTTGAAGAAGATGGGAGAAATTGGCCCACTTTCGCCCCGCATTTCCAAGAGGCCATGAAGGCCACATACTGGGGGTACTCCAATGGAATGACCACGTGTCCCATTCCGAACAATGCCACCCTCCCCACGAACGCAGAAATCCAGGCCATCAAAGGGTGGGAACATGAAGATGCCATAGCACAAGCCCTCTTGTCAATGAGGCTCCCAGACTGGGTCGTACTTTCCATAGACAACTACCCAACGGCAAAGGCGCAATGGGACTGGCTCATCAGAAAATTCGGTCAGCCTGGATACGAAGACACTAGACAAGAAGAGGGACTCACCGGAGAACCCCCTGCAGTCATAGGACAGGGGGGTAACCGACGAAGGCGATGCAGGGGCAAATGCCACAGCTGCGGAGAGGAGGGCCACTGCGCCCACGATGGTCACGCCCCAAAGGAGGAGCCAGTGACAGCACCTGCCGCACACGAACCATCGGGTGTACCAGACGAGCCCGAGACCAGCCCTGTGCACACCACCCACGCCACCGATCTTGAGGGGGAGGGATGTCCATTGGCCAAGGACGGGGATACTCTTGCGCAAATCGTCGGCGCAGAGGCGGTCCTGTCCCAGCAGCATCCACAAGTCCCAACCCAACAAATTCATGTGCAAACAGTCAGCGCAGTACCAGAGGCGATCCCGGGCGAGCCAGGAGCCACCAAGTGGCAGCTAGGCGACCCAAGTGCGAACCCCCCCAAAGGAGTTGCTCATGTGGAGCCGGACTCAATGCCAGGGGAAGACTTTGACCCAAACACGAACGCGCCTGTGCATCTAGAAGGCACAGGGCCAGAAACCTTGCTGGAGGAGGAGGGGACCGCCGGGGAGAAAGCGAGCATCGAAGAGGACAGAGATCCTCGCATCGAGCTGCAAGAACCTGGGATTAGCCACCTTGCCGTGCAGGAGAAAGCTGGATCGCTTACCTTGCCATCACCACAACCACCCACCATCCCAAAGGCTGCTAGCACGCAGCGCTCACCGGCCGCCAACCCAGGGACGCCGGATATCCCAGTACCAGACCGCGGTGCAGATTTGGAGCTGCCGCCGCCAAATGAGGCCGCGGAACCTCCCATTCACCAGCTGCCCGAGCAGATCCAAGCCCCCACCGAAGTTGGAGGGCCATTAGAGTCGCTCCCGGGTGAGGAATCGCAGCACACGATGGGCCAGAGGGGCCTGACATCGGCGCGGACACATGAGGGCAAGATGCCCATCAGAGAGGTGCACAGCCGCCCTCCTGATATCCCTGACCCGCAAAGGCAGGGCTCCATTACTTGGGAGCCAGCGTCCATCATTCCGAAGGCCCGCGTCCACATAGATAAGGCGCAGAGGCCCATCCTTGACGAGGGTGCTTACACGCGCCCTGATCCGTGGCCCAGCCTGGGCATTGTCATCACCAATCTGGACACCTACTTAGGGTCAGCATCACAGCTCGAGGGGGAGCAAAACATTCACATACCATGTGTGGGGAGCGAGCTGCATGCTGCCCCATCTGCCCCTCAAAATTCATCATCTTCACTTTCACCCTTACCCCCCGTTCCGCCACCGTCTGACACCCTCGTGCGCAAGAATCCATCGTGTGGAGAAGGCGCTGCCGCCGAGCGGTGCGCCACCGAGGACCGTCGTCCTGAGCCTTCGAAGCCATCGAGCCCGCATGAAGAAGACCTGCAGGAAGCAGGGGGAGTGCCATCTGTACCAGGCGACTCACCTGCGTTCCCTGAAGACCTTGACCTTCTCGGGCCTGCATGTGTGGCCGAGAATGCGGACGTTGGGAAAGTCGACCCACCGTGCGTTGACGCGCACAAACGAGGGGGAGTGCTGCCGGCCGTGTGCACTACACCAGCCCTGGCCGAGGGTACTGTCGGCGTCGGACCTGCTGACGAGGCTGAGACAGCCTGCGCCGCTAAGCCCGAGGCATTGGTCCCCTGGGCGCAAGACAAAGCCGGGCGCGGACGCAAAGTCAACGAGCCACCACACGAGGCGCTGCCGCAGAAGGGCGAGCACAACGCAGACGCGCCGCCACGAAAGCGCGAGCGACACCCGAACAAGGGTGAACGCGAACCTGTACAGCTGCAGGGAGAGGTGCCGCGAGGAGACGAAGGCGCACTCGAGATGCCGGCGCGAACCCATGAACACAAGCCCAACTGGCCGCCACGAGAAGTGTTGCGCGAGGACACCCTGCCGACTTGGGAAGCCAGCAACGCTGGGCGAGAGACCGAGACACCGTCGAGAAAGGGCGAACTCGAAGTCGGCGCACTACCGCAAGGGTGCACAAACGAGGGCGATCACAAGCCCAGTTGGCCGTTGCAAGAGCCATCGCACGAAGACGTCCCGTCCACTTGGGAGGGAGTCCTTTGGGATCCAGGAGGGAGGCTGCCGAAGGGGCAAATCCTCAATTCGAACTGTCGAGGCCAAGGACATTGCACCGGGCATCGTCGCCCACAAGAAAAACCCTGGCTGCACAAAGCCGAGTCAGTCAGGCAGCACCATCACGAGGGGTCAACCACGCACCTTGGCCCATGCACTTTCCATCCCATCCCGCCATCGAGGAGTCCACTCGCTTTTTGTTTCAAGGCCCATCGAGAGGGCATGGCGTCGTCCTGGGCGATGCAGAGCAGAGACACTGCAACAAGGACAAGGCAACGCGGCCGTTTGGTGGCCGTCACACTCGCATCACACGCCGTCACATGCGTCCCCGCGCCATGCACACTGGTGCACTGGCAGAGAAGTTCAACGCGCGGCCACAACCGCTCAATACAATCCTTGCGCGCCCCCGTTTTCATTTGGAGGCATTTCGCTGCAGTGCCTAGACTGTCTGCGAAATGAGGGGGAGTGTAGCAAATACGGCGCGCGAGCGGATCGATTAGATATCACATGGACACTGACACCCTACATTCCTGAGCATTGACAGTAGCTTAGTTGCACACTCGTTTAGTTTGGCACCCCAGAACCTTATTCATTCATTATATAGTGTAGACAGTTGGCCTTTGTACCCTCAGTTCCCGTGCTTACCCACGCGTTCTGAGGTGAGTAGCAGTATATCCTCAATACCACTAGTTCCCGTGCTTACCCACGCGTTCTGAGGCCAACGCGTGCCCGGAATTCACACTCTTAGACTTGTTCTTTTCTACATCTTGCACATGATTTCAAGCTTGGACTCAATGCGAATGAAATCAGGCTGGGAGTAAAGAAGCCTTCGGCAACAGCAATCTGTCACCCCTTTCTTGCACTTGAAGTCTTTACACTGTGCTTTTAGATTTAGTCCTGTCAGCAGACCCCTCTCCTCTAAAAGGACAAGCATTCCCTTAAACACTCCAGCTCGTTGGTGCCCTGGGGGGAAGTAGAGTATTTGAGGTGTTCCATCAGCAAATGTTGCATCTGCCATGTGGATTTTTATCTTCACCACCTTGCCATCGGGGCCATAGATTGGTTTTCCATCTTCGCCAATCTTAACCGTGTCTGGGCCCCAATTTGTGCCTTCTTTGGGGGTGAATTTGGGCATATTTCAAGCTGAAAGGGCTTCATCAGGTCGTTTGAGGTGCGTTGTTGCATTGTCAAAGATGAGGAGGTGGTCCTCATTGTGGTAATATGTCTGCAGAATGTCCAGGGCCCGCTGAACTTGTTTCAGAACCTCCTCGTTGGTGAAATAGCCTTCCCGAGACTTCCCCACTTTCAACAGCACATGTGCATTCTCTTCCCCATTTGGGGAGCGCAACCATCCATAGTCAGCAGATACGAAATCAGCAACCATCAGAGATGCCCCTTCACCTTTTGGTTGTGGTACTGCAGTTTCATCTTTACCTACCCATCTGTTTGCTCACCGATCATTTGCATAGAAGGTCGATTCGTCATGATACCAAACAACTGTGTGGCGAATATCTGGAATTGTGGCCACATTTGGGTCATCATTAGTCCCCTGCCTGGTCTTCGGATCGACTTCAGCCAGTTTAGCAAGGAACACATCTTTCCGGTATGCGACGGTGTCTTCGCGTTCATGCCCATCGACATATTGACCTTTTGGTGCATTGCCCCAATGGTACCCCATTTTGTGCATCCAGCGTTTGGCTGTTGCAGGGTGAATGGTCTTTTCAAGCTTCAGCCGCTCCTTCATCTCTGGGGTGTCTAGAAAGCGGACAATATCCATAGCATCGGCATATTTGCCGATTCCTTGAAGATGACTAGTGATTTCTTGTGCAAGAATTTTGTCGTCCAACCAGGATTTCTTCCATTGACCAGATGATTTGATTGGGAGGTCCTCACGATTGATAATAAATGCACGGGCCCACTTCCAAAGATTCCGGGCAAGATAATCCCCTTTTCCAATCGCATGAGCAGTCTGCTCTGATGCAGCCTTCCATGAGCTACCGGCTGTGCCCCCATGGGCTGTGGTATCTGGATCCAGGTAATTCCACAGAAACTGACAGACCTGCCCCAGCCTTTCTCGTGTGGTTGAGTCAAGATCCACATGGCCAGGTCCGGTTTTCTGGTTTGATTTCAAAATCTTCTGGAGGTCCCTGCGTGCACACCGTGCATCCTCTATTCCTGGAGGTGGAACATACATCCCATGTTT
>Ga0307510_10004333_pt1 | contig 16701 bp, 9 predicted proteins | sample 12_EM_MG_FD_207224 | JGI IMG/M metagenome (GOLD analysis project Ga0307510, IMG submission 207224) | Populus trichocarpa ectomycorrhiza microbial communities from riparian zone in the Pacific Northwest, United States - 12_EM | ecosystem: Host-associated > Plants > Roots > Unclassified | place...
GGAAAATCGAGGTCTCGCTCTTGCTCATCGAGCAAGGTGCCGATGTGAATGCGCGGGACATGGAGGACTGGGCCCCCTTACACACTGCTTCGCGACACGGACATATTAACATAACGCGACTGTTGCTAGACCACGGCGCCGATCCCAACATCCAGAATGACGAAGTATGGCGCCCATTACATCTAGCATCGGTCAACGGCCACGTCGAGGTCGCGCAGTTGCTGGTCCACCGTGGCGCAACTGTCGATGTGTTTGATGATAAGCATCAAACACCGCTTGGCCTGGCAGCATGGAACGGGAAAATCGAGATTGTACATCTCCTAATTGACCACGGAGCAGGCCTGCATGCCACCGACGATAATGGCTGGACCCCGTTACATGCTGCATCCCATGGTGGCCACCTGGAGGTTGTGAGACTATTGCTTAGGCGAGGCACGGATGTCGACCTACTCGACAAAGCAGGGAGAACAGCGGCTGAGTTGGCCTCAGAGAATAACCGAGCCGAGGTTGCGAGCTTCCTAACCGAGTACGGAGACGGCGCGGATGTTCGAAACGACTCGGCTACGTTAGACCTAACTCGGCATGGCGCCCAAGACGAGAAGGATGAGCAGCCGATTTCGTTGCATATTGCCTCAAAAGAGGGGACAGTTGACTTAGTGAAGTCTTTACTGGACCAGGGCGCAGACATCAATTCCCGAAACGCTTACTACGAGACTCCGGTGCTTACAGCGGCAGCCAGCGGGAACGCGGAGGTCGTACGTTTATTTCTCGAACGGGGCGCAGAAGTGGATTCCCGCGATAAGTTTGGATCGACTCCTCTTCATGAGGCGTCACGCAATGGACACGTCGAAGTCTCTCGGATGCTACTCGACCACGGCGCAAACGTGAACGCAAGGACGTGCGACTACTGGACCCCAATACATCTCTCGGCATACAACGGACTTCTCGGAATTGTGGGACTGTTACTCGAACGTGGCGCGGACGTACATGCGTTGGACGATGAGGGCCAAACTCCTTACCAACTATCGTTGCGACAGGGACACCGAAAGGTTGCAAATTTACTTCGGGAGCATGGCACGCGCGGAGCATGAGGGATGATGGATAAGGTCCAACGAAATGATATGACTATACTATGGTGTCCCATAGCATTTCGATTATAGTCCTAAGGGCAAGTCACATGAACCACGGAGGAAGCCGCTTACATATCGTCACCACGACAAAGTGGCACCCTATGACTTGACATTCTGTGTTAGTTAGGGTCGCTGGAGCGGTCGATAGGGACGGTAGGTTCGCAATGCCGAGGCCGGATCTTTGCACGTGGCAGGAGACGGGAAGCAAAGTGTAAAATGCACGCTGAGAGTATTTTGAGAATACCTAAGAAGGAACTGATATTTTGGCAGAGAGCTGAAGTGTGAGCTCTTGTACAGAATGGGCCAAGGGACACTGGGAGCTCGTGCAGGTTTGAGGTGAGTGGGATTCGGAAACAGAATTGGGGGGCCACGGGAAGGCATAATTAACTGCAAACGGCGATGATGCCGTGAAGGTTACCTGCTGGATCCAGGCAAGGGCTCCTCCCGAACACAGCCCTCGATCCCAAGCAGCCCAATTATATCACGGTATCCAGGCCTGTTTTCTGCCTCGGCCGCATCTCGCCGACGGCCAAATAGGCATTCCCTGATGGAAAGATGTCGTCAACAGCATGGAATCTTCGCACGGAGTGGCAGGACCACGCCATGTATGCCACACAGGCCCTCGAAGGCCCAGGTACTGAGGCGCAGATGGCGGCGTCATGCAGGGCCTCGTGCGGTTGAGGCATTACGCGCGGAGGATGTTGTGTTGGAGTCTAAGCCACGCATCGAGGAGGATTGCGACAAGTTCATAGAACCGTTGAAACTTGAACTTCCGGAAGCAGCCTATCCACTGCTGGGGAAAGTTGTTGCCTGCTGGAGGGCAGCGGCGCCAACACGTGTATAGAGTGGGAATGGTGGCCAATGTATCTACGTATAACGTCCCATGTGTAAGGATGGCATTTGCGGGCCTTGCGGTAGCCTCAGAAACGAACTTCGCAAGGCATATCGCCGATCGCATCATCGCACTGCGCCATTCACCAGGTTGTTCTTTTAGCCTGAGCCTCCTACAGACTTCCACTACCTGTGCTCTACCTCTCAAATCCCAATGCTCATGGCATGGCTGCACCATGATTATCACCCCAGGCTTGAGAACCCGTCGCGGTGAGCAGATATTTTTCTTCCGGAGTCTGTACACTCATCGGCAAAGAAATTCATCTTTGGTTCGTCTCATACTACGTGACCACATCTTCCTAAAATGTTGTTGGTCTGCATTGTATACGGGGTTGTTACCACCAAGTAAAAGCACATAATACAGACTACAAACCAGGGATGCCACCAGGTACGGTGGAACAGGCCAGTAGCGCATACCTACATGCTTGCCGGTGAGGAAGGAATACATGACCATGTTTTATACAGGGCCGTCGCTGCGTGCAGACTCATCAATGTCCATGCATGTCTGCCGTCGCAGGAATCAGGTATACCCAGCTGTCTCGTTCTCACCCCCTCCTTGTAGACTATGCATACCTGTACGCCTCTCGGGGCGGCGTGTATTACTGAAACAGACGCTTCCACACATTTTTTCATCCCGCAGACTATCATAGTATGGCTAACTCATCGTGTACTCAGCGTAAATACACAGCAACGAAAGCATGATCAACATAGAGATGTAAGTGGCGAAGACAGATAGACATTCTGAAGGCGAGCGATAAAGCAACAAAAGTGTGTGATACATCAAGGTCAGAACAAGGCAAAGAAGGATAGGACATAAAACTGCACAACCCCAGGAGTCGTGGACAGCGATGCATCCATCGGGTTGGTCTTCGATGTGGAATAGAAGGAAGCGATTGAAGGGGCGGTCAAGAGGGAAGATGAGGACGTTTACTCCAGCTCACCGTCAGACGCTGCAGGACCTTGGAGGCGGCGCCAGATGGGATCAACACTGATGCCCTGGTTGTCGCTGTTGCGGGTTCAGCATCGTTGTCATTGACGTCGTGAATGACGATATCATCGTGTCAGTGATGTCAGATGTAGTACAAGAGTCGTTGTCTGACGATTTTGTGGTTGCCAGGGTGAGCTCGAGTGGCTGCGCCAACGTCGAGGCCAAAGTCTAGGACATCTGGAATGTCAGCGTCAGTGTTTATCAGAGCACTAGAACTCATACCACGTTTGTTCCCCCCCCCTCTTTGTCATCACCCCTTGTACCCCGCTACACGGGAGTAGCAGCCAAGGGCCCACCCATTCCAGGGAGCTGTGGGATGACGTAGGCGTAAAGGAAGCGTGCTGTTGGGGTTGTTGAGGCTGAAAGGGAGACGGCAGTGGGGGTGATGGAGAGAGGGTGATGGAGAGAGGTGAGTTGGGATGGAATTTACTATGGTTATGCTAAAGCACCTGGCTCTATGCATTTACGACGCATTTCCGCTCCAGCGCCCACGTGGCAGTCGACAAAGCAAGCAACCAGCGAAAGGGGCTAAGTCGGGGTGACCTAACTATGAGTTCTGAAGCAGATCCTGAGAAGAGGCCGCGGTCCCAAACGAGCGAGGTCGCACAAGAAGTAGGTTGAGCAAAGCAATACGAAGGTGGCGAGAGGTGCGGAAACGGTGGCGAGGCGTAGAACAGTCGACGATGGCGAGGCGAAAGCGGGCGGCGATGGCGAGGCGTAAGACGGTCGGCTAGAGCGAAGAAAAGCGGCGAACAAGACAGAAAGACCAGAGGACCAGAAAGATGATTGACGGCACGGCGGCTCGGTTCATCGTCAAGCAGTTGGGCGAGAGCGCACAAAAATAAAGAAAGGGTGAGAAATTGGGCCGCAGATGCTTGCATTCGACGAGGCCGGGCGTGGGGGTTTATCCGATGCAGTTAGATGCCAAGTACTCTACACACAAGGTGAGTTGGAGGGGGGAAAGGGGAGAAAGACGAACGTGAAGGTGGTCCTGCCAGCCAGACCCGCAAGGCGACGATGACAGGGAGCAGTGGTGTCCGAAAGGCAGAAATCTACTGGATCGTAGCTAAGTGTGCAACAGCGGGCGTGTAGACGACGAGGGCGAGGGAGTGCGGCGACTTTCGATGGTAAAAACCCTCAGGGAAAAGAGGAAACACTGGATTAGAGAGCAGGGGATCTAAAGCAAAAAAGATATAAAGAGACGTACGAAAAGATGCTTGATCGATCCTATGTATAGTAATAGTCCTTCCAAACCGAGACATGATCCAGACTTGCGAGGGGCCGTGTACGACGAGTGCGACGTGGACCGACGGGATTTTGATTGTGGCGTCGACCAACAAGGCTTGGGCGATCCGCGTATGTTCGGCCGGAGAGCTTTGGGGCACAACGAGAGGAGGTGCTTGGCCGTGAGAGGAAAAGGGTCAATCGTATGGTAACGAGGGTGGATGAAGACAGGTTTGGAGGCGAGGCTGTCAGACGAGGGTGAGCGGAGGGCAGTAGGCGTGGCGGGCTCGGTACTGTACTGTAGTTTTTTTTTTTTTTTTTGGAATTAGGAGTTTATTGACCACAGCGCAAGCTACAAGTCATCGCGGTGCTACAGGAACACTACATAAGAGACCCAGGACAAGGTAGATAACGGACTGTTGAGCTAAGACGAGGTAAGTAAAACGGGACGCGCGGGGCGCCATGGGCAAAAGGCCAGCCGTAACACAAATTACGGAGGGTCCGGGCGTGCAGGCAGGGGGCAGAGAAGAGAATTGCTACGTAGGAGGAAAGTGGCTAAAGCCGACGCACCTCGAACAGACCAGAATAAGTAACATAGTGAGTAGTCCTTAAGTGACCGAGAACGAAAAACGGAGACAAGGGGGCAAGATTCAATAATATGAGGAGCCGAGTGAAGGACATGGGTCCGGCGACTGTGGACGGAGCGCACGCGCGTCACGTTCGCGTTGCCGCCGGCGGGGGGGAGAATCGGGACGGAGCGCAAACGCGTCACGTGCGCGCCTTCTCTGAGAGGGGGTAGACTCGGGAGCGCATGCGCGTGTGGGGGTACTGTACTGTAGTTGGCCCGGCCGGCCGCGGGTACGGACGACGTCACGTGGTCGAGGGTGCTCGATTCCGATTCCCGATTCCGAGGCTACAGCAGTGCTACAGCGCGTGCATCGCGTGCATACCTTACACCAGGATATACGGCCCCGACCCTTGGGTTGGAGAATTGTGCCAGCTCGGTTGCCATCATCACCCCGCGCTCATTTGGCGTCCTCAGAGCCACGAAATCCAGCACCCCTCCTTGATGATGTAGCCCTCACATCGATACCGTACTGTTTCTCTCGCGTCTTTTTGTCCCAATGATCAAAGCGCCACCTCAAAATTTCCCACACCGGCGATCTTGATTCATATAGGATCCCAGAAAACAGATAATGAAGGAATAATATCGTCGTGGTAGTTAGGTACATGTAATCACCTCGTGGCCTGCTTCGCGCTGCGTTGTGGCAAGGACTAGAGTCAAAATCCCAGTTAGACACCACATTTAGAGTTAAGTGGGTCCCTTTGTCGAACCTTATGCGTCATTCTCCATGCCCATTATACTCGCTCCCGTAATAAATCTGCAACCTTTTGGTGTCCAAATGCCAGCGATAGTTGGTATGGAGTCTGGCCGTCGTCATTCAAAATATGTACGTCTGCTCCACGTTCGAGTAATAGTCCCACGATATCGAGCCGTCCATCGCGTGCAGAGAGATGCAGTGGTGTCCAATGGTCATGCTTTCTTGCGTTGACATTTGCTCCGTGGTCCAGGAGCACCTGCGAGACCTCAAGGTGACCGTATCGCGCCGCCTTGTGCAGTGGGGTCCATCCAAACCTGTTTCGCGGGTCTACTTCCGCTCCCAATTCTACAATCAAGCGAACGACATCGAGGTTCCCCTGGGTTGCTGCCAAGTCTAGTGGAGTCAAGGAACGTGTGTCTTTGGTGTTTATATCCGCGCCCTGTGCGAGCAAGGACTTTACCACGTCAACTTTCCCTTCCTCTGAGGCGGTATGCAACGATGCCTTCGTCTTGTCAACCTCATCTGAGTCAGGGTCATACTGAGCTGTGCCCGACGCAACGGAGCGCAGATTCTCATGACCATTTGGGTCTGACCTGTACTCGGCTAGGAAGCGTGCTACCCCGGTCTTGTCATTAGCCCATGCCAATTCTAATGCTGTTTTATTGTCGTCGTTGCGAACGTCGACATCCGCGCCGTGCAGAAGCAACAGTTTTACAACCTCTAGGTGGCCGCCCTGCGATGCTGTGTGTAACGGAGTAGAGCCATTGTCGTCCGTGGTCTGCACATCAGCTCCGTGGTCGATTAGGAGAAGCACAATCTCAACTTTTCCCTTGGCTGCTGCTCGGTCAAGTGGGGTTTGTTGACTATCGTTGAACATATCGACTCTGGTGCCACGCTGGAGCTGCGCAACCTCGATATGGCCATTGGCAGATGCTAGATGCAATCGGCTCCGAAGACCGCCGTCCTGGTCGTTCGGATCAACACCATAATCTAGAAAGAATCACGCTATGTCAGCATGTCCACGTCGCGACGCGAAGTGTAATGGAGTCCAACCTAGGTTGTCCCGTGAATTCTGGTCGGCACCTTGTTTGATGAGGCAACGTGACATTCCCACTTGCCGCTCGCTCGCTGTCAAGGCCAACAGGGTCTGTTTGGTCCCGTTCTGGGCATCGATGGCAGTACCAGCATCGATTAACAGGCGCACGACGTCGAAGTGCCCATTTTGTGATGCGACGTGCAATGGATTCCAGCCATTGCCATCCCTAGTGTGGAGGTCTGCGCCCCGCTCGATTAGGAAATGTGTAACATCGAGCTTCCCATTGCTGGATGCGAGGTCTAATGGTGTTCTCCCGTTATTGTCCCGAATGTCGATATCGACACCACGCTCTAGCAGGAATGCTACGACGTGGAGATACCCACAACTCGATGCCACGTGTAATGGAACAGAGCCTTTGTTGTCTCTAGTATAAAGATTTGCACCTTTATCAATCAGGAAGCTTACGAGGTCGAGATTCCCGTTACTTGAAGCGAGGTCCAATGAAGTCTCTCCGTCTCCCGTTGGAATATCGACATCGATGCCACATTCAAGCAGGAACTTCACCACCTGGAGGTGCCCACTTTTCGATGCCTTGTGGAATGGCGTCCAACCTCTATCATCCCGCGGAGACACTGTTGCTCCACGTTCAATTAAGAAGCGTGCGATCTCGAGGTAGCCTTCCTCCGACGCTCGGTGCAGGGGAGTCTCTTGTTTGTCATCCCGGCAGTCGACGCTTGCGCCATGCTGTATGAGTAACTTCGCGACGTCGACGTGTCCCTTAGCTGATGCGACATGCAACGGAGTCAGGATATTCGTTTCGTGTGCCATTACGTCAGCGCCGTAGTCCAGTAATAGCCGCGCGACGTCAAGGTGTCCATAACGTGACGCTTTGATTAAATGAGTCCAGCCATCCTTGTTTCGAGAATCTATGTCTGAGCCACAATCCAGAAGGAAGCGTGAAACTTCAGCCTTCCCATCACCACAAGCAAGGGCCAATGGTGTTTCTTGGGCCGTACTCCGCGCATCGAGACTTGCGCCAGATGCAAGTAACAAATCTGCTATCTCACGGTGCCCATTTCGTGCTGCGGCGTGTAGTGGAGTCCAGCCTAGGTTATCGGTGACATTCACATTTGCGCCAAATTTGAGTAGGAGCCGTGTGACCTCTAGCGAAGATTGCAAGGTGACTAGGTGATCGCCTTGCGATACTTTGTGAAGGGGAGTCCTGCCATCAAACTCACGAGAGTTATGGTGCGCGCCATGCCTAAGAAGCAGCAACACGACGTCCACGTGTCCCTTGACTGAAGCTGCATGCAAAGAGGTCATGTAAAAACCGCCAATGCTGTTGACATCTGATGAATGGGCAGTAACCATGTGTTCCACGAGACCGCCAAAACCACACAATGAGGCATAATAGAGAGGCTCCGCCTCAGGACGCGTCGGGTGAATCTCAGGCATTGGCTCTAACCAATGGCGATCGACGTCGTACAACCAGACCCACGCCGCAAAATGTGGTTTGCTCGCATCGAAGAGGGACACCATTGCGCCCTGAACGAGGGATGAGACGTCGCTGTACTTGGCATGCTTGACCCAGTATTGAGCAGCATATTGAGTAAGAGGAACGCGACGTATGGTATTTCTGTCGACTGTGTCATCGAGTTGGAGGAGGACACTGAGGCAAACGTGTGCAAGAGTCACGTGTGCTAGTTTGGGGAGGATGTGATAGTATGATAGACGCCCGTCTGCCGTTGCTAGTCGCTCCGATATCAGAAACTCTTTGACAGAGAAGTGGGAAAATTGGACAATTTGGGAACCAGCGACATTGACAATGGAGACAAGACTAGAACAGGCCTCCAACACCGCTTCTTCCGAGTCTTCTGGCCGCCAATCCGTGTTGAAAGTGGGGGACGCCGCCTCGTCGAAGTGAACTGCGATAACGTCGGCGAGTTCTTCGACACTAAGAGGGCGAATTGACACTGCGAGGCATCGAAAGAGACGTTGGGCATATTCTCTTTTCTCCTTATCGATGCCTAGAAGTGTGCGGCTATAAGTTTGGTCCAGAGTGTCCGGCAGATCACTCAAAACGCGCCGAATACTTGCGGGAAAGCAGCGACGCAGACTGTCAATCTGGCAGACCACCCACCGAAACCTATAAGATCATAGGTGAGTCTTGGGAAGTGCCAGATGTGGAATAAGGTAACTAACATGCCGTCTGCTTTGTCAGAGAGCGTGTCCACTAAGAGTTGCTGGACATCCGTTTTCCAAGTCCGCATCCTCCTGTCTGAATGGACGACGGATTTAATATACTTGATTATATCCGCCTTTTGTCCACTCTCATTATGAAGAGAGATTTGGAGAGGTGCCAAAGGCTCGAGGATTGTTCGGATATCAATCTCCGGACGGCTAGCCACGCACAAATGCATATTCCGAAGGTTCAACCCAACGAGATCTTCGATGAGTTCGAGAACCTCTTCGCGCGCAGATGGCGTCCCTGAGTTATTAGGACATTCGTCGAGCCCATCGACGATGAAATAAATCTGGGGTTGTCCTGGTAGACTCAGCATGTCCTTTAAACACCTTATAAGCGCACCACAAGTGGGCTTCCGTGTTCCACCAGCATTACATGAAAATGATCGGGAGAGGACCTCGCAGAAAGAATCTGATTCTGCAGAAAGTTGAGAAAGGAGAGAGGAGACCAGGCCATAGCGGTCTTGCTTCCTGATGTCACGGAAGTCAAAATAATAGTAAGCCATTGTGGCCAACCCAGTGGCACAGATGTTCTCGATGTTCTGAATGATCGCCGAACTAGGAGGGAGGGATATGAATCGCCGGCACGGCAATAACAGACACGACGTACAGGAGTGTACTTTTCCCTGAACCGGCTAGATGGGCAGGATGGGGTCAACATGGGGGTCATAATAGCGGCGGGGGAAACATACGCTTCCCATGGATCCATAATAGTGACCCAGTCGATTTCCATTTTTCCAAGACGTCACTCTCAAAGAACCACGTTGCTGTTCCTTCATGGTGCGCATTCCAGACCAAGTCATTGTTCGTCGAAGGGTCGGGAGGGGAAAGCCAATGATGAACATCCCTTTGAAAATGGTCACCTGAAAGGTTGTTTTGGTCCAGGGTAAAACAAGAGGGTGGAATAAAGAACAAACGTTTCATCTTGTTCATGTCATTTGCTACCAGGTGAAGGGCAACTACGACCTCAAGTGAGGAAAGGAAATGACCATTTTGCGCAAGACACCTACCTAAAGCCTGTCGAACGTTGTTTGTTGACGCTTTGCCGTCTAGAGGAACAAGCGTTCATGAAATGTAGACGAATAAATGCAAGCAATGCACACCTTCCATGACTACCTTAATATTATTTACAAGACCATGCACCACACCTAAGGTCTGTGCAGCAGTGCTTCGAGCCTCGTCCTGGGTCAGTCGATCGAGCCGCTGAAGCACGACCTCGATCTCGCCCTCTCCAAGCAGCTTCTTCGCGAACTTCTCTGAGCAATATTGAGCTAAAAAACGGTATATCTGATAGCAAACTCACTAAATCGTCCCAGTTTGATCTGTTTCGTTGCCAGGGCAAGGACTGCTAGTAGCTCGACCAATATTTTAACGATAATGTCCGTCATCATCGGAGTAGGTGGGAAATTGGCATAAATGTCAAGACGTTTAAGGAAATTCCCGAGAGACTCGAACATGTCGATGAGAGCGTCATAGCTTGAACTGACACCTTTCGCAGTCTGGCAAACCCATACGTCACGAAGGATGTAGTTGGAGATGTTGTTGAGGGGGACGTACAGCGAAGAGAATATCGATGCCAACAAAAACGGCTTTAAATGGCGAAAAGGGGACCTGGTATCGTTGTATAACTTGTGTTAATGGCATTCGCGAAGAAGTGGACAAGGGGACGGGAACTTGGAGGTTGGGGCTCACCACGTTAACCGCCTCACCAAGAGTCGCCGCAAACGCACAAAGTACCGGCACCACTGGGCTAAGACACGCTATCAGCCTCCGATCCCCATCGCGGTATTCCTTGAAAGCATTTTCTTGTTCTCGAAGGAGTTCAAGGACGGCAGCGGGAGAGCTCAAGACTTGGAGCTTCTCGGCAAAGGGGCTATTTGAGAGGTCTATTCCGGTTTGTTTGCTGTAGTCGGCGAATGCCTCGGTGACAATCAATTGGAAGTTGGAGGGAGTGGATTCTGTCTGTATAATGGAAGACATGATGCCAAGGTATGGGCCAGGTTTGTTGGTTCAGGTTGGATTGGACAGCAGTGGGCCCAATGGGGCCAGAGTTGGTAAGAGCAACCCGGGCCGCATAATCCGGGAGTATGCAAAAAGGCAATGCACCGGCCGCAGCCGGCAGCGTGTTGTCGTGCACCGTCTCGCAATTAAGAAAAATCATACAGCAGCATCCACTTCTATTTTTCACGGCCCTCACACGGCAGCACACAGGTCCACGGGCTTATCTTCCAACAACTAGCCTCGTCTCCTCCGCTCATGCATTTTCCCAGTGCTCCTCTTTCGCATCCGCCGTCCTCGGGTCGAGCAGCTCGCACTCCTTTTGAAACTCCATACGGTCGACATTCGAGACCGGCCTCATACAAACTCGCCACAACCGCCGCCTACTAATCCAAACCCTGGTTCCACCTCCAACGCATGCTCATCGTGAGTGTCACAACCCGACGACGCGACGCAAGTCTCCGCGTTCGGTGAGCCTCGGGCAGAATGCGCGGCTCAGGGAGGACGAAGGGCCCAAGACCCTGCGCTCTCGGCGAAGCCTTGTACGATATTATCGTTTCCCTTCGGAAACTAATTCGCGACGCTAATTCTCTCCGTGGGGTTTCTTCCTTTCTCTCCTTGATCTCTCCAAGCGCCTCCGCCCAATGGGGCTTTCGGCTGCGGCATGGTCCGCACTGCTCGAGCGTAACACCAACCTCTCCCTTCATCCAGCTCCTCTCTTTGACCCGTTATCCTACAACCTCGGAGGTCACGTATTCACCACCGTAGGACTTAGCCGCTGTATGCGTTGTTGATGGATGAACATGCTGTTCGAGGATGTCTCGCTCAACTATGCGTGACTACCTTTACCACTTCTCTCAGAAACGTTACCATTACCGCCACACCTTACTCTTTCGACCCCCTCGAGGGCGCACAGCGGAAACAACACGCACTTTCGTCCAGTCGTCCCTGTCGCTATTTGGCCCTAGCATTTAATCGTACACCCTCAGAGTAACATGATACTACCCATTTTCCCATTTGCATAGTTTGTAGCATATGTTCTTAACCGCACGAAATAGGACTGACTCCGCACTTCGCTCGTTCTACCGTCTAATCCGTCGCGCGCCGCTTCCCTGCTAATGTACCCCCGATGGCAAGTTTTGATTGGGCAACCACATACGGTCATGGTGACGCGTTTGACGTCTCGCGCGCTCTCTGCTTGCCTCCTCACAGACCAACTCAAAATTCATTCCATCAGCTGGCTCTAAAGTCAAACGGTACGAACCATGTGCGCATATACCGCTATCTTGGCAAACCGAGCACAGCATGGGAGAGCAACTCGGAATTGAGGAGAATGTGGGTTGATCTGGCCTGGGTCAATGTGTGTCCTTGAATCAAAAATCGTGAGAGTACAGGCATCATAACTTATGAGAAGAATGAGATTGCGAGAACTCAGGCATGGTAGAGTTGCATTTGAAGTTGCATGTAGTTTCGTTTCGTGCCATTGGTCCTTCCAGTTCTCTGCCTCCTTCATGCTCCTTTTGAAATGTGCCCCCACGCCGGGACACCACATCTACGTAAGCCCAGCGGAACCTGTCAATCCAAGCTAGCTACCAATGGGAGGACACAGGCAACGCAACGTACCGTATAAATCTACCCCAACCCTTACTCGAGCAATGGCCGGCGGGCGGGCGGGCGCCGGGCCACTGACCTCCATGTTCCACTCGACCTCCAGAATCCGCGTATGCCTAACACGAGAGAAACTGAATTTGATTAGCACTGCAAATCAAGGAGGGTGAGGGACAAAAGGATACACAACTAAGCCATGGATCACCTACGGGAAGACCTTTATACCCTTGTCGTTTGCATCCGTTCTTCCAGCAGGAGTCCTGCAGGACAAGCGCCACCCAGGTCGTGCTTGCCTCAGTTCTCCAAGCAACACGTACGGTGCAGGTTTGTTATAGGGGGAAATCACTTGAGTGATACTCTCAACTGCTCGGAGATAGAAAGTGGAAAAGGGGTCATTAAGTGAGTATATATGGCATAGGGAAGGAAAGACAGCACGAGGAGGGAAAAAGACAGCAAGAACAACTCTTACCTGCAAGCGACGCTCCGACTTCGTCCTAACCTGAAGCTCCTAATTTCAACAGCTTGCTGTAAGGTGTGCACGCGCTGCACCCTCGGAACTCGGAATTGCACTGGAATTGCTCAGTTTGACAGTTTCGACCACGTGACGCCTCTGGAACGCCAATGCAACGCGACACCCGGTCAAGCCCTCGCCGCTCGCTCCACCTCGCCTTCGCCCTCAAGCTGCCTTTGGACACATGTCGCCTGCTACCAACACAACGCGAATCGCCTACTCACTGGCAGTGCCACAGGCGCGCGCTGCTTCGGCAGCCGTCATTCCGACGTCACACACGACGTCCACGACAGCTCGCAGTTCGGGTTCCTGTGCGGAACCATACCCTCACCAGAGACGCACTTACTGTGTATAGAATCATTTAGGACTCCTTCGTGCGTTCGTTTATTACCCCTTTTATCCTAATACATTGCCTTGTGCCTAGCATACTTGTATATAACCCTCACTGCCTCGCCAAGAGCCGGCGCCGAAGAATATAACCCACTCTCGTTCCCTTTCCGTTCGCGTGCCCGTCGCCTCAAGCCTTACGCCGTTACGAACCCCCAGCTGCACCGTTGGAGCAACGAGTGCCCATCGCAGTCTGCGCCGTCACGTCCCTCCTCTCTCTCTCTCTCTCACACACACACACACACTCTCTCTCTCTCCCCTCTCTCTCTGCCGGTGGTCGCGCAATCAACAACCGCCAATCCGCCACCCCCATTTTCACACCTTCATACTTTTACTTTCGAACTCTCGCGCGGACTCTCCGTCTGCGATATATTGCTTTGCTTCACCGCGTTAAACCCACCAATGCTCGGCATCTACTCAGGGAATGGCGTCGAAGCAGAAGGCTGGGAATGATGTGGCATCGAGAGGGACATAGAGGGGACAGTTATGGATTCAACGAGGAGTTCGCCGCGGTTCTGTTGTGCCAGGGGGGAAGGCGTTCTTTTCCGTTGCTTCAACAACTGTCAATAGGGTATTAGGGAGGTCAGTGGACAGTCCTTGGGATCGAACCATGCACCATGCGGAGTTTTAAAAGTGTTTTAAACTGCCAGAGTATGGAACTGCTCATGGCCCCAGCTGCCGTCCTCTTCCTCCACCCTTACTTCCACACCGCCACGTGTGTCCTCAATCAATTTTTTCTTTCAACAACAGCCAATTCCGGGTTCTCCATACCCGGGTGCTTGCTGCATTCTACTCAGTCCTTGCAATCCCCGGGCCAGGAGGCTCGCGCGTCCCCGCATACCGTCACTTTTATGGTGCCAAAACTTGACTTGTGGACCCTCCATCCCTGCATGACCCTGCTGTTCTCCTTGATTCAAGTCTTCACACCCATGCCGGCTTCGTGAGGATGCGGATACCCCGCGACGTGCTACTCCACGATGCAGTTATTCATATCTTGCTACGCGACGGTCTGCCCTCATAATATTAAGGGTGGTTATAAGAAAACTAATATCGCTAAATTATGGGGTGACTAGGTAATGAGCGATAATTAGGAAAACAAAAAAAAAATCTCTGCTAACAAGGTGAGTTATCTCACTTGTCTTAGGATTATCTCCCACTAGCACAGGAGCCTTTTCCCGGTGCGAACTCACGAGGGTGACAACCTTCGTTCTCACGCGATTTACGATTCGTTCCTATCGCCCGGAGTCAATAGTATTTGGAAGTGACATCCATCGACTATGGACACTGATCCTTGGGATTCGCAACGTACCTCTCAGACCGGAGGCTCTAACACCGTGACGCTCTGAGGCCTCTGCGGCTCGGGCTTGCTTCTGCTACCCTTCATGCACATCTTCCGACTCTTCCACACAAGCAAACTTACTTAGGGCAGACCACATGATTCGAGAAGCGATGTGACTATGTTGTGGTAGTACTAGTGTGGTATAAATATAGCTTCCTTTGTATTGCGTTGCAACTGATGTCTAGGAACGAAATGTGAGTTAGACGTAATAAGTCATAATTATTTTGTCAAAACTCACCCATCACGCTCCGCGTGTGCCATGCTCCCGGAACAAATCAGCGATCTTTCGATGTCCCTGTCGCAGCGATACTTGGTATGCAGTTTGGCCGTCGTCATTTATCATCTGTGCGTCAGCGCCACGTTCAAGTAACAGTTCCACAATCCCGAGAAAACCGTTGAATGCTGAGAGATGTAGAGGAGTCCAATAGTCGCACGCTGTTGCATTCACGTTTGCGCCATGGTCAATGAGGACCCGCGAGACTTGAGTATGCCCGTTCTGGGATGCCTTGTGAAGGGGGGTCTGCCCTGATCGATTACGTGGATCCACCTTCGCATCTCCATTGATAAGCAACTGCACAACCTCGAGGTGTCCGTATCGTGATGCTTCGTGCAGAGGTGTCCACAAAAACCTATCATGTGAACCCGCACCTGCGCCATGTCCGATGAGTAAGCGCACGATATCCACGTGCCCATTCACTGCCGCTCGATAAAGCGGAGTCTCGCCATAATTGTTTCTGAAATTAATGTCTGCACCCTGGTCGAGCAACGATTTAACCACCTCAACATTGCCCTCTTCAGAAGCAGCATGCAACGAAATAGTGTCCTCGTCCTTTCCATCCTCGTCGGTACCAGAATGAGTTAGGTACAATGCGGCCGAGCGTATGTCGTTTCGAACATTTGCGTCTATTTTGTACTCGGCTAGGAAGCTTGCAACTCCAACTTTGTCGTTCTCCGAGGCGACATCTTCCGCAGTTAGATTAGCATGATTAAGGATGTCGACATCCGCGCCCTCCCCGAGCAGCAGTTTTACAACATCCGGGTGGCCATTGTGCGACGCTGAGTGTAACGGTGTCCATCCATAGCTGTCTGTAACATTCACATTCGCTCCGTGGTAGATCAGGAGACGCACGATCTCGATCATGCCTTGAGCCGCTGCTCGGTCGAGTGGAGTTTCGCGCTCGTCATTGAACGCATCGACTCTTGCGCCACGCTGGATCAACAAGTGGGCGACTTGGAGGTGACCGCTGGCAGATGCTAAATGTAACGGGCTCCATAGGTCGACTTTATGGACATTAGGATCGACACCGTGGTCGAGCAGCACGCGCGCCGTGTCAACATGTCCTAGTCGTGAAGCGAAGTGTAAAGGGGCCCAGCCTTCGTCGTTCCCCGCATTCAGGTCGGCGCCTCTCTCAATGAGAAAATGCGAGGTTTCGACCTTCCCATTTCCCGACGCCAAAGCCAATGGGGTCTGGCGGTTCCCATTCCGACTATCGACGGAATTTCCAGATTCGATCAGAAGTCGGACGACATCAAGGTTCCCATTTTGTGATGCGACATGTAGTGGATTCCAGCCGTCATTGTCCATGGTGTGGATATTTGCGCCCCTCTCAATTAGGAAACGTGTAACGTCGAGCTTTCCACAACCGGACGCCAGATACAATGCCGTCTGCCCATTTCCATTCCGAATGTCGACATCGATGCCACATCCCAGTAGAAACATGACAACATCGAGATGTCCATTAGTCGATGCTTTGTGGAATGGTGTCCAACCTTCCTCATCCGAGGAAGAAACGGTGGCGCCGTGCGAGACTAAAAAGCGGGAAATCTCAAGGTATCCCTCCCACGAGGCCCTGTCCAACGGAGTTTCCTGTTTGTTGCTCTGGCTATCAATTATTGCTCCGTGCTGGATGAGCTCCTTCACGACGTTGAGGTGCCCATGTACTGAGGCATAGTGCAACGGTGTCCAACGAGTTGAGTCGTTTGCATTCATATCAGCGCCGTGACCCAGGAGTAGCCGAGTAAC